>WBZP01002942.1_pt2 | contig 18516 bp, 17 predicted proteins | sample 5204301 | NCBI WGS metagenome assembly WBZP01 (sample SAMN12412401, study PRJNA552823) | activated sludge metagenome | isolation source: activated sludge from nitrification reactor of wastewater treatment plant... | place: USA: Pennsylvania | collected 2017 | reverse complement strand
GTTTCAATGGTCAATATTTCAATGGTCAATATTTCAATGTTCAATGGTCAATGTTTCAATATTCAATTGTTTAATGCTGACCGAATGTAAGAGAGCGTCAGGATCAATGGTCGATGATTCAATGGTGTATAGTTAAATTTACAATTCTATAAAATGCCCAGCCCAAAGATCAGCAGATCAAAAATTGATAATTCCTAATTGATAATTCCTAATTGATAATTGACAAATTGATAATTGATAATTGACAAATTGATAATTGATAATTGACAAATTGATAATTGATAATTGACGAATTGATAATTGACAAATTGATAATTCCTAATTGATAATTGACAAATTGATAATTCCTAATTGATAATTGACAAATTGATAATTGACAAATTGACCTTTGAAATAGCCTACTTCTTATTCTTCTCCTCCCACTCTCTCTGAAAATTGACATCCGGAAAAAAGTAAAGCGGAAGTTTCATTTCTACCCTTACCTTTCTCCCTTTTGAATAGGCTGGTGTCCATTTTTTTAATAACCCAACCATGCGTTTGGCTTCCTGGTCCAGATCCGGTCGAATGCCTTCAACAATGCCAATATCAAAAACTTTACCCAAGGTGTCTACTTTGAATTTGACCAATACCTTACCTCCTACCCGCTCTTCTTTAGCAGCTGAAGGGTACTGCATGCTATCGGCAATTATTTTATAAACGCCTTCTTGACCTCCGTTGACAAAAACCGGCATCTTATCCACTACGGCCATCTTTGGGCTTTTATTGGCCTTCTTTTTGTTGCTCTTTGTCTGAGCCATCACCGGCAGGACAAAAATCAGCATCAGCAAGCCAAGCATCATCTGGATTTGTATTCTATTCATTTTCATGGCGGCAAAATTATTAAAAAAAATCAACAGAATTTACATTTCTTATTTACCTTATGTTTTGCTAAACAGGCAACATTTTTCTCGGATAAGCCTACACTTTCTTAACTCTGAATTAAACTACCTCGACACCAAACACCCGGGTAAATGCCAGACTGCCCTCCATCGAAACCTTCATGCCTTTCACCCGGTTTTGACTGAGATCAAAGCTGTAATGGAAGGAAGAAACCATGTTTGCCCCTTCCAGTAGGGTTTTGAAGAATACGGTTTGTGATAGGTCGCAAGAATCAAAAATCACTTCTGTCAGGTCAGCATGGGTAAAATCGGCCTGTATCAAATGACAGCGGTTAAATTTCTTTTTTTTCAGATTACATCCGGTAAAATTGCAATAGTTGAGAAGACAATCTGAAACCTTAAAATCAAGGCCATAAGCGCCACAGTGTTCAAAATCAAGACCCAACATCTTACAGCCATCGAATACCACTTCTCTGAATTGAACCCCATGGATGTTGGCATTGCTCAGATCGCAATCATTAAAATCACATTCTGTAAATGAAAATCCCCTCAAATCCATGCCCGAAAAATCGCAGCGCGTAAACGCTGAATACTCATAAAGTCCCGGCGCTAATGAAACTGACTTAATTAATTTGTCGGTAATTTGAAGGTCGCTGAATCGCTGCATGTTTTGGAACAAAAATAGGATAAAGACTGGAAACCTGAATTTAATATCTTCAGAAAGTAACGGAAGTAAACGATATCAAAAAATAACTTTAGTCGATTGATGTATTATCCCTGTTGATTTTATAAAGAGATTGTCACCAATCGGGTCTTCCGTATATTCAGTGTTTTGCCCGTTTTTTATCCGACCCTTAACCAAAAGGACCCACCATGCCTCTCCACATTTTTCAGGTTTTCATGCTCCCAAACAGGGGCGATCAGGGAAGCCAATTCTTTATCTTCTGAAATAAAATAAGCCGGGAAAATAGGCTGGTACTTTTGTGCATTGGCCAACAGGTAAAAAGCCAGGCCGTATTGCTCTGTATATGCCCTGTCGCACATGAACTGCGGGTAATCGTAGGGCAGATAAATATCGTGGATATGCACAATGACACCCTTTTTCAAACGGGGCAGGATTTCCATAAAAAATACCATGGCATCACTGTTGGGCAGGATGCGGTGCGAGTTGTCCACAAACAAAATATCGTCTTCATTCAAGCTATCCAATATGTTGTGGTCAACGTTTTCAAAAGGCTGTCGGATCACCCTGTCCGCCAGATGATCAATTTCTGCCCGGGGCATAGGATCGATAGAAGTAATTTCCATATTTAGCCCATTGTCTTTTTTAGCCTTATAGGCAACCTTGGTAGAATTGCCCGATCCTATTTCGATGTATTTGGAAGGTTTGAATTTGGCTATCAAGGTATAGATGGAAATGATGTCTAAGCCGGGTAAAAAGCCATTGTTCCATACCGGTTTTGAGGCGTCCTTTTCAACACCCGCACCTTGAATGGCGGCCAACGTGGTTTGGTGAAGCATCACATCTGCCAGGATTTCACGGTACAATGACCTGTTTTCATTAATGATGTTGTACAATTCTTTGTGCGGGGGCAGACCATGACCGTATCTGGGACGCATTTCCACCTTATAATCCAGAAAAACATTCTGATATCGGGAGCTCAGAAATCTATAAATATTTTTTAACATATATATTATTTATTTACAAGTATATATACATTATAATTAAAAATTATGTATAATACTCGCTGTTTATAAGGTCAATGTCGACAAAACTAATGATTATCTGAAAATTAGAAGCTATTTAGGGATGGATCCTATGTATTTTAACGATTGGATACAGTTATTGGATAACCAAAATCCCTGTTATACGGTAATGGAATTTTTGCAAATAAAGCTGAAGGAAGGCAGGGTATGATCCCAGAAAGTACCCATCAAATGCTGCCACCCTCCATGCAAATAGGGTTAAAAGGCACCTTATTGCTGCCGGGCTTTAATTAATCCCAACCACGATTTTCTGGAGAAATACAGAAGTACGATCGTAATGAGGCTAGCCATAACCAATCGAAACAACAAATCAAGGGATTTATGTTGGTAGCCCCAATAAAACAGTAATAACAGTGGAATCATTACCAACAGCCCCTGAGCAACCAGTGTCTTTATTGAGATTGGGAAATAAAATGCTTTTTGCGAAAAGTAAAACTGTGTAACCAGAATAAGAAGTGCTGTGCAAAAACTGCCTATGGCACTTCCTGCCAAACCATAAACCGGAAGCAGGCAAAGGTTGATAGCAAAAACAAAGACCAGACCCAGTAAATACAAATACGCATTCATCCTGGTTTTATGGTCCAAAAACAAGCCAACGAACAAGTAAGAATAGTGCAAAAGAAAGCCGGAAATGAGCATTACCGGAAACAAATAGGTGTTTTCACTGTATTGGGAGCCGGCCATGATACGGATAATTTCAGGGCTAAGCCAAGCCATCCAGCCAATAAGCAATAGGCCTCCCAACCAAATGAAATGATAAATTTCACCAAACTCTGCTACTTTTTTGGATTCTTTATAATCCCGATAAATATGCGGCAATAGCGAATTTCCTATTATGTTCATGGCCAGCATAGGTACAGCAGCAATCCTGAATATTACGGCATACATGCCAACTGATGAAAGACCCAGGATCTCTTTGATCATCATCCTGTCAATGTAATTCATGAGATACAACAAAACTGCTGAAATAGTGAGTGGTGATGAAAATGCCAGCATCTTTATCCACAATGCCCGATCGGGCAAGCCATGAAGCTCATGGATGTGTTTTCGAATACCAAATGCGATGCCCACCACCGCTCCTGCTATCTGACCAATAAATACGCCCTTCAAGCCCTGATCATAATAAACAACCAGTGCTATGGAAACCAAAACGGTAGACAACACGCAAGCTACATTTGCCATGGCATAACCAGTGCTTTGCAAAGCAAATCGTTGGATGGTCTGCAAGTAGTTAAACAGTGACATACAGGCGGCTGCCACAAAAGCGAGATAAACAATGCCCTTGTCATCCGGGCTTTCGGTTAACCATACAGAAAGTTCCTCCTGAAACAAAAAAACAATGATTAACAACAGGATGATGGCATACAGATAATGCCATAAGCCGGTGCTCACAATCTGTTTTTGTTCTACACTGTTTCCGTCGTTATAAAATCTGGCAACTGACTGGTACATTTCCAGAAAGACAAATACACTTGTAATATAGGTTAAAACATTAATGAGATCAAGCACTCCATAAGAAACCGGCCCTAATACCCTTGCAAAAACAGGTATCAATATAAAATTTATCAATCGTACAAGCAGGGTACTCACCCCGTATATACCCAGATCTTTAAGAAACTTTTCTTTCACTTAAGATCTCCTTTTTTTCATTGATAAAGTGCAATACCTTTTCCTGTAATCCCATATTATGGTCTAAAAACAAGGCTTCGTTTCCCAATTGTCTGACGTATCCTGCCACAAATTTTTTAAGCTTATCCTCCTGCATGCCATAACCGTGTATACATTGTATATTGACAGGATCAAAATACCAATTATGGGGTATATGTCCGTGAATAATATCCCAATATTTTCTGGCCACAGCCCTGTTGTTCCAGTTCTTTCTTACGAATTGACCACTTTTTTCGCCCACTTCCATTCTTCTGTTTCTGTTTACGATCAGGTCCAGCAACTCATGTTCCAATTCTTCCGGAGGGCAAAATACAGATGGAGGTATTTCGTCCATGCTATAATCATAATGAATACAGGCTGCATAATAACCAGCACTAACCACCGGCTTATTGGCATAAGAAGCCTCAGTTCCCAGGCCACCAAGCGGAATATCAGAATACAATTCATCAATGATGATATCAGCTTCTTCAATCATTTCGAGCACTCGTTCATTGGGTACATTTTCCAGTCGAACGAATTCTACGGGATACCCTGCTTCCTGCATTTTCCTGACCATTGCCTCGATTTCCGCACTACCTTTTGATAATGCCAACGAGGGTGCATGCAATATTTTCAGCAAACGGGATCGATCATTACGGGGTGCTGTGCTTTTGATTTCATCCCCGCAAGGAAATCCGATGTGCAACCACGCAATAAAGGGCTTACTATGAAACAAAGCAGTGGGCGGATGATTGATGATCACATCTGCGTATTTTTCTATGCGATCAAATTCCTTCTTTTGCTTCTCAACATCGCGGTAACAAGCTTCATAATTTGCCTCGTTGCCTTTCAAGTATTTGGTTAAAACAAAATTGCCCGACATGTAAAGTGGCCTGGATTCAGTACCCAAACAGACAAAAATGATTTTTTTTCCGAAGTATTTCAGAATCGCCAATTCATAAAATTGAAAGTATGCATGTGAATTCAGTATAAATACATCATAACGAAAGCATACCCAGCCAAAGATGAGACTTTTGGTGATCATTAAAAAAGGAAGTGCCAGCCATTTTATCAATGGATTCTTACCGTTTTTGAACAGCTCAAACAACCATTGGTTAATGACCACCATGAATGGCATTGGACTTTGGTAATACTTGTTTTTGCACAAAAACCATAAGTCAGCTCTTATGCCTTCTTCTTCAAAGCCCTTTTTAAGCTTGGTAAAATACCCTGCTATTTCAACATTACCTATGTATATTCTCATGACACAGTAAAACTTATTCTTTATATGATTTTGTGTACTTTAAGTAAAAACTCAACGGCACAAGATTGGCTTTTACCAGCAAATAAAAAAACCATCTGAGCCTTTCAAAGGTCTTTTTGTAAGTTGGGTAATCTCTGTATGACTTGTTGGGAGCCGCCATCAATTTGATAAATTCTTCTTCTGAAATACCCAATCGCTTATATATTTCTACCAGTATACCGGCATCAAATGGTTTTTCTTGCGTAATGGCTTCTAAGGCTTCTTCCCTCGTCCACTGACCGGATCTTACCAAAGCAGAGAATTCACAATACCTCAGATCATAGCCAAATTTTTTAGGCAACCAATAGTTGTTGGTAAAATAAGCGGTACGGTTTTCCATGTGATGTCCACCATAATACTGCCAACCAAATTGAGCCGATAAAAATTTTTTAACTTCTTCCTTATTATAATCCAGATAGTAAAGCGGCCTGATTTTTTTAATCTTATCCACTATTATCCACTTGAGCCAGTGACTCATCCACAGACTCGGCAAGGTTTTGAGAGCTCTGCTGCCAAACATTTTTTGTACCGAGGCTATGTATTTGGCGTCCATATAAAACCATCCATGTGGAGAAATACCCTCCGTTCTGAAGGAATGTCCCTCAAATATGTACTTGATGCCAAATTTTCTACATGCCATATAATGTACAGTTGCAAGTGCCAAATCACTCGGTGTGTCGATATCCGGCACCGATGCCTTTAAAAACGAATGAAATACATCGTTGTACTCATCGTTGTCAACCACATGGGTGTATAAATCAATACCCAACTGTTCAGTTACGCATCTGATGTTTTCAACCGCAATTTTGGAATTCCAGGTATTGTCAAAATGGGCAGCCAACACCCTTAAACCCAATACTTCTTTTGCCAAATACATCATATAGGAAGAATCGGTACCCCCGCTGACTCCCACAACAACATCGTATTTTTTATTTTTCTGTTCCTTCTTTATTTGAGCCGCCAATTGCTTTAAATAGGCCATACCTTCCTCTCCTGTAGGGTACATCTTATCCAGCTCATCGAACTGCAAACAATAATTACAAACGCCATTTTCATTGAAATGGATATAAGGTATGCTGTTGTCATAAATGCAACGTGAACATATTACCTTGTTTTCCACAGGATTTGCTATTTTAATGGATTTTACATCCGGGCTTCCCATTGTTGTTTCCATATGTTTTGATTATTGTTTGAGGTCATTGATTTCTTTTAAAGTTTTGGCAGAAGGAAAGTTGATGAGTACACCCAGCCCCTTTTGCTGATATACTACCATACTACCCAATGCTACTGCCGATACACCGCCCTTTTGAATGGCATCTTTAATATGGTCAACTGTTCCGGCTCCTCCCGAGGCGATCACCGGCACATTTGAGCCTGAGGTAATCCTTTTCAACAACTCCAGGTCAAACCCTTTCCAGCTTCCTTCTCTGTCTATATTATTCAATACAATTTCTCCGGCTCCAGCCTTGACAACTGCTTTTGATTTCTCTTCAGGACTCTCACCTGACATGGTAAGGCCGGAATCATAGCATACTCTGTACCTGCCTAACCAATCTTTTTTCACATCGATGCTGGCGACCACACACTGACTTCCGAAAACTGCAGCGGCTTCACTTAGGAGTTCATCACTGCTTTCCAGTGCTGCATTGATTACTACTTTTTCAACCCCCATCCTCAGTATTTCTTTGATCTGAGCTATTCTGGAAATACCCCCACCATAGGTCAGCGGCATGAAACACTCATTCGCAATGCGTTGTATAAATTCGAGGTCCGGCCCTCTGCTGTGTCTGTCGCGACTGATATCACAGATCATCAGTTCATCAACTTCCTTTTCATTGAAAATCTTGATGGCATTCACAGGGTCTCCCACGTATTGCGGATGCTTGTATTTTACCGTTTTTACCAATTTTCCGCCCTGGACCAATAAACAAGGCAAAACTCTGTTCTGTACCATGCTTTTATAAATTGGCAAAATTTTTTAATACCTGCATTCCATACCGGTGACTCTTTTCGGGATGAAACTGTACACCCATAATATTGTCTCTGGCAAACACAGATGTAAATTCAGTTCCGTACAATGTTTTAGCCGCACAATCTGATTCTTCTGCCACTTTCACAAAAAAGGAATGAACAAAATAAAATTTATTCTCCCCTTCCAGTCCGGTTAAAAGCGGGTGTTCCTGATTTATCTCAATTTGATTCCAACCCATGTGGGGTATGCGTAAAACGGAATGTGCGTCGGTTTTGAATTTCATTGTTTCAGCTTCTATCCACATCAAACCGGGAAGCATACCTTCTTCACTGCCATTAGTCATCATCTGCATGCCCAGACAAATGCCCAATATAGGTTTTCCTTTTTCCAGTACTTCCTGATCCAAGATTACTTTCAAACCACTCTCATGTAAATGTTTCATGCCGGCATCAAAGGCACCGACACCGGGAAGTAACAATTTATCCGCAGCGCGAATCTCCTCTGCTGATGACGTAATATGAGAGGCTATGCCCAGATATTGGAACATATTATGGATCGAACCCGGATTGCCTACACCATAGTCAATTATCGCTATCATCTTACTTACGCATCCTTATTACTTTAGCAGGCACTCCAGCTACTACAGCATATGCAGGAACATCGACAGTGACCACAGCCCCTGCTCCCACAATGGCTCCCTTACCAATGGTAACACCCGGTAAAATTATGGAGCCAACCCCCAGGTCAGCTCCATCCTCTATTACTACGGCTTTAAATTTTAATTCCTGATGCAGCACCGGCAAATCTTCATGGTCATCATTGTGATGAGAGGTGATGATCTTGACCCCCGGTCCGATGCCTACTGCCCTGCCTATGCTGATATTTCCAGCAGCATGGATAAAACATTGCTGGCCTATCCAGCTGCCTTCTCCTATTTGTAATTTACCCTTGAAATACCCTTTTAAAATCGTTTGGTGACCAATGTAAACATTGTCTTCTATGGCTATATTTTCCGGATGAAAGACCAACACGTCTTTTTCGATCACTACATTTTTACCCAATGCACTAAAATCGCTCAAAATGAAACTTCCATCTCCATGCGAACGGGGTGTTCTGCCTTTATGAAATTCCATCTTTCATTACATTTATAATGATATCGGTAATCCTTTTCTGGTCTCCCTCCCCCAGATGAATGCCCAAGGGTATGGCCAGGCCATTTGTGAAAGCAAAAAGCGCATTGGAACAGGCTTCCTCCGGTATTTTATACTTTTCTTTATAATAAGTCAAATAGGGAATTGCATAAGCGCCAATATTGCTTTCTATGCCCTCTTCTTTCAATGCCAACTTAACCTGGTCTCTTTTCAGATTGTTTTCAAAAACAAGATGGTAAGTCTGGTAAGTAGCCTCACTGTTTGAAATGGGCTTGGGTAGCTGAATGCCTTCAATCTGTCCTAAAACTTCGTTATAAAATGCAGCTTGATTGTTGTTTTCAGCAATAACATCATCCAACACAGCCAATTGTTCAGGACCCAATGCAGCCTGAAAATCTGTCATTCGATAATTAAACCCTGGCAAGACAAAATCCGGCGCTGATGCGGATAAATCGATGCCGTGGTTTCGCATTTTCCTCAATCGATCCGCTATGCCAACATCTTTTGTTACGATAGCGCCTCCTTCGCCGGTGGTAAGGATTTTTCGGGGGTGAAAACTAAAACAACCGGTAAATCCAAGAGTGCCGGCTTTTTGATGATGATAGGAAGCACCCAAAGCACAAGCTGCATCTTCGATAATAAATAGTTTATGCTTATTTGCGATAATTTCCAATTCAGCCATATTACACATCATCCCAAACTCGTGAACCGCTATTATGGCCTTAGTCCTGGCGGTTATTTTCGTGGCTATGCCAGTGGTATCCAGACAACAATCTTTTATGCATATATCAACAAAGACAGGAGTAGCTCCGGTCAATTCTACTGCATTGGCAACGGCTGTAAAGGTATAAGCCGGCACCAATACTTCATCTCCTTTTCCGATGCCGGCAGCCAACAACGATAAATGCAAAGCTGCCGTACCATTGCTTACCAGGATACAGTGGGGTATGTTGAGGTAAGCTTCCAATTGTTCCTCAAATGTCCTTACCCATTTGCCTTGAACGAGCATACCGGAATCCAGTACATCCAAAACCTGTTGAAGCGAAGTTTCAGATAAGTAGGGTTTGGATAGCCTGATCATTTCACGAGTCATTGCTTTAAACAGCTACCAGTTTTTTCACCCACTCAGCAGTTTTGAGTATACCCTCATCCAGCATGGTTTCTGCCCTGAATCCCAGCAGTCGATCTGCTTTTTCAACCGATGGTATCCTCAATTCAATGTCTGCAGAAAGTGGGGGTCTGAATACAATTTTGGATCGGGAATCCAATACCTTACAAACTGTCTGGGCCAGGCCATATGTTGTGATCACTGATTTGGCATTTCCTATATTAAAGGATTCACCAACCGCATTAGGATTGGAAATGCAAAGGATCAAACCTTCAATAAAGTCATCAATATAACACCAGGACCGAATTTGGTTCCCATCACCGTATATGAGTATATCTTCATCATTCAATGCTCTTTTGATAAAGATCTGTAAGGCGCCTTCACCAGTCTGGCCTTCACCATACACATTGAAAGGGCGAACCGTACATATAGGCAGACCCATTTCTTTATAATAGGCATGCGCCAGGTGCTCTGCTGCCAGCTTACTCACAGCGTATGTCCACCGGGCTTCTCCGGCACTTCCCACATTGGTTGAACAATCCTCCGTTGATTTAAAGGACATTCTGCCAAATACTTCTGATGTGGAAAAATTGACAAACCTGTCTTTAACTTTGTGTTTTACCGCTGCATCCAATGCATTGGTTGTGCCAATGATATTGACCTTCATGGTATGGGTAGGACTCTTGATCACCGTATCTATCCCGGCTATGGCAGCAGCATGGACCACAATATCAGCCCCTTCCATGGAGGCTTCGAGGTGTTCGTAATCCATAACAGATCCTCGTATCACATTCACATTGGGGTGCAAACTCAGATCTGTATAAGAAAGGGTATCTCTGTAAAAATTATCATACACAGTGATAAAATTATTGTTAACCAATTCTCTAATCAAACGATTGGCAATGAAGCCGGCACCACCTGTAATAAAAATATGTTTATCCTTAACCATATACACTTTATATTTAATTGTAATATAAAGTACAAACTTACACCTATACCCATCTTAAGTCATTAGACTACCATTAGATGTATATTAGGTTTCAATTAGAAAAAAATTAAAATAGGATTAAACAACGAAGGGAAACGAAATTTTAAAGACGGATCCCTGACCCAGCGCCGAGGAAACGGATAATTGCCCCCCATGGAGTTCCACAATTTTTTGGGTCAATGCCAAACCTATGCCATAACCTGAGATAAACTGCGAATTCTGGCCTCTGTAAAAGGGTTGGAAGATCTTTTCAATATCTTCTTTGTGAATGCCTATGCCCCGGTCTTTAAATTCAATATATATATTCTTATGATCACAGTATAAGCCGATGGTTACCTTCTGGTCTTCTGAAAACTTACTGCCATTATCAATCAGGTTGTTAAAAGAGATGGCCAAAAGCTGATCATTTCCCAATATTTTAAGCTGGTTTTCATCTTCGGGCAGGTTATCAAAATTGAGTTCAAATAAGCCGTTGGGACGGATCAATTTTGCATTTTGATAGGCTTCAACCAAAAGTTCGTCTATTCTTACCATTTTGAAATCTGCCGATGATTTTTCAAAGCTGATTCTGGCCAATTCAAGCAAGCCATTCGACAACTTGCTCAATTTTTTCAGTTCCTTAGACAAAGATTGTATTACTTCTTTGTACTTATCCTTATCTCTCTCCTGCATCAAGGTATAATCAAGCTCTGTCACCATTACAGTAAAGGGAGTCCTCAATTCGTGGGCAGCATGGGCTACAAATTCTCTTTGAAGTATAAAGGCATCTTCAATGCGTTGCAGCATTTCATTAAAAGTGATGGCCATTTGGGCTATTTCATCTTTCCGGTTACCCTCATTCACCCGCTGATTCAAGTTGTTGACCGTAATGGTTTTTACCTGATTGATAACATTGCTGATGGGTCGCAGCGCACGCATTGCAAAAATAAAACCAAAAAAAACCGTGGTCAAAAGACTTACTGTAAAGCCAACAGCCAAGACAATCTTTAAGTTACGCATTTTTGCAAGACCGTACTTATCAAAGGCGGAAACAAAAATGATGTAATTTTCTCCTTTATTAACAACCAATAAACCCAAACCTTCTCTTTCTCCATCTTTGTATTCTAGTCTTTTTTGAGCTAAAATGCGGGGTATCAGATATAATTTAGGACTGACGGTCGAATCTGAAATATTGGCATATACCTGCGTACTGTCCTCTTGATATATCCGCAGATTTTCATTGTATAGTGACAAGGTGTTTTTATCGATGATCCTTAGGAGATCTGCTGAAACCTCATCCACATTCAGCAACAACTGGGCTGTAGACCTTGCCCTGTTTTCCAATCGAGAATAGTAGTCTTTGGATCTGTAGGAGGACGAAAAATAAAAGATAGCGGCCGAGAACAAGGCCAGAATTACAAAAACAAAAAGGGAAAACTGAAGCAGCAGCTTGTTCCGGATATTCAACTCTCTTCGTTTTGCGATTTTACATAATATCCCATGCCCACCCTTGTATGAATCAATTTTTCATCAAAATCACGGTCTATCTTTTTTCTCAAATAATTAATATATACATCCACATAGTTAGTACCTGTATCAAAATTGAGATTCCATATTTTATCAGAAATGTCTGCCCTGGAAAAAACTTCACCGGGACTACCGGCCAATAATTCCAATAGTGTATATTCTTTTGCTGTAAGTTCTATCACATGACCTTGCCGACTGACCGTTTTGCTGGTCTTGTTGATCACCAAATCAGCAATCTTAATGATGTTTTGCTCTTTTTTCTCAATGTAGGCTGTGCGCTTGAGAATCACTCTGATCCTGGCCAATAGTTCATCAAATTCAAAAGGCTTGGTCAGGTAATCATCGGCTCCTGCATCAAAGCCTGCCAGCTTATTGTGCGGAGACGCCATGGCTGTAAGCATGATAACAGGAATATTATTGTCAAACTTTCTGATTTCTTTGCAAAGGTCATAACCATTAATCAGCGGAAGATTAATATCGAGTATTATGAGGTCATATTTATTTTTTAATACCATCTCACGACCCAGGTAGCCATCGTGGACAGCTTCCGCATCCATGCCATTTTCCTTTAAACCGGCGACCAATAAGGCAGCAAGCCTGGTCTCATCCTCAACAATTAAAATCTTTTTCACTTATCCACTTATCTGATTAATCCCATCACCTTCCCCGGTGATTTGTCCTGAAACAATTTAGCAAAATTATCTTTTTTTCATTATCCATCAAAATTATTCTATATTAAACAAATTCATTATCAAAGTATTAAATATTTTATTTGGATATCAAACGTATAACGCCTTCTAAACACCACCCCCTCTAAGTTAAAGGCAATCAAAAGTACTTTTCAGATATAAATGACTTTTTTCACCTATCTACCCTCATAGGACTGCATGTTAAAACAAGCTTAAATAGCTACAGAAACTCACCGAATTTCAGATTTTTATACTAAATAGGCGCGAAATTCAAACTTTAATTCTATTTTTAATGAAATTATTGAATTTAAATTCCATTTTACTTTTGAAATACACCCTCTGAATATTTTTCACTCACAAATACACTACACATGGGACTTTTTGGCTTTTTAATCGTAGGTGCAATCTCCGGCTGGCTGGCCGGTCAATTCTGGAAAGGTAGCGGCTTTGGCTTGTTGGGCAATCTGATCGTAGGCATCATTGGCGGACTGGTCGGTGGTTGGCTGGCCGGTAAACTTGGCTTTTTTGGCAATGGCATGATTTATCGCATCGTCGTCTCCGCATGCGGTGCCTGGCTGCTCTTGTACTTGTTGAGCCTGGTGAATAAAGAAAAATAAAAAATCAAAGCCGGTTAAAAATATAAAGGTCGCCATCCCATGGGTTAGCGACCTTTTATGTCTATGGACTAGCTTATTACAATTGAATCAATTTCATTCTGACCTCTCCCCGGTTGACATCTATGATATACATTCCCGCTGGTAAGGGTTCTGAAATTTGGGCAGATCCGGATTTTTTAATCAGCCTGCCGCTCAAATCATAAACATCAATAGTATAGACTGTGCCGGAAGTAACAACTGTAAAGCCATTGACCGCGGGATTGGGCACTATCTTCCATTCACTGTCTGCCACTTCTTCATCTACCGCCGTTGTACATACATTGGCCTTGCCATAGCTGGGGCTCATAAACACAAAGCTTCCAATGCCATTGGCACAACGCCCCATTGAAATATCTGCTGTTTGGGCTCCGAAAGTGGTTTGATCCACTATGCTGCCATCACCGTTGAGCAATTGGATTTCTTCTCCACTTGCCGAGAGTTTAAAGTTGGCATGCAGCCCTTCGGTAATGTTGCCGTCTTCATCCGCCCAAATGGTAAGGTAATTTTTTTTCTTGATCACCGTGCCTGCCGGAAACTGCCACTTGGTGGGGTTTTCAGGATTGTCTGTAAGGTACAAGCCCCCCATTTCTATGTCTGCATCCGTGGTATTGTAAAGCTCAATCCAATCTTCGTACTTTCCTTCTGAATTGGTATTGGTAGCTTTGTTGGATGCCAAAAATTCGTTGATCACCACACTGCCTGCCGGTATAAATGCCGGACTGGTTTCAAACCTTAAGGTATAAAATTCATGCTCTGCCCGCTCAGGAGAAAAAAGGCCCGCATTGTCATTTTCAGCATAAATATAGTATTGTGCATCATCTCCATCTGCCGGCACGTATGCTCCATAAACCAAATCACCTGCGGCTCCGTCACCGCTGAGGCCATCATCTTTCATGGCCACCGTAATGAATCGATGAGATTTTTTATATCTATAACTTAGGGTTACGGTTGCAGCTTCACTCAATGTAACTACTATATCGGTACCATCCACATTCGTGTTTTTCGGTTGAATGTTGGAAAGCTGTGGAGGTACTTTTTTGTACTCTGCATTGGATTGAAAATAAGCAACCCTTGAGGTCATGAATTTTTGCACACCGGGTGTCGACATGGCAGGTCCACCGCCTCCGCCACCGGAACTGATATCGGTTGTCATGGCGTTTTGAAATTGGGTGTAAGTATAAAACTTATAAGGATCAGCCTGCACCGATGCATCGATCAGCGTACGCAATCTGCCTGCCTCGGCAAGATAAAGTCCATTTTCAAAAAACTCTTTGCTGATGGTCCGCACATGGGCCAGGTACTTCTTTTTATAAGTAGCATTGGCCAGTAATTTTTGGATGAGTGGTTTTGCAGCACTATTGGCATTGTACAATATGTCCAATGTGGCACCTCCGGATCCGCCCATATTGGGAAAGCCGCCAAAACTCATATTGAGGTCCCAGACCAGAGATGCAAACCGCTGGTTGTTGTCGCGGTACAAATAATAGTTTTGGGCAAAACTGCCGGAATAACTATCCAGGTTCACAAAAACAACATTGAAAGCCAACATCCACAGTGCCTTGTCTACATCCAATATTTCTTCTATGGCACCCACATGATTCGTCAAAGTATCGCACAAATGCATCAGCTCCGTCCAGCCAAAATCCGACTTCATTTCATAATGACCATAGTAAAGCGTGGTATCTACTCCTTTGTATGCGAGATTGGGCAGATATTGTTGTACCTGCTTGGGATTACACTTTACAAACGTATTGTCATCACTGTCGAAATAAGTCGATAAAAACTTTTTATTGATGCTCTCCACATTGGTGTACAAGCCATACAACTGGTCATTGATGTAAACGTTGGCAAAATTGGCCTTCGGACAATCCATGTAGTTTTGTAATATGTAGTAAGAAACCGCCTCTCTGATAAATGAGGGATCCTGAAACACATTCGACAATTTGATATCTCCCTGCCCATTGTAGGTCTGGTCCTTGATGTAATCCAACTCAATATGCAACGGATTCTTTTTATTGGTAGCGCGATAACTGCTGTTCCCTTTGTACTTTACCCCTACACTGTCATACTGTACGCCATTTACCTTGCACCATGCTGCCACGATGTAGTTTTCATTTCCATCTTTTTCAGCTTGCATCAGCGCGTTCCAGTTGCTTTGATCAAAATGAATTTCAATTTTCTGGATCACATTGGCATCATAGAGATCCTGGGCTGCCAATTGACCATCAGATAAAACCCATATAATACAGGTAAAAAGAATCAAAAAGCCCTTACGGCTTAAAAAAGAAGAATAAATCATACAATGAAGAATTTCAGACAATACGTAAATAAATGGCGAATGTACTACTTATAGGTGCAAAATGTGGTACACATTTATTGTTAAATAAATTTTTGGGGATAACTGGCAACGTAATATATTGCTTTGTTACACATCCCCAAAGGTCAACAAATTATGGTCGGGATCCAACAAGGAAAATTCCCACATACCCCATGGCTTCTTTGTCAAGGCCCCGTTTGGGTGAATGGCCACCCCTGCATCCACCAATTGTTGGTAATATGCCACTATACCTTCTACCCGTATATAAACCTGACCGTAATTCTGCAATACATCCAGGTCTTCAAAAAGGAAAAAATGCATTTCGATCTTATCTTTTCTCACCATCAGGTGCTCAGGATAGTCGCCTCCGATCTTCTCAAACCCCAATTGATGGATGTAATATGCCTCCGTCTGTTGTTTATTGCGCATGGGCAGCTTGGGGTGGATGTGGGTAAGCATGAAATTCAACATTTAAGGACTTCGAAGATAAGTCAATTTTGAATTTATGCTATACCATACCCGCCTACCTTAGAAAATACCTACCCATTACTATATAAAAAAACCAAGTCAATTGATTATGACCATACACATTAAACTAATTCACCTCTTTAAAAACCGCGTTGAATACAATTGATTTGGCTTTCTACCACGGAAGGATACAAGGTACATACCCGGAATCAAATCACTGATTTGAATTCTTTGCTCTATTTGATTTTCGTGACTTAAAGATGATTTAACCAGACGGCCCCAAAGATCATAAATCTCCCACCGATCATAGTTTTCAATACCCTGCCCGGAAACATACAAATCGTCATTAGCAGGATTGGGATACAAAGATACCTTTGTTTCTTCCACTAATTCTTTATTGGAACTTACCAAGCCCAGCTGATCAAGGGGCACACGCATTGTACTAAAGGCTTGGGCGAAGATATCCTGCTTAAAAATTCCTATATCATTCAAGTAATATGCTCCTTCATCCATACTTATTATAATATTATCATTTGTTATGTAAAAAGAATACGGGGTAAAGGAACGCAAAGAGTCTAGCCCTGAAAAGGAATGTTTAACTATTTTCTTGCCCTTTTCTGTCTTGATTACTCTTACTTCTCTTTTCAAGTAAGCATCTTCTTTATATCTGGATTCCAGCACTAAAAACTCACCCTCTTTGTCAATATATTTATATGCCGCAGAATCATAAATATTGTCCTCTATCTTTAATGTGTTTAATAATTTACCATTATAATCATATGCCATGATTACCAATGAATCAAAAGCCATAGGGACCTGCTCAATATATTGCACCAGGATGTGATGTTCATTCGCTTCGCGAAATAAAATATTAAAGTTAGTGGTAAAATTTTCCAAAGGCTTTTCATCTACCTTATTCATTTCATAGTCAAAAAACTGAAGGTATGCCTGATTTTCGTGGGTTTTAAAATTTAAATAGACCAATGTGTCTTTACCTTTCGGGAATAAGATAGCATTAAACTCATCTCTTCCAATATCAATGGTATCAGTTTTGGATAAAACATAACCTCGTTTGTCAATTTTATAGGACTTGAATTTAAATTTATTGTTGTACTTTAATCGTTCAATATACCTGAAATTGCCATCAAACTCAGAAAAAAAATAGGAAACATCATTTCCTCTAGGAAAAAAAGAATGCTGTGTTCTAAGTGATAAAGTATCATTAATTGCTGGAATATTTTCTTCAATCAATGTCCCGGTTTCAATATCATATTTTCTATAAACCACTGACATATCAGTACCCGATAAATACAAATCATTTTCCGTACTAAATGGAACATTTAATCTCTGGCTAACCAATTCTATGTACTCACCTTTTTTAATACGCATCAAAACAGGAACTTCTTGCCTGTCACCGGTGGTAAGATCAAAATAAGTAAACCACTTCTTTTCCCCACTATTCAGATCAATTTTTTCCAAATATGCCCCCTCCTGATCTCTTCCATGGACTTTAAACAGATTATAAATGTAATCACCCTCTACTACAATTTCCTGAAATGAATTTCTATTTAACTTATTATATTCATCGTAATATGGACTTTTAAACACCTCACTTCCTGATGCAAAATACCAGTCAGGTGTAATATTTTCGAATTGGATCGGCTGGTAGGGGACTTTGGGTAGCTGGGCATTTAATGTTGAATAAATGCAATTCAATAGAATATTAACTAACAACACCTGCATTATTATAAAAATGTTCTTCATATTAGGGTACATATATTTTAATCAATAATAAATCTACCATCACGAACTAATCAACTTTCATAAATTTTGCCGTTGTACTCAACATGCTATCGTTTGAGGAAATCAAGGCCAAAAAATACATTCCCGATTTTAAGCTATCTATATGGATTGCAAGCTGAATATCATGCCGATTGCAAACGCCATTCTGAATCCGTTTGCCGGAAAGATCATAAATTTCCCACCGATCATAGTTTTCAATACCCTGCCCCGAAACATACAAGTAATCCTGGGCAGGATTGGGAAACAAAGATACGTTTGGTTCT
>WBZP01003066.1_pt1 | contig 18520 bp, 30 predicted proteins | sample 5204301 | NCBI WGS metagenome assembly WBZP01 (sample SAMN12412401, study PRJNA552823) | activated sludge metagenome | isolation source: activated sludge from nitrification reactor of wastewater treatment plant... | place: USA: Pennsylvania | collected 2017 | reverse complement strand
TGCCTACACAGCGGCGACGTCTGGCCCGAAGGACCAAGTTGGGACCGAGGTAAACCGTGGTCGAAGAACTGGACCGCCGAGCTGGTCGCCGAGGAAACACGCCGGCTCGCACGCAACATCGCCGCCGCTGACTACGCGACCGCCGAACTGTCCGGTGCCGCTGCGCATGTCGCTGACGACGAGTGGCCGGTGGGTGAGGTGCAGGGGTGAGCCGACCGCTGTTGCTCGATCTGTTCTGCGGGGCCGGTGGTGCTGCGGTCGGATACCATCGCGCCGGCTTCGATGTCGTTGGGGTGGACATCAACCCGCAACCGAACTACCCGTTCGAGATCATGGACATCGACTGGACAACCCGTGAGGAACTGGCCGAGGCGATCCCGCCGTACTACGCCGAACACATCGGCCGCCAGCTCATCGAGGCGATCGGGGTGGCCGCATGACGATGCTCGCCGTCCACTGGTCCCCCGAGGCGCTGGGCACCCCTCCTCGACCTCCAGTGGCACCACCTGGCGAACAGCTACCCCCTCACGCTGATCTGCCAACGCTGCGGGCGGGCGTTCGAGACCGACACCATTCGCGCGCTGTGTGGGGCGTGCCAGAGAGCGCAGGAGGTCAGGGTTGAATCAGCCGTATTACCAAGATGACTCGGTGACGCTATACCTGGGCGATTGCCTGGAGATAGAGGAATGGCTGCGCGCCGATGTGCTCGTCACAGATCCCCCGTACGGCATGGCCTTTCAGTCGTCCTGGACGACTGAAAGGCGCCCGATCGCCAACGACGCTGACGCAAGCACGCGGGACGCCGTCCTGAAGCTATGGGGCAACAAACCGGCCGCAGTGTTCGGCACGTGGCGGGTAGCCAAGCCTGAGCGTGTGCGCCAGGTGCTCATTTGGGATAAGCGTGGCGCTGGTCCCGGAATGGGTGACCTATCAACAGCTTTCGGGACCAGCCACGAGGAGATCTACCTGCTCGGCAAATGGGTGAAGCGGGCATCCCGTCGCGGCAGTGTCATCACCACAGAGTCTTCACCGTCCGAACTCACGACGCGCATCGGCCACCCGACACCCAAGCCCGTTGGCCTCATGGAGACGATCATCTCGGCAGCACCTGATGGCATCATCGCTGACCCGTTCGCTGGTGGTGGTTCCACCCTCGTCGCGGCTCGCAACCTCGGCCGCAAAGCGATTGGCGTCGAGATCGAGGAACGCTACTGCGAGATAGCGGCCCGGCGACTGGACCAGATGTGCCTGGACTTCGGTGGCGCGAATGGCTGAACGCCGACCGCCCGGCTTCAACGTCGATCTGGGCTTCTATGACTCCGACGAGGTGCTGTCGATCCCGCGCAAGATCAGGGCCGCAGCGATCGGCGTCTGGACGCTCTGTGCCGCCTGTGCTTCATGGTGCACGCCGGGGAGTGCTTCTAATGACTGACCGTGATCCCGCGATCGAACCGCCAAGCGATGACGAGATCGACGCCGAGCTGCAACTGGCGGTTTTGGGTTATGACCGCACCGACAAGTACCCCGAGTGGGGCAATGAAGGGATGCGCGAGGCGTATCGGGCGGGATGGGAGGACGGCCGAAATGTCTGACCCCGCGATCGAAGCGGCGCAACGCGCGTGCAGTGCATATGACGTTGATCATCCGAGACGATGCCTAGAAGCCGCTGCCTGTGAGGCGTTGAAGCCGATACGGGAACTGCACCGCAAGATTCACCCCGTCTTCTCATGGTCGGACGGGCTGCGTTTTGACGATCCGTGCCCTGATTGCGATGGCAAAGCAGGTGTTCATCCGTGCGGATGTTGGGCCGACGACGACATGGACTACCGGTGCGCGGCCTGCCGCGACGACAGAGGGCACCCGTCCGATTGGCCCTGCGAGACAGCCAAACTCATCTACCGAGAGGATGAATTGTGAGCCTTGGATTCCGTGACCGTTTGGCCTATTGGCTGGAACGCCGTCTCCCTGCACTGGTGCTGCGCGCTGACGGGGTAACACCACACACGGGCCGACCGCGCCTGGTGAACCGACTCAACGGGCACGTGGTGATCCGATGACCGCCTGCGACCAGGAATTGTGCCCGAACTGGGATGGCCACAGCTGCCCGTGCCAGTTGTTTGGCATCGGCAAGTTCGGCGACGACAAAAGCGAGCTGCTATGAGTGACATCGTTGACCGCGCCAACGCGGCACTGGAAGGCATCACGCCGGGACCGTGGAAGCACTGCACCGCACCTAGCGCAGACAGCGATGAGACACACGCCGAGTATCTGGCGGGCTCGCTCATCGCGCTCGCCGCTACTCTCCTGGCTGCCGCAAGGGTTGCGGAGGCGGTGCCCGGTGAGTGACGCCCAGAAGCTCATGGCCGAGTTGATCGGTTCTCACCGATACGACATATCCGACGTGCGCGTGCACCGCTGCATCTGCGGAGCGGACATTGGTAGGGCCGACGATGCCCTCGACAATCATCGCGCCGCTGAGGTTGATGCAGCCCTCGGAGGACTCACAACGGAATGGGCTGTCACCGTCGGCGATGAAGTCGAAGTGTGCTCATGGGAAACCGCCCGGTACTGCGCCACAAGGTATCCCGACACCATGACCGCCCAATCCCGCTGGGTTTCCGGGTGGACACCTGAGGCGGTGGAGCAGTGAGCTTCCAAGCCAAGTACCGCGACCAGTGCTCCGGCTGCGACGAACCCATCCACGAAGGCCGGCCGTTCCAGACCGATGTCATCCGCGCGCTGTGTGGGGCGTGCCAGAGAGCGCAGGAGGTGGCTGGGTGAATCAGCCGTACTACCAAGATGACTCGGTAACGCTGTACCTGGGCGACTGCCTGGAGGTCACCGAGTGGCTGGCTGCCGATGTGTTGGTCAGTGACCCGCCGTATGGGATACCTGGCGGCCGGCTGTCGTCACATTCGGGCGGCGTTCGTCCAGTGCACGACGACGCCCAGTGGGACAGCCTGGAGACTCGCGATGCTGCGCTGGCGCTCTGGGGTGGGAAGCCGAGCGCGGTATTCGGGTCGCCGAAAATGCAGCAGTTCGCGCCGCCACACCGGGGTGTTCCGCTGATCTGGGACAAGGGCGACGACCCCGGTATGGGTGACTGGAAGTGGCCGTTCGGTGCCAACTACGAACTCATCTGGGTATCGGGTGAGAACTGGAACGGCATCCGCCGATCCTCGATCCTTCGCGCCCGTCGCCTAACTAGCGATGCGGCGACCATAGGTCACCCGACCCCAAAGCCCGTCTCGCTGATGGAAGTGCTGCTCTCGTACGCACCCCCTGGCGTCATCGCTGACCCATTCACAGGGGGGGGGTCGACGCTGGTGGCCGCTAGGAACCTGGGACGCAAGGCAATCGGCGTCGAACTGGAGGAACGCTACTGCGAGATAGCGGCCCGGCGACTGGACCAGATGTGCCTGGACTTTGGGACGGAGGTCGGCAAGTAGTGGCCGAGAAGCGTAGGCCCGGCTTCAACATCCCGTTGAACTTCTACGACGGCCCCGAGGTTGACTCGATTCCGAAGCGGATTCGTGCCGCCGCGGTGGGCGTCTGGTCGCTCGCTGGCAACTACGCAGCAACGCAATTGACCGACGGATACGTGCCCGCCGGGATCTTGAAATCGTTCGGTTGCACCGACGCGATCCGGGGTGCGCTGAAGGTCACGATCAACAAGAAGGGCGAGCTGTCGCCCCTGTGGATAGATGCGCGCAATGGCGGTATTCAGCTCACTAATTGGCCGAAACATCAGCGAACTAACGACGAAGTTACGGCCTACAAAGCCAGCGACGCTGAACGTAAGAGACTCGAACGTGAGTCGAAGCGCAACGCGACTACCACGCGAAACGGTGAAACGTCCGACCGGACAAGCGATGGACAACGGACGGACGTCCAGTCGGACTCTCGCGACCCTAAGACAGAGACAGAGACTAAGACAGAGAACAGTTACGTTTCCGAGTCGGCTACGGAACCGAACGGGCGCGATTCGATCGCCGCAACGCCCGGCGCCGAACTCGTCCGCGAGATCATCCCGCCGGGCCATCCCGCTGCCACGCTGACCTTGCTGCGAATCCGGTCGGGCGAACTGCTCAAGCAAAACCACTCCCGGGCCGATGTCGCTGCCGCCCTGGAGCTCTGGCTCACCAAGCCCAACCTCGGACCCAACGCGCTGCCGTCGCTGCTGTCCGAGGTCATCAAATCCCGAGCCGCGCCCGGCAACGGCCAGCCAACCAGCAAGATGCGCGCCCTGGCCGAACTCGCCAACGAGGTCCGCGCTGCCGAGCAAGCCCAAGCCACCCCCGGTCGAAAGGAACTCACGTGATCACCACCAGCGACGCGATGCAGGTCATGCTCGTCGTCCAGGCGTGCCACCGACGCACCGCGCCCCGTATGGACGACCGCGAGGCCACGATCGCCACCGCGGTCATCTGGGCCGAGCTGTTCAACGAATACCGCCTGGAACTCGACGATCTGACCAAGGCGGTCAAGCGCCGCGCACTGAGCCAGGCCGACGCACCCGAGCCGGCCGAGATCATCCACCACGCCCGCGAGATCCGGCGCGAACGCGATGCCAAGACTGGGCCGACCGCCGAGTACGAGGCGCTGTGCGAATCCAAGGGCGCTGACACCCAGGAGCTGGCCGCCAACCGCGATCGCCTCAACCGGATCGTTCACTCGATCGCGGAACGTCGGACGGTGCGCGATGCCTGACCGTTACGGCGAAGACCCCGCCATCGACCTGCCCGACGCCGAATGGTCCGCAGCCCAGCGCCGCAACGCGATCAACGCCTGCGACCGGTGTGATGACGACGGGCTGGCTGACGGGTTCCAGTGCGATCACCAGGACCACGCGGCAGAGACCGAGCACGGGCGCGCGCTCGTCCAGGCCGCGCTCGACGCCATCCGCCGGCGCAAGGCTGACCGAGCGCGAGGTGTCCAGTGACCGTCGACCCCGCCACCGTCCGCGCCGCGATGACGCCCGTGGTCCAGGCCGCTGTGCTCGATGCGTTCAAGCTCGGCGTGGGGCATGCGATTCGGGCCATCGACGCCGCACTGCAACCCGGCAACTCGCTGGCCATCCCGGTCGAGGGCACGTACCAGGTGATGCAGCGCGAACTGTCCGAACTCCGCGCCTACGTGGCGACGATGACCTACGAGGATCTGCCATGACGGATTACCCGTACGAGCCGCCCGAGCGCATGTTCTCGGACACAATGCTGGCGTTCAGGGACTTCGAGCTGGCGTCCACGTGGGGCGTCCGCGTCGAGGCCGATCCGCTGGGTCCGGTGAACAAGATCGTCCGGCTGATGCACGGCGGCAAGAGCGTTCGCGGGGCGCTGTGGCCAGTCCCAGCGGGCGCAGTCGTTCGGCTGGCGCGCGACGACGGCGCATGGACGCTGCGGAACCTCAGCGCATTCCGAGACGTGCTGTGGGACAGCCGTGGCACCGACAAGCCTGAACCAACGATCGACATCCGCCCGCGGGGTTGGCGCATCGAGGTCGACGGCACCACGGTCCTGACGGTCCTCGACGAGACACCCGCGCCCCTGCGCCGGCCAATCCCGTGGCGCACGCGAGCCCACTGGCGGCTGCGCAAGTGGTTCTACGCCGCCGTGGATCGCGTCGTCGTGCCGCTGGGGTACCACCACGAGGATGACTGCGGGGACTACCGATGAGCCACAGCGGTCATTCCGACCCGCCAGCGTCCACGCTCGCTGGCGAACGGGCCGAAAAGGCACCACTTATCGAAACGGCACCCAAAAACGCGCAGAGGGGCTCTCAGACCGTCATTGGTTTGGACGTCTCGTTGACCAGAACGGGCATCGCGGTCTGGCGCGACGGTCGCATGACGACGACGAGCACCGTCAGCCAGCCCATCGGCGCCCAATCATGGGACCAGCGCAACACCCGCATCGTCGGTCAGGCGCGGGCGATCACCGGCTGGCTACAGGACAACACCCCGAAGCCCGATCTCGCCGTGATCGAAGCCCCGATCCTGCATGGGCCGCAAACCGGCTCGTTCTTCGATCGCTCGGGGCTGTGGCACGGCGTCTACAGCAAGCTGCGATCGAGCGGCTGGCGCATCCCCGTGGCGGTCGTGAACGTCGCCACCCTCAAAGCCTGGGCGACGGGAAAGGGCAACGCGGACAAGGCGATGATGCTGCACGCCGCACGCCGCGAGTGGCCCGGTGTGCTGAACGACGACGAGGCGGATGCGGGATGGCTTGCGGCCATGGGGGCGGCGAAGTTGGGCCACGAGCCGGTGGAGATGACGGCGTGGCGGGTCAGTGGGCTGACAAAGGGGGATTGGCCGTGACCTTCACAGCGCGATACTCCAGCCAATGCCCTGCTTGCGGTGAGCGTATCCACGAAGGTCAGCAGGTCCGATACGAAGACGACTTTGTGGTGCACGACGACTGCCCCGACCTGATCGACGCGGATGCACCGCGGCGCACGGAACGAAAGTGCCCCGACTGCTTCACAATTCACGCAGGAGAATGCCTATGAGCACCAACAGCCAGTGCGCCTCCTGCACCGCACCCGCCGCCCTGTTCCTGTGCGCCCGTTGCCAGACCGAGCTACGCGCCCAACTCCACGCACTCGCCCACGGCCCAAAGGTCAACGGCCACAGCACCGCTGGACTTCTCGACGCCTGCGAGGACGTGGTGCTGCGGCGAACGCGACTGTCGACCGGTGGGGGTCACCGCAAGAAGGGGGACGAGCAGCCGGCACCGTTTGCGCCGGATGAAGAACGCCTGGACAAGGACGGCCGGGTGATCCCCTCACGCCAGGAGAAGGCCGCTCGGCTGCTGACGTCGGCCCGGAATACGTTGAGTACCACCATCCGCGACCTGTGCGAGACCCGCGGCGTCGAGTGTCCCGAGATCCCCGACGTGGGTGACATGGCGCTGTGGCTCGCGGGCAACATCCACGCGATCGCGTGCGATGAGTCGGCGGGGAAGGTTCGCGCGGAGGTGGATTCGCTGGTTCGGAGCATCAAGACGGTGGTGGACAAGCCGGTAGCGATCCAGCGCCTCGGGTACTGCCCAACAGAGGTGAATGGTGCCCAGTGCCGCACGCTGTTGTCGGCCCGCGAGGATGCCATCGAGGTGTACTGCCCGAAGTGCCACACCACCCGCTCATGCGACCGGATGCGCGCCATCACGGCGGCCGAAGCGCGGCGCACGTACATCACGTGGGACCAGGTGCTCGAAGCGAACAAGGAGTTCGGCGCGCTCGAAGGCCGGGAGCGTCGCATCAACGAACGGACGTTGCAGAACTGGCGGGCAACGGGTGCGCTCAAACCGCGCGGGTATCTGCGCCCATCGGGCCGACGCGGTAACCATCGGCGCAGTGACGAGGATGAACCGCTGTACTCCTGGCCGGATGTCGAGGAGCTGCGGGCCAATCCCGTTGGTACTGCACGGCGGAAGGTGAGGGCCAGGAGATGACGATTCGCACGATTATCGGCCAACATTCAACAGGAGGAACGATGGACTTCCACACGCTGAGGAACCGGCTTTGGCGGGCGATGTACGACCGCGGCTGGACCAAGAGCGACATGGACGACACCATCCGGTCCCGCGTCGCCCACGCGGTCAGCGACTGCAGGAACTGGTGGGACTGGGGGAACCCCGTCATGTGGCTTGTAGGCCGCTATGACAGTGGATCAGCAGGTGTCCCGCGAGGTCGCGACCTTTGGTGGATTCCCACCGAGTACGTCGAGGACCGCCTGGCGCAGTCACTCGTGGCCGACTGCGAGCAGCGGTACGGCTGCTACATCACCACCGAGTACAAACTCGTCAGATCATCATCTGCCGAGGTCGACTGGCGGGTCTACGACCTGCAAGACGAAGGCCGCACCGTCAAGGTCGGACTCTGGCCCAACCAGCCCGAGCACAAGGGACATATCCAGCCGCTGCCTTGGCAAGAGCTGAAGGTCGACCTGTTTCTGTGGTGGTACGTGTGGCAGCACAAGGGCCGTGCGCAGTGGTTCGGCCTGCGCCGCTGGGCCTACTACAAGGGGCTCCACGCCGCCGTTCAGCGCAAGATTCCGTTCACCTGCCAGGTCACTCCAGAACCGGGTTCTGGTGGCTATTCGCACTGGCATTGCGGACTGAAGCGCAAGCACTCCGGGCCACATCGCTACGTCAACTACATCTGGCCGGGGCCGGGCACCCGCGTCGAGTTCAGTCCGCTCCCGGTCACCACCAGGGCGACATAAGAACCGACTATCAGCGCCATGCTCAACACGCCATCTAGTGCCACATACCCGCTGGTGACACCACCCGTGGTATATGCTGGGGCGCAACAAAGTCGGGTTCGTCATACCCACAATCACCTTGAGCGCCCCGTTTCTGCTGGTCAGAGCGGGGCGTTTCTCGTTGCCGAGCGAGGTGCCGATGCTGCTGCACCGCCGAATCAGCCTCGCGTTGGCCGCGTTGAGAGTCGCCCGCTACGACGGGTGCGCGAGTGACATCAAGCGTGCTGAGCGGCGGTTGAACGGCCTGCTCGACGAACTGCCCCGATGCCCAACGGGGAACGCCCGAATGGAGTGCTGATGGCTGAACACCCCGCCGCCCCGCTGCTCGCCGCCGACTTCGGCCGCCTGCCGCACACGAACAAACTCGGCGAGAAGGGGTTCGTGCAGCTGCCCGGCTTCGGTACCGCCGGCATGAGCAAGGAACAGGCCGACGCGACCGGCGCTGCCGGACTGGCCATTGCCGAGGCGATCATCGAGGACTTGCAAGAGCACGGCTATCCGGTGCTGAGTAAGGCCGACATCAAGGCGCGCATCGACGCAGCGGCCGAGGGAACGCCGGCACCGAGCGACATCTCGCTGCTGTGCAACCGGTGTCGCCAGCCGGTGCTCGGGGTCAAGGGCATCGACCAGGCCAAGGTGCATGTGGCGACTGCGGTGGCGCTGTTGCAGGCGCACCTGGAGGCGTGCCGGTGAGTTCCCGATCCAAACGCCGCGGCCAGATCCCGCCACGCCCGCAGGTCATCCCCGAGCAGCTGCGCAACCAGTTCGCCGGTGTGCCCCAGGTGCTCAACCGGCAGCAGAGCATGGAGTTCGCCGTCATGCTGGCCGCGCAGTTGAACCGACTGCTCAACGACGACGCGCGGATGCCGTGGGTGACGAGCACCATCGACCAGCGATCCGATGGGTTCAGCCTGCACGTGCAGGTGTTGGAGCCGAGCGGGGATGTTGATGCGGTGGTGTTGTGATGGCTCGTACCACCGATCGAGGATACGACGCAGCTCACCGCAAACGACGTGAGCGCGAACGCACAATCGTCGAGGTCGGCAACGCGATCTGCTGGAGATGCAACAAGCCGATCGCGCCCGACGCTGACTGGGATCTCGGCCATGATGACAATGATCGGACCAAGTACATGGGACCGGAACACGTCGCGTGCAACCGGGCAACGTCAACACATAAGGCGATGAAAGTCGTTGATGACTCACGTGTTTGGTGAAGCGCGAAACCTGTTGGTGCGTAACAACATTCGAGACATAGCCATACGGCTCGACCGTTCCGAAAGTCGTTGGTAGACAACGACATTAGGGGGGGTGGGGTGACATCGTGACAAAACGAAAAGTGCTCGCGACCCCCTGTCAACTCCAGTTTCCCTCCCCCGAGCGCCCATGCACGGATGCCGTTGCACCACAACAACTTTCGCGCACCGAAATGCGTTACGCCACAACGTAATTCGCGTTGCAGCACAACGACTTTCGAGAGGGGCGAACCGTGCAGCGAACCTGCTCCATCTGCGGCAAGTCCTTCACCGCGAAGCGCAAGGACGCTCGCACCTGCAGTGCCACCTGTCGTAGCAACAAGCGCAACGGTGCCAAGCCGGCCGAGCTGACCGAATCGCCACTGGTACGGGCAACCCGCGCGGAACTCGAAGCCGCCGGCAAGCTCGACACTCGCCTCGGTCAGCAGGCTCTCGTCCTGGCCGCGCGGATGTCGGGCACCGAGACTCCGGGCGGTGTCGGCACATTGTCGAAGGAACTCGATCGCGTGGTTTCCGCTGCGATCGGTGTCGTTCCGCCGAGTGCGCAGCCGGCCGCGGGCACGGGCGACGAGATCGACGAGTTGAAGTCGCGCCGCGACGCGAAGCGGGCCGGATAGTCCATGCCCGCCGCTATGCGGTTGGTGAAGCCCGCCTTCGCGAACTTCCCCGAGTACACCACCACGCTCGGTCCCGAGGTGTGCGACCTGGCGACGCTGGCCGGCCTGCCTCCCGACCCCGAGCAGGAACTCGCGCTCAACGCGCTGTTCGCCCTGAGTCCCAACCCGCTCATCTCGGCGGCGTTCGAGTTCGCGATCATCTGCGCCCGGCAGAACATGAAGACGGCGCTGTTCCAGATGGCCGCGCTCGGCTGGCTGTTCGTCACCGATCAGGAGCTCGTCGTCTGGTCGTCGCACGAGATGGACACCACCGGCGAGGCGTTCGACGACATCGTGAACCTGATCGCCGACACCCCGCAGTTGAGCCGGCGCCTGGATCCGAACTTCGGCAAGGAGCCGGGCATCAAGCGCGGCAACGGCAAGGAGCTGATTCGGCTGCGGCCGAGCGCGGAGTGCCGCCACGGTCAACGGCTGAAGTTCAAGGCCCGCACCCACGGCGGCGCCCGCGGTCTGACGGGGAACAAGATCATTCTCGACGAGGCGTACGCGCTCAAGAAGGTCCACATGGGCTCACTGCTGCCGACGCTCTCTGCGGTCAAAGATCCCCAGGTGGTCTACGGCTCGTCGGCCTGCCACGCGGATTCCGATGTGCTGCGCGCGCTGGTGGCTCGCGGCCGGGAGGGCACCAGTCCCCGGCTGGGCTACCTGGAGTTCTGCTCGCTGCCGCAGGAGAATGCCTGCGCCGACGAGAACTGCTCGCACGCATTCGGTGTCGATGGATGCGCGCTCGACGACATCGAGTACATCCGTCAGGCCAACCCGGCGCTGGAGCGGCGCATCACGATCGACTACATCCGCGCCGAGCGGGAAGCGTTGCCGCCCGACGAGTTCGGCCGCGAGCGCGCCGGCTGGCATGACAAGCCGGATGCCGCTACCGAGGCGCTGATCAAGGCTGACCAGTGGAACGTGCTGGCTGATGCGAAGTCCGAGCCGCTCGATCCGGTCGCGTTCGGCGTGTACGTGAAGCTCGACCGCACGGCGTCGGCGATCGGCGTGGTGGGTCGGCGTTCTGACGGCAAGCTCCACGTCGGCGTCGTGCCGGCGGTCCGCGGCAAGGCGATCGACTCGCTTCCTGGTACGGCATGGATTCCCGACCGGGTCAAGGAACTGGCCGACGAGTGGTCGCCGTGCGCCGTCGTGATCGACGGCCATTCGGCCGCCGCGTCGCTGATGACCACGATCGAGGGCCTGGGCGTCGAGGTGGTGAAGTCCAACGCCACCGATCTGGCCAAGGCGTGCGGGATCTTCTACGACGCCGTGACGGCTGACCGCGAGTCGGAGGCGAGCCTGCGCCACCGCGGCGCCGGCCCGCTGTCCCGCTCGGTCGCGTCGGCGAAGCGTCGCGATCTGTCGGACGCGTGGGCGTGGGACCGCAAGGACAAGGACAGCGACATCACGCAATTGATGGCCGTCACGCTCGCCCTGCATGGGTTCGTCGAGCACGGCCATCCCGAGACGATCGAGGTTTGGGGTTTCCTATCGTGACTGCACTTCGCGCTACAGCCTCACTCGCCCTCGTGGCCACCTCGGCGATCGTCGGCGGCGTTGTCCTGCTGGCCGGTCTGGCGTGGGGGCTGATCGTCGGCGGGGCATTCGGGTTGATCGCGGCGTTCTTGCTCTACGACCCGGCTGGTCAGCGTAAGTGAACCTACTCGACCGTCTCAAGGGTGGCGGTGCTGAGTCGGCGCGCGATATGAGCATCGACGAGTACGCGGCCCTGGTCAATCAGTTCGCGTTCAACGGGATCGGGTACGGCTTCGGCGGCGGCCTCTCGGGCGGGATTCAGCAGACGCTCGGCGGGTCGACCACCGAGATGGCTCCGAACACCTTCCGCGGTGTGGCCGAGCAGGCGTATGCCGCCAACGGCATCGTGTTCGCCTGCATGCTGGTGCGGATGCTGGTGTTCTCCAGCGTCCGGTTCCGGTGGCGGTCGATCAACAACGGCAAGCCGGCCGACATGTTCGGCACGCCCGAGCTGCGCGTGCTGGAGCGCCCGTGGGCCGGCGGCACGACGCAGGACATGCTGCTGCGGACGATTCAGGACGCCGACCTCGCGGGCAATGCGTACTGGTTCCGTGAGACCTCGCTGGCACGTTTGGGGACCCAGGATCCGGGCAGCGAGATGGTTCGGCTTCGGCCCGACTGGATCGACATCATCGTCGGCGAACGGCAACTCGCGGACGGCCGCGGCCAGGTTGGTTGGCGCAAACTGGGATTCGTCTACACCGAGGGCGGCCATCAGTCGGGCAACGACCCGGTAGGGCTGCTGACCGACGAGGTGGCGCACTTCGCGCCGATCCCCGACCCAATGGCGAGCTATCGCGGCATGTCGTGGATCACGCCCGTGCTGCGCGAGATTCAGGCTGATCAGGCGATGACCCGCCATCAGCGGGCGTTCTTCGACAACGGCGCCACGGTCAACATGGTGATCAAGCACGAGAAGGGTGCCACCGAGGCGGCCGTCAAGAAGTGGGTCGCTGAGTTCGAGGGCAAGTTCACCGGAGTGGGCAACGCCTACAAGACGCTGCAGCTCTATCCCGGTGCCGACGTGACGCCCGTGGGATCGAATCTCAAGGACATCGATTTCAAGAGTGTGCGTGGTGGCGGGGAGACGCGGATCGCCGCGGCCGCGCAGGTGCCCCCGATCATCGTTGGGCTCTCCGAGGGGCTCGACGCCGCGACGTACTCGAACTATCTGCTCGCCCGCCGCCGGTTCGCCGATGGCACCATGCACCCCCTCTGGAAGAACGTCGCCGGCTCACTCGAAGACATCCTCACGATCCCGGGCGGCGCGGGGAATCACCTCTGGTACGACACCACCGATGTGTCGTTCCTGCGCGAAGACGAGAAGGACGCCGCCGAGATCGCCGCCCAGAAAGCCGCGACCATCAGCTCCTACATCACCGCCGGTTATGAACCCGAGTCGGTCATCAAGGCGGTCGAGGCCAATGACCTTCGCCTGCTCAAACATTCGGGGCTCTACAGCGTGCAGCTCCAGAAGCCCGGCGCTGAAACGCCGAGCCCGTCAACCCCGCCCGCCGCCGCGACCGAGCAGGGCCAAGGAGGTACCACCGGATGACGACAACCGAGAAGCGGGTTGCACGCCCGCCACTGGAATCCGTACGCGAGACGCCATTCTCATTGCGCGCTGCGGGCGACGGCGAGCCGAACGACGGACTGACGCTCGATGGGTACGGCGCGGTATTCGGTACCCGCACGGTGATCGACTCCTGGGAGGGGCGTTTCGCCGAGCAGTTCGCCCTCGGGTCGATGAAGCGATCGTTCCGCGATACGCCGCCGAAGGTTCAGTTCGATCACGGCCGGCATCCGATGATCGGGTCGATCCCCATCGCGGCGCTGCGGTCGATCGCCGAGGAGGTCGACCCCGAACTCGCACCGAACGGCGGCGCGCACATCGTTGCTCGCGTGTTCGATAACTGGCTGATGGCGCCCGTCCGCGATGCCATCGCCGCCGAAGCGATCAACGGCATGTCGATGCGCTTCTCGGTGGTGCGCGAAGTGTGGACGACCCACGACGGTAAGCCGATCCGCGATGAGCAGACGCTGGTGCAACTGCTCCGTGAGGCGATCTATGACGACGTGCCCGATGACCTCCTGCCGATCCGAACAGTCAAGGAGGCCAAGGTGCCCGAGATGGGGCCGGTCGTCTGGCCGGCCTACACCGACACTTCGGTGTCAATGCGTTCCCAGGTGATCGACCTGGGGCGCCTCCATGAGCCCGAGCAGCAGAAGCTGCTCGCCACGGCGGTGTTCCTAATGGATACCGCCGAGCAGGACAACGACGCGCAGCGAGACGCCACCGAGCAATCGGCCGCAGTCGAGCACCCGTCCGAGTCCGACGACGCGCAGCGATCCACCGCCGATCCGGCCGTAGGTGAGCACCCGTCGAAATCGCACCGCGCCAAGTGTCGAGCGATCGAGCTGGCCGAAGTGCGCACTTCGATGAAATCCGTTTACCAGAAGAAAGGTTCGCTGAAATGAGCGATGACGACACCAAGGACGAGACCCGCAACTCGGGTCCGACCCTCACCCATTCCCAGTCGGTCAAGCGGCTGGAAGAAATCTTCGCCCGCATGGAGGAACTCGGCGAAGCCGACGACCTCAGCGCCGAGGAGGACGCCGAGTTCGCCGAGCTGCGTTCGGAGTTCGATCAGATCGACGAGCACCGCAAGCGCCTGGAGCGCGCCGCGGAGCTGGCCGCTGTTCGGACGGCCGCCGCTGGCGTGAAGTCCTCGCGCAAGCTACGCGCCGAATCCGGCTCACAGCGGGGCAGCGGTGACTACGACCGCGACTCCATCCTGGAGCCCGACTCGATCGAGGACTGCCGATTCCGCAACCCGTGGGATCTGTCCGAGGTCCGCACCTTCGGGCGTGACGGCGGCGAGGTGGCCGGCGAGCTGCGGTCGCGCGCACTGTCGGCCATCGAGAAGATGCAGGGCGCATCCGACGACATCCGTCAGGCCGCGACCCACATCATCGAGCGGTTCGACTCGAAGGATTCGCGCCTGGCGCGGCAGTGCCTGGTCACCTCCTCGCCCGAGTACCTGCGGGCCTGGTCGAAGATGGCCGTCAACAAGGGCCACACCCTGACGCCGGCCGAGCAGCGGGCCATGAACGAGGTGGAGCAGTTCCGCGCCATGTCGCTCACGGACAGTGCCGGTGGCTACCTCGTGCCGTTCCAGCTCGACCCGACGGTCATCGTCACCTCGAACGGGGTGCGTTCGGACATCCGCCAGGGTGCTCGCGTCGTCGTCGCGACGGGTGACACCTGGAATGGTGTGTCCGCGGGCAACGTGTCGTGGTCGTTCGACGCGGAAGGCGCCGAGGTGTCCGACGATGCCCCGACCTTCGCGCAGCCGTCGATCCCGAACTACATGGCGCGCGGCTTCGTGCCGATCTCCATCGAAGCTCTGGACGACGAGCAGAACGTGGCGCAGGAAGTCGGCCGACTGCTCGCTAGTGGCAAGGAAGACCTCGAAGGAACGAAGTTCATCACCGGCAGCGGCTCCAATGAACCGACCGGCATCGTGACCGCTCTGGCGGCCTCCTCGCCGACCGTGATCCAGCTGTGCGCCACCGATGACGCCTTCGCTCTCGCGGATGTCTACACCCTGCAGGCCGCGCTCCCGGCTCGCTACCGGGCCAATGCCTCGTGGCTGGCGAACAACGCGATCTACAACAAGATCCGGCAGTTCGACACCGCGGGCGGCAACGGCCTGTGGGCGCAGCTGGGCGACGGCCGGCCCCCGGTGCTGTTGGGTCGTCCGGTGCTCGAAGCCGAGGCGATGGACGGAACCCTCACCACCTCCGGTGCGGTCGCGAACTACATCGCGATCTACGGCGATCTGTCCAACTTCGTGATCACCGACCGGATCGGCATGAGCGTCGAGTTCATCCCGCACCTGTTCCACACCAGCAACAACCGGCCCTCGGGTCAGCGTGGCTGGTTCGCCCGGTATCGCACCGGATCGGACAGCGTCAACGACGGTGGCATGCGCCTGCTGAACATGGCGTCCGCTTCCTAACAACCCGTTGTGACAGTGGGGCATTCGCCTCGGCGGGTGCCCCACTGCTGCACGCACCGAAAGGGGGCCAGGAATGGCTCAGATTCTTCGCCCACGCGAGGCGTTCAGCTTCACGGGGAAAACCGGGGTTCCGCGCGTCCTCACGCCCAACGACTTGGTCTCGTCCGATGACCCCGACATTCAGGGTCGCTTCGAGCACCTGCTGGAGCCCGTCGAGGTGAGCGTTGCCCGAACCGCGGCATTGGAGACGGCAACCGCCGCGCCCGGCGAGACGCGAGCACGCCGGCCGGTCAAGAAGGCGGCACCGAAGCCGGAACCGAAGGACGAAACGAAGGACGACGAATGATCACCACGTATGCGCACATCCTGCCCGTCAAGGCGCAAGCGCCCGGCGCGGCGATCACCACGGCGACGACCAGCTCCACGGTCGACACGAACGTGTACAACAACAACTTCCGCGACGTGACGTTCGTGTACCTGTCGGGGACCATCACCGACGGCGCATGGGCCGTCACGTTGCAGGAGTGCGACACCTCGGGTGGGTCGTACACCGCAGTGCCGGCCGACCGCATCCAGGGAACCCTGCCGGCGTTCGCGCTGACCGATGACAACACGGTCAAGTTCGTATCGTGCCGCCCCACCAAGCGGTATGTGCAGGCCGTCATCACACCCACGGGCGCATCGACCGGTGGGGTGTTCTCCTGCATCGCCGTCCTGGGCAACGGCAGCATCAACCCCCCGGCGCAGTCCTGACGCATGCCCGAGCTGGATACGGCCGACCTGCCGGCCGAGGTCCTCGCACGGTTCGCTGACGACGGCGCCGCGCAGGATGCCATCGACGCCGCTCTCGCTGCGGCGCGGCGGTATTGCGGCTGGCATGTGTCGCCCTCGGTGACGGAGACGATCAGTGTCGACGGTCCGGGCGGGCGGGTGCTCTCGCTCCCGACGCTCAACCTGACGGCGGTCGCCTCCGTGACCGAGGCCGACAGTGCGGTGGACGTGTCCGGGTTGGATCGGTCGCAGAGCAAGGGCACGTTGACGAAGCGGTTCGGCTGCTGGACTCGCCGCGACGGCGCGATCTCCGTTCAGATGACCCACGGCTTCACCGAATCGGAGGCTGCGGACTGGCGGCGCGGGATCGTGGCGCTGGTCGATGCTCGCAGCCAGGTGTCCGAACGGGCCGGTGACGTGAAACGCGACAAGGTCGACGACGTGGAAACCGAGTGGTTCAGCGAGGCCATCTCGGTGGATGACGAACTGGCTGCACGGTTCTCACAGTTTCGGATCCTGCCCTCGCCGTGAGAACCTTCGGCGGCCAGGTGGTGACGATCCCCGTCACTACTGGAACAGGTGAGTACGACGAGCTCGGCAACGAGCTGGTCGACACCGAGTCGGTCGACGTGGGCGGCTGTCGTCACCGGCCACTGAGTGTGAGCGAGACGCCCGACTGGGTGACCAACATCGGCACCCAGGTGTGGAAGACGACCGCCCCGCCCGACGAGGCGATCCTGGCGCTCGACACCGACAGCACCATCGTGGTCGACGAAGTGGCCTACCAGGTGATCGCCGGCGCACAGCCATTCACCAACAGGAGCGGAGCCCCGTTCAAGGTGACCGTCCTGTCCAAAGTTCAAGATCTTCCCGAAGCTGAAGAGGCATAGGAGTTCTCATGGGTCTGTACGTTGTGACCGAACCCGTCGTGATCGATGGCCTGCACTACGCAACCGTTCCTGCCGACCCGATCGAGGTCGACGACGAACTCGCCGGCCCGCTGGTCGAGGCTGGTTCACTGGTCCCGTTCACCGCGGGCAGCTTTCGCGAAGTGATCGAGCCGGGAGCTTTCGCTGCCGCCCAGAAGCTGTACGACACCGGGGAGAAGTGGGACGAGGCCACTGAGCAAGTGGCCGAAGCCGAGAAGCCGGAACCGCGGCGTCGCTCCCGCAAGCCCGCCGAGGATCAGTAGCAACTCGTGCCATTGTCCGACTTCATCCCCCAGGACCAGATCGACGACTTCCTGGAGAACGCCCCCGAGATGGTCGCAGGCAAGCTCGCACTGGCCCAGGAAGTCGTCGAGTACGCGCAGTCCATCGCCCCCGTCGACACGGGCGATTACCGTGACGGCATCCGGGCACGGCGCTACGGCAAGACGGGCGTGGGGATCGAGTTCTCTGACGACGCAAGCTCATTCGTCGAGTACGGAACAGAGAAGACCCCGGAATACGCCATCATGCGGAAGTCGATCGAGCACTTCCAGAACCGATGACCACCCCGCTGTACGGCTACGCACCCGAGGATGTCACCACCGCGCTGGTCGCCTGGCTGACCCCACTGCGCCGCACCGCTGACTCCCGCGGGCCGAACGATCCGCTGCCCTCCACTGTCGTCGAGCACATCACCGGCGCCGAGGATGTAGACATTGGCACCGCCGACCAGGTGGTCTCGGTGCACACCTTCGTGGCCAAGACGGCCGGCACGACGGTCCTGCGTGACGAGACGACCAAGACGCACCGTCGGATGTTGCTACTCAACAGCATTCGCCGCATCACCATCGGCGCCCGCACGATCGGCGTCGCCTATGTCGAGGTGGTCGAGCCACCGGTGCCGGTCTATTACTCCGACACCATCCTCCGCAAGGTCGCGCGCTATCGCGTGGGCCTCCCCTACGTCGCGGTGTAGTCGCCCACTACCGCCGCACGCGAGCCCCTGGTCAACGCCGGGGGCTCGTCGCATTTCGCCCAGTCCATATCCGCCGGATGTTCGTCCGGTTCAACCCTTTTCC
>WBZP01003065.1_pt1 | contig 18522 bp, 12 predicted proteins | sample 5204301 | NCBI WGS metagenome assembly WBZP01 (sample SAMN12412401, study PRJNA552823) | activated sludge metagenome | isolation source: activated sludge from nitrification reactor of wastewater treatment plant... | place: USA: Pennsylvania | collected 2017 | reverse complement strand
CGTGAACCTCCTGAGCAGCGAAACGAACAGGTCACCGAATGCCCGGCGCGGGTCGAACTCCCGGATGGCGCGGATGTCTTCCGGGACCACCGGCGCCGGACGCCGCTCCCGCGGCATCGTGGCATGATCGAGCTCACGGGCAGCGGGAACGATCGCATCGCTCCCATCCGGAAAGAGCACATGCACGGCGATGTCCGCACGGCGCAGCGCTTCATCGTTGTCGATCGTGGCGGTGGTCCCCTGCAACCGCACGTCCGCCTTCACGGCCAACCGGCCGCTCCACCAATGGGCGATCGCATCCATCCGCATCGGCTCGATCCCGTGCGAACGCACGTGATCGAAGAGCGACGCAAAGACGCCGAGTTCCCGGTGCGACGGATGATGGTAGAACGCGAGAGGGAGATCGCGGGCCAGCAGAGCGTCGGCGGTGCTCGCGAAGTACGACCGCATCCGGGCGGACGTGAAGCCTGCGCGGCGAAGACTTCCGGTGCTTACCGGGTGGATCGGGACCTGCAAGGTCCGAACGCCGTTCCCGAACGGGAATGGCATCAGCGGGAAGGTATCATACGCGAACGAGAATTCCGACGAGTACAGCAGTCCGAGGCGGTCGATCACACCCGCCAGGGCCGGCGTCCACGTCCCGAACGGCGCAGCGGATCCGGCCGGCGCCAACCCCACACTCCGGGACACCGCGATCCCCCGTTGCCAATCGGCCTCTTGCTCCGCAAGGTCCGCGTAGATCCGATGACGGTAGCAGTGCACACCCATCTCGTGCCCCGTGAAGTCCCCGAAGTGGCCGAGCCAGGATTCATGGGCGGCGACATCCAGGAACCACGTCGCGGGCACGTCGTGCTCTTCCAGCATATGGAAGAGGTCATCGATGTCCTTCCGTGGCGCGCCGTCCGTATCGATCCTGAACGACAGGACGTTCCTCCGGGTACCCGGATAGTACCAGAGGTGCAGATACGGCATGGACCGCGCATGGTGCAGGAACGCCAGGGCGTGATGGAGGAGCTGCGACACCTCGCCGCGTGACACGCACGACACGCGTTCCGTGGGAAGCCGGTCATGCCGGGCGAAGAACGCCCTGTCAGCGACACGCGCATCCGTGAACGCCCACACGGGATCGAAGGGAAGGAGAACGGCAACACCGCCGGCGAGGCCACCGGCAACGACCGCATGCGTGTTCGCCGGGGTCCGGAGATGGCGGGCTTCGCGCGCGACCATCCCTTCCACTTCGAGGTCCATCAGGCGCAGCGTCGGAAAGGCCGTATCGTGTTCACCGATGAGATGGGCGAGCGGTTCCCTGCGCACGGTGGTGCCACCCAGGCCGGACACATGCGCTGCGGCAGCGAGCACTGCTCCCCCCTGCCGCAGATACGCCGCCAGCACATCGCGTTCCGCGGGCCCGCACGGGGCGGTCACAATGATCACACTGCATCCTTCGACACCATCGCCCGTGGCGAGGTTCACCGTCGACCACGGCAGGCCTTCCCGTTGCAGGAGGTGCTCCCACACGGGCGATCGCCCCGCTATGCCGGCAAGGATGTTCACAGGAAGCGTTCCTTGAGATAGACGATATCCGCCATGCGCACGAACCCGCCGCGCGTGAACAGGCGGACCTCGCCCGCGGCGCCACGCAGCATCAGTGCCACCGTCACCAGTTCTCCCCCCACGGCGCCGAGCGCGGTTCCGGTGGTGCCCCACACGGGGGTCAGGGCGATCATCGCCGCGGCAAGCGTGATCGAACCGACGATCATGGCACGACTGTACATGCGTTCCCTCCCCGTCGCAAGCAGAAGGCACACCGCAACGGAATTCACCAGGGTCAACCCCACGTACACGAGCAGGATGCGGACGATCATGACGGCCTCACCGTACGCACTGCCGAAGACCAGCTGCACGACGAGCGGCGCGAGGAACATCCCGGGCACGACGATCGCTGTGGCGAGGATGCTCACCAGGCGCGCAACGAGCCCCGCCACATGATCCAGATCCGCGGGCCGGGTCGCGCGGACACGTGTGAGTGCCGGGAGCAGCAGCGCATTGAGCACGCGATCCATCGCCAGCAACAGGAAGACCAGTTTGAGTGCGGCGGTATAGATCCCGGCTTCCGCCGTCGTGCGCATCGCTGCGAGCAGGATGGGAGGAAGGTTCATCACCTGTTGTCCGACGAACATCGCGAACCCGACGGGGAGATTCTCCCGCAGGATCGATGCCCACCGTCGAACGTCCGGCGTGAACCGCGGCCGCGTCGTCCCCTGCCCGACGGCGATCCAGAGGATCACCGCGGTCGCCAGGGACCCTGCGCCGAACGCCGCGGGCGCCATCGCGGAGTCATCCGGCACACGAACCAGGAGCCACACCGCGGCCCCGTACACCAGATAACCGCTCACACGCGCGATGCCCAGCGGGACCATCCGTTCGCGTCCCTGCAGGAACCAGTCGGGGGCTATGGCGAGGGGGAAGAGCACCGCAACGCTCCACAGCACGACACTGCGCGTCGGGCCATCGACGGGCAAGACCGCCAGCAGGGCCCACGTCACTGCGAAGAACAGGGCGGCGAGTGCGAAGCGAAGGCCGATGACCGCACCCAACCGGTCATCATCCATGCCTCCAGGCCGCGCCGCATTGCGGGCCTCGACCACCTGCATGCCGGGACTCGCGAGGAGTTGGGCGTGACCGAGGACGGCAAACCCGACGCCCACCAGACCGTACGCCGCGGGGCCCAACACCCGCGCAAGATACACCGTGATGAAGAAACCGACGGCACGGCTCCCGAGGTCCGCCCAGGCAAGGGAGAGAAGATTGCGGAGCGGCCGTTTCACGCGCAGAGTTCTCCGATCAGCGCCGTGAGTGCCGCGTGCCGTTTGGTCAACGGGAACTCACGCGCGATGCGTGCCCGGGCATGCGCCCGCTTGTCGGTCGTGGACTGCAGGCCGATGCTGATCGCCGCGGCGAGTTCCACTTCATTCCCCGGCAGGACCACGATGCCGGCATCACCGATGGCGTACGGCATGCCTCCGGCTTCCGTGCCCACGGGTACGCACCCGCAGAGCATCGCTTCACAGAGCGCATTGGGCAGACCCTCACTCAGCGACGGCTGGCAATAGACGGAGGCACGCTGGTACCAGGGCAGAAGTTCTTCACGCGCGACGGGCGGAAGCAGGCGGACATTCTCCGGGCAATGCGGTTCCAGAAGCCGGATCACCTCATCATGCATGCCGATCACCACGAAGCGCACGGCAGGCATCGAATGCGCGACCGTGACCAGGACATCGATGCCTTTCACTTTCATGCGTTGTTCGTTCTCGCAGGTCGCGACGGTCAGCACCAGATCGGGCTCCTTCGGTCCGGGGAGCCAGCGCTGATCGTCGTATCCGGTCGGGAGGACCATGATCTTGTCCGGCGGCAAGGGCGTGAGGGCGAGCGCCGCATCACGCAATGACGGGTCCACCGGCAGGAGCCGGCTTGCCGTACGTAGCGTCCGGATGAGGAGCGTCCGCTTCCACGGTGAGTTCGCCATCCCGTACCCGATCTCTGGACGGGTCACCACATCGGCACCGCCGAGAACGACGATACTCGGTTTGCCGGCCAGACGCGCAAGGTGCACCACGGCGCCAGCGTATGTTGACGCGAACCAGGAGAAGGTGATATCGGCCCGGGACACGGCGGCCGGAAGTCCGGCAAGGTCCGCGGCCGAGCGGGTCAGGAGATGCGTAACGTCGTTGGCTTCCTGGAGGAATGCAACGTCTTCAAGGATGAACGAGGAAGTAAGGCTGGATGTGAAGAGTATCTTCCTGCGTGGCAATCGTCAGTCCGGGGGATGCTGTCGTCAGAGAATACTGCGAAAAGATACCGTTCAGCATCCACAGTTGCAACAGGAGCGCCCGCGGAGAGCGCGGCCGCTCCTTGTGTCAGGGGCCTATTTCGGGGATCCCGGCGCGGGGGTGAACTTCAGAGCGAGGGAGTTCAGGCAATAGCGCAGGCCGGTCGGACGCGGCCCATCCTCAAACACGTGCCCCAGATGGGCTTCGCATTTGGCACAGAGGATCTCGATGCGCTCCATCCCGAAGCTCCGGTCTTCCACCTCCAGCACGTTCTCCTTCGCCACCGGCTGGAAGAAACTCGGCCATCCGGTACCGGAATCGAATTTGGCGTTCGAGGAGAAGAGGTCCAGCCCGCAGCAGACGCAGGAGTAGGTTCCCGCATCATGGTGCGACCAGTACGCACCCGAGCAGGCGCGTTCCGTCCCCCTGTGCCGCGTCACCTCGAACTGTTCCGGGGTGAGGATCGCGCGCCATTCCGCCTCCGTCTTCGTCACCTTCTCCACGCTGACATATCCTTTCGTTGCGAGCGAGTAGACACGGACCTTCTCTGCGGGAACAGCGGTGGCGGACGCAACAAGCATCACGACGGTCAACAATGCGATCATACGCATGAGCACACCTCCCTTTCCTGTATGAACACCCGGGAGGAGCGCCGGGTTCCGCCACGTCCGGGGGTCAGACGAGGATCTTCTCGATCGCGGCAAGCTCGTCCGGCGTGAGGGGAGGCGCATAGGCAACGGCGACGTTCTCTTCCATCTGGGCGACGGTGCTGGCACCGACCAACGCGGAGGTGACGCCCGGGTGGCGGAGCACCCAGCTCAGCGCAAGCTGGGCGATCGACTGTCCGCGCCCGCGCGCGACGCTCTCGAGCGCGCGCACCTTTGCCAGGCGTTCGTCGGTGACGTGTTCCGGCCGGAGGAATCCGTGCGGTTTCCCGGCACGTGAGCCCGCGGGAATGCCACCCAGATACTTCGTGGATAGCAGTCCCTGCGCCAACGGCGAGAAGACGATGCAGCCCATCCCCTCCTGTTCCAGTGCACCGAGCAATTCCGGCTCGACCCACCGGTTGAACATATTATAGACGGGCTGATGGATGACACAGGGCGTCCCGAGCGAACGGAGGATCGCCGCGGCCTTCTTCGTATGCTCCGCGCTGTAATTGGAGATCCCGGCATAGAGTGCCCGTCCGGAGCGTACTGCCTGATCGAGGGCTCCCATGGTCTCTTCCAGAGGGGTCTCCGGATCGAAGCGGTGGGAATAGAAGATGTCGACGTACGCGAGTCCCATCCTCTTGAGGCTCTGGTCCAGGCTCGCGAGCAGATACTTCCGCGATCCCCACTCGCCGTACGGCCCGGGCCACATGAGGTACCCGGCCTTGGTGGAGATGATGAGTTCGTCGCGATAGGGCCGGAGGTCCTGCTTCATCAGCCGGCCGAAGGTTTCCTCGGCCGAGCCCGGGGGCGGCCCGTAGTTGTTGGCAAGGTCGAAGTGCGTGATGCCGAGATCGAAGGAACGCCGGACGATCGCGCGCGCGGTCTCGAGCGTATCCACGCCGCCGAAGTTGTGCCAGAGCCCGAGGGAGATGGGCGGGAGACGCAGCCCGCTCCGGCCGCACCGGCGGTACGGCAGCGTTGCATAGCGGTCAGTGTTGGCTGTCCACACAGACATGATCACCTCCGATTGTACATACAGGATACGAACGGATGGGACTGACGGTCACGACAGGAGATCCGTCAGCTCCGTCCCGGCCATGAACGTCACGAGTGCTTCGATATCACCGGAGAGCGGACGGTCGCCGCGCAGGGGTGGGACCACATCGCGCAGCATGGCGAAGGCCTTGCGCGTGCCATCGCCGGGCCGTTCGGTACGGTAGCCGAGCGCCTCGACGGCACCGTGCAGTTCGATGGCAAGGACACGTTCCACATTGCGGATCACCTGCCGCGCCTGGCGCGCCGCGATGGTGCCCATGCTCACATGATCTTCCTGATTGGCAGAGGTCGGGATGGAATCGCCGCTGGCGGGGTGGATCAGAACCTTATTCTCGGAAACGAGCGCTGCAGCGGCGTACTGTTCGATCATGAGTCCCGACTCGAGGCCGCCGTTCACCGCGAGGAAGGCCGGGAGCCCGCAACTGTGTTGCCGGTCCATGAGCTTCGCGGTCCTGCGTTCGGAGATGTTCCCGAGTTCCGCCACGGCCAGCGCAAGAAAATCCATCGCCAGTGCCACGGGCTGGCCGTGGAAGTTGCCGACACTGAACACTTCGTTGGTCTCGGGGAAGATGAGCGGGTTATCGGTCGTGGAGTTGACCTCGGTTTCGACGACACCGGCGACATATTCGATGGCATCCCGTGATGCGCCGTGCACCTGCGGTGCGCACCGGATGGAGTAGGAGTCCTGCACCTTCGAGCGCGTGTCGTGGTCCACGCGGTCCACGAGACGGCTGTTGCGGATCATGGAGCGGATATTCTTCGCCGCCCGCGCCTGTCCGGCATGCGGGCGGGTGGCAAGGACCTTCTCGGCGAACGGTGTACTCTTCCCTTTCACCGCCTCGAGGGTCATCGACGCGGCGATGTCCGCGATGTCCGCGAGCCGTCGCGCGTCGTGCACGGCGAGGGCACCCACGGCGGTCATGGCCTGCGTCCCGTTGTTGAGTGCAAGCCCTTCCTTCGCTTCGAGGACGACGGGTTCCAGGCCGGCGGCGCGGAGTGCGTCCCTGCCGCTCATCCGCTTACCACGGTAGAATGCCTCGCCTTCACCGATGAGGACGGCGGCCGCGTGCGAGAGCGGTGCGAGGTCGCCACTGGAGCCGACGGATCCCTGTTCGGGGACCACCGGATGCACGCCGTGATTGAGCATGTCGAGCAGCCGTTCCACCATGGCGATGCGCACGCCGGAGTGTCCGCGTGCGAGAGCGTTCGCGCGCAGCAGGAGCATCGCGCGGACGATCTCTTCATCGAACGGCGGGCCGACGCCTGCGCAATGGCTGAGGATGAGGTTCCGCTGCAGTTCGCGGAGGCGTTCGGGACGGATGGAGACATTCTGGAAAGCACCGAAGCCGGTCGTGACACCATAGACGACCGCATGATCGCGCACGGCGCCTTCGACCCATTCCCGGGAGCGTCGCATGGCAGCGCGCGTGGAGGCCGCAAGGCGTGCGTGCTTCCCGCCGCGGGCCACGGCCACCACCCGATCGATCGTCAGCGTCGCACCGTCAACCTGTATCGATCTGGCCATGGCGGTCTCCGATCAGCGAACGGGATGGATGGCGTGCCGGGCAAGGACGTCCAGCACCGTCTGCGCGCAGGACGCGAGCGGCACGGTCACCTGCACGGTGCGTGTCTCGGCGAGGTACGCATCACGATCCTTGCCGGCCACGGACTTCTTCTTCTCCTGGAGCTGTCCGCCGAGGATGAGGTCCTTCACCGTCACCTCACCCTTCTCGAATTCATTGCTCCCCATGAGGATCGCAACGGGGATCCCCTGGCGGTTGGCGTATTGCAGCTGCTTGCCCGGACTCTTTTCCTCGCCCAGGTACATCTCAGTGTTGATCCCCGCCTGACGCAACTGACGTGTGAGGCGCTGATAGTCCGCCAGGCGCGCCGGTTCCATGATGGTCACGAGCACATGCGCCGTGGCGTTCTGCATGGGCAGGCGGCCCAGCTTCTGCAACGCAGCGAACAGGCGATCGACACCGATGGATGCGCCGACCGCGGGGATCTTCCTGCCCAGGAAGCGCTCCACGAGTCCGTCATAGCGTCCGCCGCCGACCACTGAACCGATCTCGGGAGCGTCCAGCAACTGTGCTTCGAATACCGGACCCGTATAATAGTCGAGTCCGCGCGCGATGCTGAGGTCGAGCGTCACGGTGGCTTCAGGGATCGCGAGTTCGTCGAGCGACGTACAGATGAAGCGGAGTTCGCTCACGGCCTCCTCCGCGGAGGGGACGTTCGCAAAGAGCCGTGCGAGCGCATCGAGTGTGGCGCTGCGGGTGCCGCGCGGAATGGCGAGGAATTCCCGGATACGATCGACGGCAATTGCCTGGAGACCCAGGCCGGGGATCTTGTCGCCGGAAACGTCCGTGCGGCCATGCATCAGTTCCGCGGCAACGTTCTCGATGCCGATCTTCTCGAGCTTGTCGAGGATACGGAACACCCCGTGCGCCATGGTGCGTTCGATGCCGGCGAAGTCCAGGAGACTGTTGAGCACCTTCCGGTCACTGAACCGCACGATGAACCGGTCGCCCGCCAGCGCGGTGAGCGTATCGTAGATACCGCAGATGATCTCGGCGTCAGCAGCGAGCGACGACGACCCTACGGAATCCAGATCGAACTGAATGAACTCGCGGAATCGTCCGGGGTCGGGTTTGTCCGCGCGCCACACCGGCGCCACCTGGTAGCGGCGGAACGGGAGCGGGAGGTCAGGATACTGCGCGACGACGCGGGCGAGGGGGACGGTGAGGTCGAACCGCAGGGCGACCTCTTCCTCTTCGGGATTGGTGAAGCCGAAGATCTGCTTTGTGTTCTCGTCGCCGTACCCCATCAGGGTCACGCGGTACTCCTGCGCCGGCGTCTCCAGCGGGAGGAAGCCGTAGCGTTCGTACACCTGACGGATGGTCGCGATGAGCTTGAGACGCGCGTTCATCTGCGCGGGGAGATAGTCTCGGAATCCGCGCAGAATGCGTGGTTCTACGATACGTTCGTCGGGCATAAGGGAATTCGGGGAGGTTACAGACGTCGATTTCCCTCAATATAACGGAATCGCGTGTGGCAAACAAGCGAAGCCGGAACGCGACCTACTGCTTCTTGTACGTCACCAGGAAGAGCTGGGTCCCTTCTTTGGAGACGAACACCGTCGGCCGTGAACCCCCGGAGAGGTCATAACAGATCCGGACCGTGTCGCCCTGACGTTCGAAGATCGCCGGGATGGTCTTTCCCTTATTCGGTCCTTCGGTGCCAACGATATCGAGCGTGTGCGGTGTGGCGGACCGGTCCGCATGGAGCGTTCCCTTATCCACAGCGGGACCGACCGTGACGCGGTAGGCATCACCTTCCACGGTCAGGGAGATGGTTTTGCGGACCTGTTCGGGGAAGGGCTTCCCCGCCAACTCTGCGGTCACGGGAAGCCAGGAGCCCTGAAGCTGGTCCAGGTCGGTACCTGTCGTGGCTCCTGAATGGGCACAACCGGCGAAGACGGTCACGGCCATGGCGCATATGCTCGACAGCACGAGTCTGAGGGCGGAGGACATACGGGACCTTTTCGGGATGGTGGGGGTCGTGTGCTGCCGCAGTGGCGGCTGATGTGCGTGTAACACTCTCCACACCGCGAATGTTCCTCACCCCTGCTCGCCACGACCTCATCCGGCGTTCCGGAACCACTCCCGCGCTTCGTCCAGCAGCCGGAACACTTTCAGCGATTGCCCGCGGTTATAGGAGACCGTGGCGGCGAACCCGAAGTCCCCGGCCGAGGGAGCACCCACGATCGCCCTCCGGACGCGGAAACGATGCTCCCCCAGAGGGAGCGTGATCTCCGCGATCTTCTCGGGAAACTGATAGATCTCGAAGGTCTCTACGGACGTCCGGGCGTGGGTGAAATCGGCGAGCCAGTTGTAGCATCCATGCTGCAGTGACAGGCCCGTCATGGCCTTCATGACCTCGATCACCTCCCCGGCCGTCACTACGCCGGGGTACGTTGCTTCATTTGTCTGCGTGTCTTCGTGATACACTGTCGCAAAGGGCACGGGGTCCTCCCCAGATCTGCGTGTCGACGCATTCGTGGATTCCCCGGTCAATCTCCCTCAAAGAAGATCCCCTCGAGCACATCGGCTTCCTGATGGAGCTGCACCGTGATCCAACCGACGAGTCCGAACGGTGTGCGGGCAAGATACGACCGGGTGAATTCGTTCGATTCCTTGTCATCAGAGAGAAGGATCTCGACCGGCGATCCACGCGGGAGCTCTGCCACCAGCGTTCCGCCACCCGGCTGTGATGTGAGCTTCAGGGGGACCATCGCCTTTGACGTCATCCCGACAGCGTAATATGGTTGGGACACTTCAACGAATCGACTTCCCTTCAATGCGTACTTCTGTCGCATACGGAACGTCCGGTTTGCGTGACCCAGCGTATAGAGCATCCCGTGTCCCGGCATGATGAGCACTTCGGCCGGCACCGAGGCGGTGTATGCACCTGCCGATGCGGTATCCGGAATGAAGTAGAACATCGGATCATGGCTTCCGCCTTCCGTGAACACCACAAAATACTGGATGGCATCCTCTGCGCGCAGCCTGGTCCTGAGAAGCACGATATCGTTGGCAACGAACGGATCGTCATTGTAGAGCATGTCCCCTGTGGGGAATTTCCCGCGCTGACGGTTGATCACCGTGGCCGCTTGCAGGTCGGCATACACCGCACCGCCCTCGAACCGCAGACACGAGAGTGCGGGCCAGAGACCGCGGACGGTCACGGAATCCGCGGCATACGGAATGGGTGGCTGAGCGAACGCCGGCGTGTGCAGGCTCGTGAGGGCGAAACAGGCGGCAACAACGAGGGATCGGTGACAAACAGACGGGCGGAGCACGATCTTCATGACTGCTCTCTCGAGATGACGGACGACAGCATTCCCCTGGTCCGGAAGTGAACCGCACTCAAGATACGGATGAGCAAACACTTTTTCACCGAATTTTGGGGACAGGAACAAAATCCGCGAAAAAACGTTTACTATCATCGACAGGTCCCGAACCTCCACGAATGCGTCCACCTTGCCAGACCCCGATATGACCCCATTCACAGAGATTTCCGAAGAGAACCTTGACCCCTCGGACTGGAACGCCATGCGCACCCTGGGCCGGGCGATGGTCGACGACATGATCGACCACCTCCGGACGGTGAAGGAACGCCCGGTCTGGCAGCCCATTCCCGATAGCGTCAGGGCAGCATTCCGCAAGCCACTCCCCCGTCAGGGTACGGCCGCGGAGGATGTCTACGATCGATTCAAAGGATCGGTGCTTCCCTATCCGACCGGGAACATCCACCCGCGATTCTGGGGATGGGTGATGGGTAATGGCACTGTCACCGGCATGCTCGCAGAGATGCTTGCCGCCGGATTGAATCTGAACCAGGGCGGCGGCACGCAGGCAGGCAGTCTGGTCGAATCGCAGGTGATCGCGTGGTGCAAGGAGATGATGGGCTTCCCCGCGGGGGCGAGCGGACTTCTTGTCAGCGGCGGATCGATGGCGAATCTCGTCGGACTGACGGTGGCCAGGAACGCGAAGGCGGGATTCGACATCCGCACGAAAGGCGTTGCCGCTGCGCCGCGCCCGATGCGCTTCTATGCATCCGTGGAAGTGCACAGCTCGGTCCAGAAGGCCGTCGAGCTCCTCGGACTCGGGAAGGAGGCACTCCGTCTCGTGCCGGTCATGCCGGACATGACGGTGGACATGAAGGCGTTGCGTTCGGCTATCCGCGAGGACCGCGCGCACGGCCAGGCGCCGGTGTGTGTCATCGGTTGTGCAGGAACCGTGAACACCGGGGCGATCGACCCGCTCGATGCACTCGCCGACCTCTGTCGTGATGAAGGATTGTGGTTTCATGTGGATGGCGCGTTCGGTGCGCTTGCCGTTCTCTCGCCCGAACTCCGCGACCGGGTCAAAGGGATGGAGCGTGCCGACTCCCTCGCCTTCGACATGCACAAGTGGATGTATCTGCAGTATGAGGTGGGCTGCACCCTGGTGCGGGAAGCGGCGTTGCACCGCGAGGCGTTCGCGCTCACGCCGCATTATCTCGAACATACGCCGCGCGGGATCGGCGGTGGGGATCTCTGGTTCAGCGACTTCGGTGTCGAACTGAGCCGTGGGTTCCGGGCACTGAAGGTCTGGATGTCTCTGCAGGAGCATGGCGTCGAGAAGTTCGGCCGCATGATCCGTCAGAACGTGGACCAGGCCCGCCACCTCGAACGGCGCGTCGCCGCGGAGCCCGCACTGGAACTCATGGCCGGTGTACCGTTGAACATCGTGTGCCTGCGGTATCGGGGCCGGCTTACCGACCCATCCGCCATCGATGCGTTGAACAAGGAACTCCTCCTCCGGCTTCATGAAGGGGGCGTCGCGGCGCCATCGTACACCGTACTCAACGGCGCGTATGCACTCCGCGTCTGCATCACGAATCACCGGACCACGACGGCGGACCTGGACCTCTTCGTCCAGGAGGTGCTCCGCCTGGGGAAGGAACTGGAGTAGGCCGATCGGCGCGGCGCGCACCGGCGCACTTGACACAGACCGCCGAACTTCGCATATTCCCGCACTCTGTTGACACCCGTTGTTCCGTTCTTTGATGTGGGTCGCATACGGCACTTTCAACCACTCACCGCGAGTGCCCATTGTTCGCACGACTCATAGAGCACCACCGACGTTCTCCTGCGGGCCACCCTCCGGCCCTTCGCATACCTACGACGATCCCATTCGTTCCACCCCCACATTCCACACCGGACTCCCCCGCACACCCGACCCGGTATTGCCGTCCACCCCAACGGAGGAGCCATGAAGCATCTCCTGGCCCTGGCGATCCTGTTCACCTCCCTGCTCCCGCCACTTACCCACACGCAACCGATCACCCCTCACCCGCTGCCTGCCGGCCCGTTTCCCCGGACGCTGATCGCAGGAACATTCCGGATCGAGGTCGAGCGGTATGACATGACCGTCGTCGCCGGTCCGCGGAGCGGTATCGGCCGCATACGGTTCTCGTGTTTGCCCATCTTCCCTCCATGGCCGTGGGGGAATCTCCCGCGGCGACCGCGGGCGTTCACCGTGGTCGAGAGCGTGAAGGACTCCGCGCGGGAGATCGGACTCGACGATGCATCGCTCATCTCCCCGGAATCCCATCCCGGTGACCAGATACAGATCACCCTCCCTGAACGCACGACTGCACTGCAATCACTCCGCGACAAAGCGCATTTCCTGGGACTCCTGCACGACCTCAATGGCCCTCAGGGCATCCGCGTGCGCTTTCAGGGCGCGACGTGGAGCGGTCCGACGACGGCGACCGTAACCCTCACCGCCGGAGAAGCCGTGTATCCGACCTTACCAGCGATCCCGCCGGTGCCGGCACAGGTCCTCGCCGGACAGGGGTTCATGCTCGCGATCGATTCCCTGATCATCACGCCGGTGAAGGCGAGCGTCAAAGGGATGATCCAACTTCCCGGGTGTCTCGTGAGTTCGACGGTCTGTACGCGTGCGGGGCTTCCCCTGCCGTGGACCCCGATCACATCGGTGTGCGACCTGTACCGTGAGGTACCCGATTCATTGTTCGGTCCGATGTTCGTTGGCGAGACCGGGTTCGAGATCGCCGGACGAGGGTACACGATCGACCTTTCCGCCACACGCTCTGACGCATCCATCTCCCCCGCCCTCCCTCCCGGATGGAAGGGTGTCGTGTTGCATCGCGGTGCAACGCCGGATCCGCCAGCGGAGACGGTGATCTCCAATCGCGGTTATGTGAAGGCGAAGTACACGTTCGATCACGCGCTGGTCACCGCGAGCGGGTTCGCCGGACGACTGGCGCTTGCCGCACCATTCTCGTTCGAGACGATCGAACCGCTGGGATACCGGGTTTCGATCAAGCCCCCGAACGGCAGCATCCAGCTTGGATCGTGCGGCGTGCAGAGCGGAGCGTTCTTCGCGGGTGACATCGCACTGCCGATGGCAGCGATCAGGGATGAGTCGGGACAGCGGGTCACCGCGACCTATGATACGCTGCTCGTCCAGAGCGATCAGGATCTCTTCGGTGCGGTCAAGGTCGCCGGCGGATTCACGTGGGGAGAATTCTCCAGGACCTCAGGCACACCGCGGTATTACGAGCTCGGCCAGGACCGGTTGACCGGTCAGCCAGCGCGCGGCTTCTTCTATCTTGCAGGTCGACAGCGTCCACCGTATTACCCCACTACGGGCGGCACCTTCCAGCGGCCGGTCACGGACACCGCTGATGTCAAGCTCGAAGCACAGGGCGTGCAGGGCGTCACGCTCACGGGTCTGCGTGGACGGAAGTTCACCATCTGGACCCAGGACGTGCCGGGCCAGATCATCATCCATCCGCGCAATCTCGAGTTCGCGGATTCAAGTGTGATCGTGGATTGGATGAACGTGATCGGTACCGGCATTCACACCGAGGTGATCATCCAGAAGTTCGTCGCGCAGAAGGATGTCGTCGACCTCGGGCCAACCTGGTCCACCAACCCGCGCTATCGGGGTGGCACGCCTCTCAAAGTGTCGTTCAAATCCGACCCGAATGCCAAGCAACGATTGATGCGCATGCGCTTCGTCGAGAGCGCGACATGGGACAGCGATTTCGACGGGAGGATCTTCCTTGCCGGACCGGTGAACGACACCACGCGATTCTCCAACCTGGTCTTCACCTCCACGGCGGAGGCGGGCGGAGCCAAGCTCGATCTCACCCACACGCTGGACCTCCAGTACTGGGGCGTGTCGCTCGTTCCCGAGGATTCCACCCTGCCCGCGGGCGTGGTGTGCGTGAAGCTTGGCGTCATCTACACCACGGCGGCCGGTATCGCCGAACCGCGCCATTTTGCGCGCCCGTTCTGGCTCACCTGGGGCGAGATCCTCGCGTCGGGTAATCTCGGGAAGTTGTCATTCGACTACAACTACCGGGGCCAATGCTTCGACCGTATCCCGTACACGCCATCGTTCGTGCGGCTCTCGGACTACGCACCTGTCGTGCCGCCCGACTCGGGATATCTGGTCACGTACGGCGACCTTGCCTTCAGCTTCTTCGGCGCGAAGCCGCTGTGGGTCTATGACTGGAAGGCACCCCACCACCTCGGAGGCGTGTACGGAGGGAGGATGGTACGAACACCGCTGAGCTCTCCCTACGGCACCGGACTGTCCGATCTGCACCTCACCCGGGATTGGGGGAGCGGCGTGGCGAACCTGGATTTCACCGTCCAGTACGATAGTCTCGAACAGGACGGCTTCACGGGTCCGGGCACGGCAACGATCACACGCTATGTCCTCTTCGATAGTCCCCTGCCCGGCCGGATCGACGTGAAAGCCGAGCGCTCGTGCTTCTCTCTCAGCCGGACATCGGACGATGGTGTGAATCTCGGGCCCATCTTCACCGTCAGCGCGCTGAAGAACATCTGGGGATGCGGATGCATCGTGGGCGATAAGCTCGAGCGCGTCGCCGTTGGAGGTGAACTCTCCGCCAATATGGGGGCCGGGTTCAGCATCGCCGCGCGTACCGCGGGCGCTGTCAGTGTCGTGATCGGCTACACGCCGTCACGCACCGACATGATGTTCGCTGGCGATGCCTTCCTGGTGCTCCTCACGCGCAACATCGAAGTGATCGGCTATGTGACGCTCTCGATCGACCGTGATGCCGACTATGCCGAAGGATACCTCAAAGGGATCCTGGATATGAACTCCCTCCTGGCCGGGACCTCGGGCATGGGCGAACTGCAATGGCATTTCGGGGCCGACGAGGAAACGATCCAGGGGCGCGTGGCCGTCTCCACATACAACATGGGCGGCATACCGACCGCCGGGACGTCGAGCAGCAAGGAGGCCGGTGCCTGGGTCGGTATCAACTCGAACAAGGACAATATCTGGGTGATGGATGGCATCAGCGGGAGGTTCGGACTCAACAAGGCGGGGTTGCCTCAGAACCTGACGGGGGCGTATGCCTATGTCACGTGGTCCGATGCCGCCAACCTCGGGTATCTGTTCACCGGAGGATACCAGGTGTATGTCGCCCTTGGCGCCTTCGTTGGGTTCGGCGGCGACATCGGCGGGGGGTTCGGCCTCATCGGGAATGTGGGCGCGTATGTCTGGGGGAAATTCCTCGGCGGGATCGGCAGCGCCGATGCCTGGGGGAACCTGCAGATGGTCGCAGGGTACCCGCCGGCGTTCCAGGGGACGCTTGGCGTGGACATTTGCGTCGCCTGGGTGGCCTGTGTTTCGGCGACGCTCAATGCCGGCTTCAATGCAGGCCAGGGATTCTTCCTCTACTGACGGAGACATCATGAACTCGCGATCAATGTTCTTGCATCACGGCCTGTTGAGGGGACGATGGAGCACATTCTTACGTGCGACCCTTCTGCTCCTCTCCTGCATCGCCTTCATCGTTCCATCCGGCAGAATCGCCGCCCAGGACCTTGGTGCGGCAACGCGGCCTTCGCCGGACCATACCGTGCTCCTCTTCTGGCCGGCCGACACATCAGGGTCACCGACCACAGGATACAACATCTACAGAAAGATCGCAGGCGCGGCGGCGTATCCCACCGCTCCGCTGAATGCCGGGAAGATCGCACCGATCATGGATACGACCGCGTTCAAGAGCATCATCCCCCGGAACTCGGACGACTGGAACACGATCGCCTACGCACTTGCGGATACCACCGGCCCCGGCGGAAGCGTTCAGCCGCTGGCCAATGTCTTCTCGATCACCACCTTCCCGGTCGGATCGGCACGATGGCAACGGGTGCAGATACTCGTGGCAGCACGGCCGGCGATCGGCCGGGTGGTGGGACAGTCGTACACCGATGGCACCGCGCTGAATGGCACCATGTACAACTACCGCATTGTGAGGGTCGGGCCAGGCAGCACGGAATTGCCACTCATCGGCGCACATGATGCGACGATCACCGCGGGGTCGCCCGCACCACTGCCGGCCCCGGCCAATGTGCGTCTGGTCATCGGTGATGCCCGGATCCAGGTCCTCTGGAACAAACCCGTCGGGCTCGCGACAACGTTCATCGTGCTCCGGTCGACGAGCCTTTTCGGCCCGTACCGGAAGATCAACGACGTGGACCTGAGCGCCGACCTCACGCGGGACATCGACAGTGTGGCGGTGTCGCCGGTCGCCCATGGTTTCACGGACTATGAGCATTGGGATTCATCCGGCGTTCCGTTGCCCCGGACGGTCCCCGGCAATCCGTTGCCGTTCACCGGACCGGCGAACGGAACGAAGTACTGGTATCGCGTCCAACTTAAGGACATGCTTGGCAACCTCGGCCCCCAATCGGGAGCGGTCAGTGGAACCCCGGTGGACCGGACGCCGCCTGCCGTGCCGGGGAATCTCATGGTGGATGCCATCGAGTCCAGTAGCGCGTTCCGTATCCGCTGGACGAAGGTCAGGCTGGACGTCGATGGACACCGGGAGGTGGTGACGTCGTACAGGGTGTACAGGTACGCGAACGCATTCCATCCGGACAGTGGCGCCGTGTTCGTCCCGCCGGCCATCACCGGACCGTTGCCGAACGATTCCCTGGTCTTCACCGCCTTCGACAGTACGGCGGGGCTCCGTAGCGCATGTCTGGACAGCACGCTGTACTTCCGCGTCGAAGCCAGGGATGCAGCGGGGAATGTATCGCGCCGCTCCATCGCCATCGGCGCCGCGCTCAAGGATATCACCCCACCGGCGATCGTGAAGGGGACCTCGGCGGAAGGGTTCGATGATTTCATCAGGGTGAAATGGAACCTCAACACGGATTGCGGCGTCGATGAGTACCTGATCTACCGCTCGCTGTGCGACCGGGGTGGGTGGTTCCCGTGCCGCACGTTCACGGATGCGCACGGGGTCGTCCATGATGTCTCGATCAACAACAAACGGGATTGTGGCGGGCCGTTCGCACTGATCGGCAGCATCTCTGCCGCCGATGCCGCGGCGCTCGGCAACCCGCCGTATTTCGACGATCATTCTGTCCCGCCCGGGTCGCCGCTGTGTTACGCCTATTTGATCAAAGCACAGGACCACGCCCAGAACATCAGCGGATCGTTCCCGATCCCCCAGAGTACCGAGATCGTCATCTGCGAACACCTGAGGGACCGCACACCGCCGGAACCCGCCATCATCGCCGGACTCATGTCACGCGACAGTGCGATCCAGGTCGACTTCATCGGCCAGCCCGTGCAGGACATCGCGGCATATCATGTCTACCGGGCGGAAGCGCAGGCGGGACCGTTCTCGTGGGTGGGAGGCGTCACCGTGGTACCTCCCCCGGGCACAGGTGTCAGGTTGACATCCCCATTTGTTGCACCACCATCGGTCGGATGCGTGACCATCCCCCTGGTGAGCAACCCCTACATGAGCATTGGCACGTGGACTGACAGCACCGCTGACCGGAAACGGCTGTACTGGTACAAGGTGCTCGGGGTGGACCAGAGCGGCAACCAGAGTCCGCCGGACAGTGCTCTCACGATCGGCACGTTCACCTTCGCATCGAACAGGGATGTCCCGCCGAAGATCCTCGGGGTGATGCCCGCGGAGAACCCGTGCGCATTGACGGTCGTGTGGACACCGGGGTTCGATACCACGAAGGTGAAGGGGTTCTTCGTGTTCCGGAGCACATCGGTGAACGGGCAGTACTACCAGGTGGAAGGATTGCAGCGGACCAACAGTTTCCGGGATGTCTCCGTTGCACGGAACACCGATTACTATTACCGGGTGGTCGCGCTCCGGCGCGATGGCATGCTCACCCAACTTTCCGAACCGAAACCGGGCAATCATCCATAGGAGGCGTGATGAGGACATTGCAGAATGGGAGCCGCCTGATCATTGTCGGGCTGATGCTCGTAACGGGGGCTGTGCGCGGGTGGTCACAGAATCCTGATACGACCGCCGCCGAGAAGTATGGGTGGGGGTTCCGGAACTTCAACGATTCGCTCTTCACCTGGGACATCTACTCGCAT
>WBZP01003064.1_pt1 | contig 18523 bp, 22 predicted proteins | sample 5204301 | NCBI WGS metagenome assembly WBZP01 (sample SAMN12412401, study PRJNA552823) | activated sludge metagenome | isolation source: activated sludge from nitrification reactor of wastewater treatment plant... | place: USA: Pennsylvania | collected 2017 | reverse complement strand
TGCGATGCCGGTGACCGCGCTGGTCGGTTTTCTGATCGGCGTCGTGCTGTCCTACCTGTCGGCCTTGCAGCTAAAGCAGTTCGGGGCGGATATCTTCATCGTCAATATCATCGGGCTGGGGATAGTGCGCGAATTGGGACCGGTGCTGGTGGCGATTCTGGTAGCGGGTCGTTCGGGTTCTGCGATGACGGCACAACTCGGCGTGATGCGCGTCACCGAGGAAATCGACGCGCTGGCCACGATGGGTGTGCCGCGCGACCTGCGTCTGGTGTTTCCCAAAGTGGTGGCGCTGATCATCGCCATGCCCCTGCTGGTCTTGTGGAGCACGGCGATAGCGCTGGTCGGTGGCATGGTCTCGGCCCAGGTCCAGCTTGATATCTCGTATGGATTCTTCTTCCAGACCCTGCCGCGCGTGGTGCCGGTGGCGAATCTGTACATCGGGCTGGTCAAGGGTGCGGTGTTCGGCATGTTCGTCGCGCTGGTGGCCTGCCACTTCGGCCTCAGGGTGCGACCCAACACCGAAAGCCTGTCAAGCAATACGACATCCTCGGTGGTATCGGCGATCACCGCGGTCATCGTGATCGACGCGCTGTTTGCCATCGCCACGCGCAGCGTCGGGCTGCCGGGATGAGGGCTCGAAGGGTGCAGCCATGACGACCCCGGTGATACGCATCCGCGGTCTTTCCACGCGTTTCGGCGACGTGTGGATCCACCAGAGCCTCGACCTCGATATTCCGCGCGGCGAAATGGTGTCGCTGGTGGGCGGGTCCGGCAGCGGCAAGACCACTCTGCTGCGCATGGTGATCGGCCTGCTGTTTCCCAACAGCGGCAGCATCGAACTTTTCGGCGAACCGCTGTTTGGCGGTGGCGTGGCGCGCGAACGCGCTCTGCGCCAGCGCTTCGGTGTGCTGTTCCAACAGGGGGCGCTTTTTTCGGCCTTCAGCGTGTATGACAACATTGCCTTCCCCTTGCGCGAACTGAGGCGCTATGACGAGGACTCGATCCACGATCTCGTCATGCTCAAACTGTCCATGGTCGAACTGCTGCCGCGTCACGGTCGGCTGATGCCCGCCGAACTTTCCGGTGGCATGATCAAGCGCGTTGCGCTGGCGCGTGCGCTGGCGCTCGAGCCGGAACTGTTGCTGCTCGACGAGCCGACGGCCGGACTCGATCCGGACCGATCCGACAGTTTTGTGCGCCTGATCCGCATGCTCGGTGAAGAACTCGGACTCACCGTGATGCTCGTGACGCACGACCTCGATACACTGGCGGCGCTCTCCACCCGCGTTGCGGTGCTCGCCGAGCAGCGCATCCTGGCCTATGGCACAACGGACGAAATCATGCACTTCGATCATCCCTTCATTCGCAACTTCTTTCTTTCCGAGCGCAGCGTGCGGGCCCTGCAGAATTTTGGCCTCGATGGCGCGGCCCAGTGACCTAAACTGCAACCATGGAAAACAAATCGCATGCGCTGGCGGCCGGCATCTTCACCATCCTGTTCGGCATCGCCGCCGCGATCGGCGTCTGGTGGCTGGGACAGAGCGACGAATCGACGACCGCTTACGTTCTGGAAACGCGACGCAACGTGACCGGGCTCAACGTCCAGGCACAGGTGCGTTATCGCGGCATTCGCGCCGGCAAGGTCGAAGCCATCGAACCCGACGCGGCCGATCCGCGCGTGATCCTGGTGCGCGTCACCATCGACGATCGCTTCCCGCTGACCAAGGGAAGCACAGCCCAACTCGGCTATCAGGGCGTCACCGGTCTGGCCTACGTGCAGATCGAGGACGACGGCTCCTCGACCGAGCCGCTGATCGGCAAGGACGGCGCGCCACCGCGCATCGCGCTGCGCCCGACCATGTTCGACACGCTGGATGAGAAGGCCGGGGACATCGTCAACCAGATCAGCACGGTATCGCTGCGGCTGGCCAAGGTGCTCGACGAGAACAACGTGCGGAATCTCTCGCGCACGCTGGACAATATGGCGGCGGCGTCGGACGGCCTGCAGCAATTGCCGGCGCTGTTGGCCGCGATGCGCGAGGTGCTGTCCGAGAGCAACCTGCGCAACCTGCGGCAGATCCTGGCCCATCTCGAAAAGACGGCGGGACAAAGCGCGCCGCTGACCGATGAAATGCGCGAGCTGGTAAGGTCGATGAGCGTCCTGTCGCATCGCGTCGATCAGCTTGCCGGGGCTGCCGGCGACGAACTGACGGGCGCCACGCTGCCGCGCGCAAATGCCTTGATGCGCGAACTGGCGGCCAATTCGCGCCAGCTTTCGCGCGTGCTGGATGGCCTTGAAAACAATCCGCAGATGCTGATCTTCGGCCGCGGCGCAGCCTCGCCGGGCCCCGGGGAATCCGGGTTTGCGGCACCCGTCAAACAGGGAGGGGAACGATGATGAAGCGCGTGGTCGCGGTGCTTGCGTGCCTGCTGTTGGCCGCCTGCGGCGGCAGGGTGGGGAGCGCGGAGCCGGCCCGCTATGACTTTGGCGATCTCGCCGGTGCATGGTCGGCGTCGCGGCCGCCTATAGCCACGGTGGACGTCCAGGCGGCCTCATGGCTGGACGGCCAGGCGATGTATTTCCGCCTGGCCTATGCCGAGCCGCTGCGGCGCCAGAGCTATGCGGAGAGTCGCTGGGCCGCGCCGCCCGCGGAGTTGCTGGAGGCCTTCCTGAAACGTCGTATTGTCTTCGGTCAGCCGGATTTCAAAGGCGCCGGCTGTCGTCTGCAACTGGTGCTGGCGGAGCTGGAGCAGCGTTTCGACGAACCGCAAAAGAGTCAGACGGCGCTCGAAGTGCGCGCGCGGCTGACGCCGGCGCAGGGCGCCGAACTGCTCTCGAAACGCGCGTTCCTGATTCAGCGGCCGGCGCCTGCGGCGGATGCCCGCGGCGGCGTGGTGGCGGCGCGCGAGGCGGTGCAGGCCCTGGCCGAAGAGCTGGGGCACTGGCTGGACCAGGTTGCCCGCGAGAAGCCTGCTATTGTTGAGCGCTGCCGCACGTAGCAAAGAACCCCTACAGGTGAATCCCATGAGCAATCCCTACAGCGCCGGACTGGACAAGAACCCGGCCAACTACGTTCCATTGACGCCGCTCTCCTTCATCGAGCGTTCGGCCTATGTCTATCCGAATCGCATCGCGACGATCCACGGCCGGCGGCGCTTCACCTGGCGCCAGGCCTACGAGCGCAGCCGGCGACTGGCCTCGGCGCTGGCCGGGCGCGGAGTCGGCGCCGGCGACACGGTGGCGGCGATGCTCAACAACACGCCGGAGATGTTCGAATGCCATTTCGGCGTGCCGATGTGCGGCGCCGTGCTGAATACCCTGAACACCCGGCTCGACGCCGAGACCATCGCCTTCATGCTCAATCACGGCGAAGCCAGGGTGTTGATCACCGACCGCGAGTATGCGCCGATGGTAAAGCAGGCGCTGGCGCAACTGGGGCGCGAGTTGCTCGTCGTCGATGTCGACGATGCCGAGTACTCCGGCCCCGGCGAACGCCTCGGCAGCATCGACTATGAAGCCCTGCTGGCGGGCGGTGATCCGGGCTACGCCTGGAAGACGCCGGCCGACGAGTGGGACGCGATATCGCTGAATTACACCTCGGGCACCACCGGGAACCCCAAGGGCGTGGTCTATCACCATCGCGGCGCTTATCTCAATGCCCTGTCCAACATCGTCTCCTGGGGCATGCCGCCGCAATCGGTGTACCTGTGGACCCTGCCGATGTTCCATTGCAACGGCTGGTGCTTTCCGTGGACCGTGGCGGCCAATTCCGGCACCAACGTCTGCCTGCGTCGGGTCGAAGCGAAACTGGTTCTCGATGCCATCCGTGACCACAAAGTCAGCCACTACTGCGGCGCGCCGATCGTCCATTCGATGCTGGTCAGCGCCCCGGCGGAGTGGCGTGCGGGCATCGATCACAAGGTCTCGGCGCTGGTCGCCGCCGCGCCGCCGCCGGCAGCGGTGATCGAAGGCATGGGCAAGATCGGCTTCGACATCACCCACGTCTATGGTCTGACCGAAACCTATGGCCCGGCGGCGGTCTGCGCCAAGCACGAGGAGTGGCTGGAGCTGCCGCTGGACGAGCAGGTACGCCTCAACGGGCGCCAGGGCGTGCGCTACCACTGTCAGGAAGGCATCACGGTGATGGATCCGGAAACCATGCAAGCCGTGCCCTGGGACGACCAGACCATGGGCGAGATCATGTTCCGTGGCAACATCGTGATGAAGGGCTATCTGAAGAATCCGACGGCAACCGACGAGGCCTTCCGCGGCGGCTGGTACCACACCGGCGACCTGGCCGTGATGCAGCCCGACGGCTACATCAAGATCAAGGACCGCAGCAAGGATGTCATCATTTCAGGCGGCGAGAACATCTCCTCGATCGAGGTCGAGGACACGCTGTACCGTCATCCGGCGGTGATGGGCGCCGCGGTGGTCGCCACACCCGATGCGAAATGGGGCGAGGTGCCCTGCGCCTTCATCGAACTGCGCGAAGGCGCCAGCGTCACCGCGGAAGAACTGGCCGAATTCTGCCGTGAGCGCATGGCGCGCTTCAAGGTGCCAAAGCAGTTCATCTTCGAAGCGCTGCCAAAGACCTCGACCGGCAAGATCCAGAAGTACGTGTTGCGCGAAAGAGCCAGATCCAGCGCCGCCATCGAATGACCCGCCATCACTTGCACAAGGAGGACGAAACGCCATGAATGCACCCGCTGACACCCAATCGGAAACAGCCCTGCCGATCCTGCTGCGCGAAGACAAGGCTGGGGTCACGACCCTGACCCTCAACCGGCCGACCCAGTTCAATTCGCTGTCGGAAGAAATGCTGGACGATTTGCAGCGGACGCTCGATGCGATCGCCCGGGATGTCTCGGTGCGCGTCGTGGTGATCGCCGGCGCGGGCAAGGCCTTCTGCTCGGGCCACGACCTGAAGCAGATGCGCGCCAATCCCAGCAAGGGCTACATGCAGAAGCTGTTCAAGGCATGCGGCAAGGTGATGATGAGCATCGTCGAAATGCCGCAGCCGGTGATCGCGCGGATTCACGGCATTGCCACCGCGGCCGGCTGCCAACTGGTCGCCATGTGCGACCTTGCGGTGGCCGCGGAGGGGGCGAAGTTCGCGGTTTCCGGCGTCAACCTCGGGCTCTTCTGCTCGACGCCATCGGTGGCCCTCGGGCGGGCGATGGGCCGCAAGCCGGCGATGGAAATGCTGCTCACCGGCGATTTCATCGATGCCGCCGAGGCGCAGCGGCGCGGCCTGGTCAATCGCGTCGTGCCGCTGGAACAACTCGATGCCGAAGTGAAGAAATTCACCGACTCGATTTGCGCGAAGTCCTCGATTGCGATCTCGCTGGGCAAGCAGATGTTCTACAAGCAGCTCGAAATGGGCCTCGACGGCGCCTACCAACTGGCCGCGGAAACCATGGCCTGCAACATGATGGCCGACGATGCCGCGGAAGGCATCGATGCCTTCATGCAGAAGCGCAGGCCGGAGTGGAAGGGCCGCTGAGAGTCGGCGGTGGCAATACGGCGCGCTGACCGGTTGTTGGTCTGATCCCGAAGTCGCCGCAGTGTGGCGGCGCGCAGCCGATCAACCCAGTGTCAAGGGAGTACCGTAGAAGGTTGCCGGTTCCGGCTTGAGCATTTGGGGCCCGGTGGCGGCATGGAGGCAGCTCAAGCCGCGAGAATTTCCCTCAAGGCCGTCACCAGTACCGCACAGTGGTCATCGGTGCCGATGGTAATCCGCAGGAACTGCTCGATGCGCGGCAGCTTGAAGTGGCGCACGATGATGCCGCGTTGCCTGAGCGCTACCGCCAGCTCCTGGGCATCGCGTTTCGGGTGACGGACGAAAATGAAGTTGGCGGCCGATGGCAGGACCTCGAAGCCAAGCGCCTTCAAAGCGCCGGCAAGTATTTCGCGCGAGGCCATCACCGCCCTGCGGGTCGTCTCGAAATATTCCCGGTCCCGATAGGCGGCCACCGCGCCGGAAATCGCCAGGCGGCCCAGAGGATAGGAATTGAAGCTGTTCTTGACCCGGTCCAGGGCCTCGATCAGTTCGGCCTGGCCGGCGGCGAAGCCGACCCGCAGCCCCGCCAGCGAGCGCGCCTTGGACAGCGTTTGCACCACCAGCAGGTTCGCGTGGCGGGCGATCAGCGGGATCGCGCTGGCACCGCCGAAATCTACATAGGCCTCGTCGATCACCACCACTGAATCTGGGTTTGCCTGCAACAGGTCCTCGACATCGGCCAGCGGCAGCAGGCAACCGGTGGGCGCGTTGGGGTTGGGGAAGATGATCCCGCCGTTCGGCCTGGCGTAATCGCCGAGCCGAATCGAAAAGTCGTCGGCCAGCGCGACCGTCGCGTAGTCAACCTTGTATAACGCGCAATAGACCGGATAAAAGCTGTAGGTAATGTCGGGGAACAGGATCGGTCGCGCCTGCTTCAGCAAGCCGAGAAAGACATGGGCCAGAACTTCATCCGAGCCGTTGCCGACAAAGACTTGATTTGCATCGATGCCGTGATATTCGGCGATCGCTTCCCGGAGTTGCGCGGCATTCGGGTCCGGGTAAAGTCGCAGCGAATCTCCCGTTGCCGCACGGATCGCTTCAAGCGCGCGCGGCGACGGCGGGTAGGGATTCTCGTTGGTGTTGAGTTTCACCAGGTTCGCGAGCCGCGGCTGCTCGCCCGGCACGTAGGGGCTGAGCCCCTTGACGACATCGCTCCAGAAACGGCTCATGGCGGGGTGGTGTGGCGGGTAGGATCGTGGTGACCGGCGCGCAGCCGACTAGGCCGATGGTATCATGCAGGCATCGCTCCCCAGCTTGATCATCACTGCCATGCGGCAAGCCGACATCTCTCGCAATACGCTGGAAACGCAGATCCGCGTTGCCCTCGATCTTGACGGCACCGGCATCGCCCGGCTCGCCACCGGTGTCGGCTTCTTCGACCACATGCTGGACCAGATCGCGCGCCATGGCCTGATCGACCTGACAGTCGAGGCGACCGGCGATCTGCACATCGACGCGCATCACACCGTCGAGGATGTCGGCATAACGCTGGGCCAGGCGCTGGCCAAGGCATTGGGCGACAAGAAGGGCGTGCGCCGCTACGGGCAGGCCTATGTGCCGCTCGACGAGGCCTTGTCGCGCGTGGTCGTGGACTTGTCGGGCCGGCCCGGCCTGGTCTTCAATGTCCCCTTCACGCGAGCCATGATCGGCGAATTCGACGTCGACCTGGTGCACGAGTTCTTTCAGGGGCTGGTGAACCACGCCGGGATCACGCTGCACATCGACGCCCTGCGCGGCGACAACTCCCACCATCAGTGCGAGACCGTGTTCAAGGCCTTTGCCCGCGCGCTGCGCATGGCGGCGGAAGCCGATCCGCGCGCGGCCGGCGCGGTGCCCTCGACCAAAGGCGCGCTCTGAAAGGACCATCCAGCCGTCCATGAGCAAGGTGGTGGTGGTCGATTACGGCATGGGTAACCTGCGCTCGGTGGCCAAGGCCATTGAGCACGTCGCCCCGCAAGCCGAAGTTCGCGTGAGTTCCGCTGCGCGCGAGATTTCCGCTGCCGACCGCGTCGTGGTTCCCGGTCAGGGCGCGATGCCGGACTGCATGCGCGAGTTGGGCGCGCGCGGCCTGCGCGACGTGGTTATTCGCGCTGCCGCCGAAAAGCCCTTTCTCGGCATTTGCGTGGGCTTGCAGATGCTCTTCGGTCATGCCGAGGAAGGTGATGTAATGGGCCTTGAGATCCTGCCGGGCACCGTGCCGCACTTTCCGCGTGCCGCGATGGTGGCTCCCGACGGTACCCGTCTCAAGGTGCCGCACATGGGTTGGAACGAGGTCCGTCAGAGCGAGGCCCATCCGCTTTGGGGGGACATCGAGGACGGCTCTCGCTTCTACTTCGTGCACAGCTACTATGTTGAACCGGCCACGCCCGAGGTGATCGCCGGCTCAACCCGGTACGGCATCCTCTTTACCAGTGCGATTGCCCGCGCTAACATCTTCGCCGTTCAGTTCCACCCGGAAAAAAGCGCCCGGGCCGGCTTGCAACTGCTGGACAATTTCATGCGCTGGAATCCCTGATCCGAGCGACTTCCCCGCTTTTCTTTCTATCTACGCCTCCCCATGCTGCTGATACCCGCGATTGATCTCAAGGATGGTCACTGCGTCCGTTTGAAACAAGGCGCAATGGACGATGTCACGGTGTTTTCCGAAGACCCGGCGGCGATGGCGCGACACTGGATAGACCAGGGAGCGAGGCGCCTGCATCTGGTCGACCTGAACGGCGCTTTTGCCGGCAAACCAAAGAATGAAGCAGCGATCAAGGCCGTTCTAAGGGCAGTCGGCGACGAAATTCCGGTGCAACTGGGTGGCGGCATTCGCGATCTGGATACCATCGAACGTTGCCTCGACGATGGTGTCACCTACGTCATCATCGGCACCGCCGCGGTCAAGAACCCCGGCTTCCTGCATGACGCCTGCGGCGCGTTTCCCGGCCATATCATCGTCGGGCTCGATGCCAGGGACGGCAAGGTCGCGGTCGACGGCTGGTCCAAGATGACCGGCCACGATGTGGTCGACCTGGCCGTCAAATTCGAGGACTATGGCGTCGAAGCCGTGATCTATACGGATATCGGACGTGACGGCATGCTCTCGGGGGTGAACATCGAGGCGACCGTAAGGCTGGCGCAGGCTTTGCGCATTCCGGTGATCGCCAGCGGCGGCATCGCCAGCGTAAAGGATGTCAAGGCGCTGTGCGCGGTGCAGGGCGAGGGCATTTCAGGCGCCATTACCGGCCGCGCGATCTACGAGGGCACGCTGGATTTTGCCAAGGCGCAGGCCGAGGCCGACAAGATCTCCGGCCGCTGACGCCGGCTTGCATGCTCGCCAAACGCATCATCCCCTGCCTGGACGTGAATGCCGGTCGCGTCGTCAAGGGGGTCAACTTCGTCGCCCTGCGCGATGCCGGCGATCCGGTCGAGATCGCGCGGCGCTATGACGAGCAGGGAGCCGACGAGATCACCTTTCTCGACATCACGGCCAGCTCCGATGACCGGGACATCATCTTGCATATCGTCGAGGCCGTTGCCTCGCAGGTCTTCATTCCACTGACGGTGGGTGGCGGCGTGCGCCAGGTCGAGGACGTCCGCCGTTTGCTGAACGCCGGGGCCGACAAGGTCAGCATGAACACGGCGGCGGTGACCAATCCGCAACTGGTCGCCGATGCTGCGGCCCGGGTCGGTGCCCAGTGCATCGTCGTGGCGGTCGATGCCAAGCAGGCCGCGCCGGGCCACTGGCAGGTGTTCACCCACGGTGGGCGCAACAACACCGGGCTCGACGCGATCGAGTGGGTGCGCAAGGTCGAAGCGCTGGGTGCAGGCGAAATACTGCTCACCAGCATGGACCGCGACGGCACCAAGGCGGGCTTCGATCTGCTGCTCACCCGAGCCGTTGCCGAGGCCGTCGGCATCCCGGTGATCGCCAGCGGTGGCGTCGGCACGCTCCAGCATCTGGCCGATGGCGTGACCGAGGGCCGGGCCGATGCGGTCCTGGCGGCCAGTATTTTTCACTACGGCGAATACACGGTACGCCAGGCCAAGGAATACATGCGCGGCCGCGGCATCGAGGTCAGGCTGTGAGCCGGCCGGCAAATCACTCCTGGCTGGACGAGGTGCAGTGGGACAGGCAAGGCCTGGTTCCCGCAATCGCGCAGGATGCCGTGACTGGTGACGTGCTGATGTGCGCCTGGATGAACCGGGAGGCGCTGGCTGCCACGGTCGAATCCGGTTATGCCGTGTATTGGTCTCGTTCGCGCGGGCGCTTGTGGCGCAAGGGCGAGGTATCCGGCAACACGCAAAAGGTGCTGGATTTGCGTGTCGACTGCGACAAGGACGTGGTCCTGCTGAAGGTCGAGCAGTTGGGGGGCATCGCCTGCCATACCGGCAGGCGCAGTTGCTTCTTCCACCAGCTGGGCGATACTGGCTGGCAGGAAGTCGAACGCGTCCTGAAGGATCCGAAGGATATCTACAAGTGAGCGGGCGCGGGGCCGCTCCGGTGGTGCAGCCGTTTCGCGGCGTGCGGACCTTGCGGGCACCGCCAGGCTCGTGCCAAGGGGCCAAGACAGGTCTTGCCGAATGGCGCGCCGCGTTCGCGCGGCCGGGCGACCATGTAGCCAGTCGTAGGACGATCGACAGGGAAAGGAAGATGAAATGATCGATACAGAAGTACTGCACCGGATTCAGGCGACCTTGCTGGAACGCAAGAACGCGGCGCCCGATTCGTCCTACGCGGCCAGCCTGTACGCCAAGGGCACGGATGCGATTTGCAAGAAGGTTGCCGAGGAAGCCACCGAAACCATCATGGCCGCCAAGGATGGCGACCGCCTGCATCTGGTGCGCGAGGTGACGGATCTGTGGTTCCACAGCATGATCCTCCTCACCCAGTTCGGGGTTGGGGTGGATGACGTGCTGGTCGAGTTTCGCCGCCGCGAAGGCATTTCCGGCATCGACGAAAAGAAGGGGCGGGGCGCATGAGCGCCGCGTCGCGTCTTTCGGCGCAGGCTAACGCAAGCGCAGCGAGGGTTAAGGCGCGAAGCGCCGGCCGGAGCCAAAAGAAGGGGCGGGGCGCATGAGCGAGTGCATCTTCTGCAGGATTGCCCGCGGCGAGATTCCGTCGAAGAAGGTCTATGAAGACGAGGAAATCTTCGCCTTCCACGACATCAACCCGATTGCGCCGGTGCATTTCATGATCGTGCCCAAGCTGCACATTGCCTCGCTGATGGAGGCCGACATGAGCCACCAGATGCTGCTCGGCCGCATGCTGGCAAAAACCAACGACTTGGCGCGCAGCCAGGGGCTTACCGAGGGCTTCCGGACCATCATCAACACCGGGCGGATCGGGCATCAAGAGGTGTATCATCTTCACATTCATATCCTCGGCGGCCCCGAGCCCCTGGGATCCATGCTCAAGCGCAAGACGCCTTGAACCTTCACTGAGCACGAGGAGAAAATCAATGGGATCTTTGAGCATCTGGCACTGGCTGATCGTGCTGGTGATCGTCATGCTGGTGTTTGGCACCAAGAAGCTGCGCAACATGGGGTCGGACCTCGGCGGCGCGGTAAAGGGCTTCAAGGAAGGCATGCGGGAGGCTTCTGCCGACAAGCCGGCCGAGCCGCCGCCGCAAGTTACCGGGCAGACCATCGACGTCGAGGCGCGCCGGGAGCAGACCAAGACCTGATCCTCGGGACGGGAGAAGGGGGAAGGGGGAAGGGTGCCGTCCCTTTCTCCCTTGCCTTCCACCCCAGTCCTTTCGCCTTTCACCGTCTCCGTAAAATGTTCGACGTCGGCCTTTCCGAACTGATGGTCATTGGCGTGGTCGCCCTGGTCGTGATCGGCCCGGAGCGTCTGCCCAAGGTGGCGCGTACGGCGGGCTTGCTTCTTGGCCGGCTGCAGCGCTATGTGAGCGACGTCAAGGCCGACATCAGCCGCGAAATTCAGCTCGACGAGATGAAGAAACTCCAGCAGCAGGTAACCGATCAGGTCAAGGGTCTTGAGGCCTCGGTAAGCCACGAATTGCGCGAGGTCGAATCCTCGGTGAGCAGCGTCGTCGCGCCGCTGGCGACGGATGGCGCCGCGTCCGCGGCGCAGACGTCCGAGGCGAAACCGGCCGCTGCTGCGCCTGCCACCCAGGCGCTTGCGCCCGGCGCCGGCGCGGAAGCGCCCAAGTCCTGATGGCTGACGAACCGGAAACCTTCTTCTCCCATCTGGTTGAGCTGCGCGACCGCCTGATTCGCATCCTCATCGCGATCGGCCTCGCCTTCGTGCCGCTGGCCTTCTTCGCCCGCGAACTCTATTCGGTGCTCGCCGCGCCGCTGCTGGCGACCCTGCCGGCGGGCGGCCAGATGATCGCCACGGATGTGGTCGGCGTTTTCCTGGTACCGATGAAGGTGGCCCTGACGGTGGCCTTCCTGGTCGTCCTGCCCTACGTGCTGTATCAGATCTGGGCCTTCGTCGCCCCGGGACTTTATGCCCACGAGAAAAAGCTGGCGCTGCCGCTGCTGGCGGCCTCGGTCATCTTGTTCTTCGTCGGCATGGCGTTCGCCTATTTCGCCTTTTTTCCGATGGTGTTCGGCTTCATGTCGAAGTTCGCGCCCGAAGGCGTGGCCTGGATGACCGACATCGAAAAGTATTTTTCCTTCGTCCTGACGATGTTTCTGGCGTTTGGTGTCACTTTCGAGGTGCCGGTGATCGTCATCCTGCTGGTCAAGATCGGTGTCGTCGAAGTCGCCAAGCTGCGCGAGTGGCGGCCTTACGTGATCGTCGGCTCCTTTGTCGTCGGCGCGGTATTCACGCCGCCCGACGTGATCTCCCAGTTCATGATGGCGGTGCCCTTGTGGCTGCTGTTTGAACTCGGGATCGTGTTGGCGAGCGCGATCGTGCGTCCGGCACCGGATCCGGCCGGGGAGTCGGATTACCGGCCGCCGTCCGACGCGGAAATGAACCGGGAACTCGACCGCGCCGAGCAACACTCGGGCGACCAGAAGACTTGACCGTGGCCCGGCAGAGTCTTGCGCGGCCTTTCATTGACGCCGAGGCGCGCCGCTTGGCGACGCGATCCCCGCCAATGTTTCTTGACGACCTGTTTGCAGCAGCCGTTGTGATTGATCGTGTTAAACCCGACCGGAGCGCCCGTCGCAAACCGGCATCATTCGCAGGAGGAAAACCATGACCAGCGGTTCTGGCTACCGGCACAAATTGATCGGCATCGAACAGGCGCTGGCCAAGATCAAGAGCGACGATTGCGTGATCTCCGCTCTGGGCGCGGCCGAACCCGATGGCCTGCTGCAGCAGTTGCACACCATCGCGCCCAGTGTCACCAATGTTTCCGTGTCGACGGTTCTGCCGATGCGACCCTTCAAGTGGTTCATGGATCCGGCCATGAAGGGGCACATCGAGCACCATGCCTGGTTCTTTTCCGCCGGCATCCGCAAGGCGGCGGACGAGGCACGCACCAGCACCTACGTACCGAACCACCTGCATGCGGCTGGCCTCGACCGGATCATCTTTCGCAAGCCGACGGTGTTCCTTGGCACCTGCACGCCGCCCGACCGCCATGGCTATGTCTCGCTGTCCCTTTCGGTCACCTACGAGCGCGAGTTGATGGCGGCGGCCGACATCGTCATTCTCGAAATCAACGAGCAGATGCCCTACACCTGGGGCGACACGATCGTGCATCTCGACGAGATCGACTTCCTGGTGGAAAATTCGATGCCGCCTTTCGAGTTGCCGATTCCGGAAACCGAGGAACGGGACCGCCTGATCGGCGGCTTCATTTCCGAACAGATCGAGGATGGCGCCACCATCCAACTCGGCATTGGCGGCATACCCAACGCAGTCACGGCCGAACTGATGCGCAAGAACAAGCTCGCGGTCCACACCGAGATGTTGACCGACGGCATGGTGGACCTCTATGAAGCCGGCGTGATCGGCCGCGCCGCGCGGGACGGTGGCAGGAGGATATTCGGCGGGCGGATGGTCGCCACCTTTGCCCTGGGCAGCCGCAAGCTCTACGATTTTCTCGATCGCAACCCGGCGGTTGCACTGCTGCGCGGATCCTGGGTCAACGATCCCCACGTCATCGCCCACAACCGCAAGCAGGTGTCGATCAACACGACTCTCGAAGTCGACCTGACAGGGCAGGTCTGCTCCGAGTCGATCGGGCACCGCCAGTATTCCGGCACCGGCGGCCAGGCGGACACTGCCATCGGCGCCCAGATGTCGGAGGGCGGCAAGTCCTTCATTGCCCTGTATTCGACGGCTGACGTCAAGCAGGCCGACGGAACACGCAAGACCGTTTCGAAAATCTCCGCCACCCTCACGCCCGGCGCGGCCGTGACGCTGCATCGGGCCAATGTGGACCATGTCGTTACCGAGTACGGGGTTGTCCGACTGCGCGGCGCCCCGGTGAATGAGCGCGCGCGGCGCCTGATCTCGATCGCCCACCCGGATTTTCGCGCCGAACTCCAGGAGCAGGCGGAGCGGCTGGGGTACCTTTAGATGAACGACGTTGGAATACTTGGCTACGGCTACTACCTGGCGGAAGGCCGCATGAGCGCGGCCGACATCGCCGCGGCCAGCGGCGGCGCCTGGAGCGAAGCAGCGGTGCGCGACAAGCTGGGTATCGTCCGGAAGAGCGTGCCCGGCCCCGCCGACGGCACCCAGGAGATGGGCGCCCGCGCCGCGTTGGACGCGATCGCCCGCAGTGCGATCGACCCGCTTGAGATCGACCTGATCCTGTGCATGGGCGAGGAATGGAAAGAGTATCCGCTGACCACCTCGGCGATCTACATCCAGGAACGCATCGGCGCCCAACGCGCCTGGGGCATCGACATCCAGCAACGCTGCAATACCGCGGTGGCGGCGATCAAGATCGCCAAGGACATGATCATCGCCGACCCGGAGATCAACACGGTGTTGATCGTCGGCGGCTACCGCAATGGCGACTTCATCGATTTCGCCGACTCGGCCGTGTCCTTCATGTTCGATCTGGCGGCGGGCGCGGGCGCCCTGATCCTGCGGCGGAACTTGGGCCGCAACCGGGTGCTCGGCTCGCACATCATCACCGATGGCTCGCTGGCGCGGGACGTCGGCGTCTGGTACGGCGGCACCGAACATCCAATCGAGACCCTGCCGGAGGCGGAACTCGCTGCGTTGCGCACCAGGGGCAACCTCAGCCTGCGCGTGTTCGACGCCGAACACATGAAGACTCGCCTGAACGAAGTTTCGATGCCGAACTGGCTCGAATGCATCGACAAGGCGCTGGAAAAGAGCGGAGCGACGCGCGCCGACATCGACTTCCTCAATGTGCTGCACTTCAAGCGTTCGATGCACGCCAGCCTGCTGGAAACCCTGGGTCTCCGCGCGGAACAATCGGTCTACCTCGAGGACTATGGGCATCTCGGGCAGGTGGACCTGATGCTGTCGCTTCACGAAGGGCTGCGACAGGGCCGCTTGAAGGACGGCGATCTGATGGTGGCGATCGCCGCGGGCATCGGTTACGTATGGGGAGCGACCGTGGTGCGCTGGGGACCGGCTGACTAACCAACGCAGGGACAGATCTCACGGGTGGCGCCTGCCGTCGACGGCCCCGGGATCGTTCGCCGGCGAAGTGCTCGATTGGACGGCCACTACTTTCGATGTCAAGATACCGCCGGCGCGCGATTCGCCGCGCCTACCGCCGAGGTGCATGGGAATGAACTCGCTTAGCGTTGCCGATGTGGTCGGTTTTGGCGCCGGTTTCCTGGTGCTGACGACGTTCTACCTGAAGACCATGGTGCCGCTGCGTACCGTCGCGATCTGCAGCAATATTGCTTTCATCAGCTATGGCCTGATCACCGGAGCCGTGCCGATCCTGATGCTGCACGCACTGTTGTTGCCTCTGAACACAGTGCGCCTGATACAGATGAAGAAGCTGATCCAGCGCATCGTGCGCGCGTCGCGCGGAGGTCTCACGATGGACATGCTGGTGCCCTACATGAGCGTTCGACACGTTGCGGCGGGTACTACCCTGTTCGCCAGGGGAGACCCCGCCGAGACGGTGTTCTACATCCTCAATGGCCGGGTCCGCGTGGTCGGCCGCAATACGGTGCTGAAGACCGGTGCGTTATTCGGCGAAATGGGAATATTCTCCTCTGACCAGAAGCGCACCGACACCGTCGTGTGCGAAACCGACGTCGAGCTGGCCTCGATTACCGAGGACAAGATCTGGGAGCTGTTCTACCAGAACCCGGAATTCGGTGCTTACCTGTTACGCATAATCGTGCAGCGGGCCACCGAGCCACCGATGGTCACGCCGGAGGTCGGCTCGTTCGAAGCTTTACGGGCCTGAAACGCGATTTGCCGGGACTCGCCTGGCTACGGACGTCAGCTTGAGGCGGTTTGCCTGGGGCGGTCGTCTCGCCGCAGTCCCACGCATGCGACAATCGGCCCATGCCCGCCGCCCTCCCGTTGCGCCACTTCCTGCTTGCACTCGCCGTGGTCACCGTCTGGGGCACCAACTTCGTGGTCATCAAGCTGGCGCTCGGGCAGTTGCCGCCCCTGCTTTTCGCGGCTTTGCGCTTCAGTCTGGCTCTGGTGCCGGCGATCTTCTTCCTGCCGCGCCCGGCGGTGAAGTTGGGAAATCTCGCGCTGTATGGGCTGTTGATCGGGGTCGGGCAGTTCGGCCTGCTCTACATCGCGATGAGCGGCCACATCTCGCCCGGCATCGCCTCGCTGGTAATCCAGGTCCAGGTGTTCTTCACCATTGCGTTGTCGATGCGGATAACCGGCGAACGGGTGCGCGGCTTCCAGTGGATTGCCCTGTTGATCGCGGCGGCCGGTCTCGCCGTCATCGTGGTGCACACCGACGGCACGACGACGCTCGCCGGCTTGCTGCTGGTGCTGCTGGCGGCGCTGGCCTGGGGGGGCGGCAATATCGCGGCGAAGCAGGGGCGCGCGACCAACATGCTGGCCTATGTGGTGTGGTCCAGCGCCTTTTCCATTCCGCCGCTGCTCGCGCTGTCGTTGGCCATCGAGGGCCGCGATGCCGTGTGGCTGGCGTTGCGCCAGGCCGATGCAGCGGCCTGGGCGGCCGTGGCGTGGCAGGCCTGGGGCAATACGCTGTTCGGCTATGCGGCGTGGGGCTGGTTGCTGGGGCGCCATCCAGCGGCGATGATCGTGCCAATGGCATTGCTGGTTCCGGTGTTCGGCATGGGTGCCTCGGCGCTGTGGCTGGCGGAATCGCTGCCGGCCTGGAAACTGGCGGCCGCGCTGCTCGTCATAACCGGCCTGGCTGTGAACCTGTTCTGGCCGTACTGGCGCGCGAGCCCCCGCGCCAGTACGATCGGTCAGTTGCCGGACTAGCATATTGCGCAAGTTCGCCCAGCCATTTATTCTTTCAGCGGACCCGTGCTGCTGCTCGCAGTCGCGCAATCGGTCATGACCGGACCGGAGATGAACTCATGAAATTGCGCCGCGGCGTATTGGCGGCAGTGCTGTTGGCCTTGACCGCATGCGCGCCGCAAGGGCCGGTGAAACTCGGCTTTCCCGGCGGGCTCTCCGGCCGTGTCGCCGACCTCGGCGAGGCAGGACGCAACGGCGTGCTGTTGGCTGTCGGGGAGGCCAATGCGGCTGGCGGTGTCAAGGGGCGCCAGATCGAAATGTTGATCCGGGTCGGGCACGCGCACGGCCTGACGCAGCCGCTGACCACCTCGACCTGGGCCGCGACAGAGTCCTTGATACAGCTTGGCGGGCGGCTGGTGGAAGGCGTCACGCTGGCCCAGTTCTTCAATCGCGAGGATCAGTCGCCGCGCTATCGGGCGTTTGCCGCGGCCTACCTCGCGCGCTTCAAGGCAGAGCCGGGATTCGCCAGCGTCGCCGCCCACGACGCGACCATCGCACTGCTCGCGGCGCTGTCCAGGTCGGGCAAGGGCCAGTCGCTGAAGCAGGCCTTGCTCGCCGGCGAGCCCTTCGATGGACTTCAGGAGCGCTGGAACTTCGACCGCAACGGCGAGGCGCGGCACCAGACCTACATCACCACCGTGCGCGACGGCCGTTTCGTCCGGGTCGAATAGGGGACTGGAATGCGCGAATTGAGGCTGAGAACCTCGCTGATCCTTTTGTTGATCACGGTGGTCACGCTGACCTTTTCGCTCGTCGGCAGCACCATCCTGCTGTTTCGCCTGCCGCAGATCGAGGCGCGCAACCGCGCGGAGTTGCAGGAACGGGCCGCGAGTACCTCGCGCCTGCTCGATCACTACACGGCGGGCATCGAGTCGCAGATCCGAATGCAGGCGCGCCTCCTTGACCATCAGTCGGCGGCCGAGCTGCAGGCCCACCTCGATGCGATGGTTGGCGAGGGCGAGGCCTTCGAGGCCGCCTACGTCGTGGACACCGACGGCAAGGTCGAGGCGCTCGGTCTGCCTGGCAAGTTCCGGCACGCCGCGAGCGAAATGCGCGGCACGGATTTTTCAAACAGCCCTCTGTTCCGCGTGGCGCACGCATCGGCGGCAAGAGCGGCCGCGGCAATTTGGAGCGACAAATACTTGTCGGTGCTGTCCGGCAAGCACGTGGTCGGCGTTGCCGTGCCGGCTGGAGACAAGGTCGTCATCGGCGAAATATCACTGGAGCGCGTTCTGACCCTGTTGCGCGACATCAGTTCGGGTACCGAGTCCCTGGTGATCGTGGTCGATCGCCTGGGCCAATGGCTGGCCTCGTCGCAGATTTCTCCGGCCATCAGCAACCACAACTATTCGGCGTTGCCGGCGTTCCAGGCGATCGCGGACGGGCGGCCGGTACCCGAGCACGAAGACATTCTGGGGCAAACTCTGCTTCTGGGTGGATCCCTTTCGAGGAATCTGCGTTGGGTAATTCTCACTACCGCACCCGCCGGCACGGGAAGCAACCTTTATTTCACGACGGTTGTGCTGGTGGTTGGCGCTTTCGCCGGATCGCTGCTGCTCAGCATGGTGCTGGCCCCGCTGTGAGCCGC
>WBZP01003063.1_pt1 | contig 18526 bp, 16 predicted proteins | sample 5204301 | NCBI WGS metagenome assembly WBZP01 (sample SAMN12412401, study PRJNA552823) | activated sludge metagenome | isolation source: activated sludge from nitrification reactor of wastewater treatment plant... | place: USA: Pennsylvania | collected 2017 | reverse complement strand
TGCGGCGCAAGCTCCACCATGTCCGAGCAGGCCTCTCGCCAAGCCCGCACTGTGGGTCAGCTTTGGTGAGCAGAAACGGGTCAATTCTGGCGAGCGCCAAGGAATAAATAGACAACTTTGATATTTTTGTGCTAACCGTCCTGAGGCAACATCGCTGCGGCGATGTCATCGGCCACGTGGCCTGCATGCTCCATTCCTGCATCGGTTTCGGCGCCACTCCGGATCGCATCCAGATACTCGATCAGTGTCATGGTCTGCCAAGGCACGTTGTCACCTGCCAGCAACGCATCAAGGAAATCGTAAGGCCGCCCATCGGCGGGCTTGGCGACAATCCAGACATCATCCGGGAAGCCATTGAGCATGAAATCTCCAAGGGTGGCAAAGCCCGAAAGACGATGCATACGAGCACCCATGGCCTGCGCTTCGGCTTCCTGCTTCTTCTTGCTGGGGCGACCTCGACTACGTTTCGGCACGGCATGTGCGCCAAACAGGGACAGCATTAGGGTGCTCTCGGCTTTCGCCTTCTTCGCTTCTGCGATAGAGAGATATTCCTCTGGATCGAACCACGCCGCAGATGGGCCGACACGGTTAGCCATTGCTGCTACTGCATCCTCACGGCTAATGCACTTGCCACCTTCCAGCGATTGCGGGTCTTCACCCGCAGCCACCAGCACGTCACCCAAACGAAAGACGCGGCCTATCGCGGAAGGTTCGTAGGGGATGAAGTCATCATCGCCCTCATGTGCGTATTCAATGTCCAGTTCCTTCCGCCCCAGCAATACCGCTGCATTGTTGGCAGTCAGCGGGGTCATGGGATCAAGGATTTTGACGAGGGCATCCCAGCGGGATGGGGAAGGTTGAACTTCTACGGTATTCATGCGTTCAGGCATTTCCCAGCCCTTCCAGTTGGTTTGGCTGCAACGACTGGACGGCTCGCTCAAACAAGCTATCAGCATCTGGAAATCGGACAGTCTCGTTTAGGATTTCTTCCAAGTTCTCCCGTGCGATGACGACAATCCCCGTTTCTTGGGCTTGTGCCAAGTCGGCCTTGACCTGTTCTCGCGTCATGGCCGTAATAATCATCGGCAGAATCCGAACATGCTTCATGTTTGATCCATCGAGCATTTCTCGCAAGCTGGCGGCACGAGCAGCAAGTTTTGACAACTTGCTATCTGCTCGCAATAGACCAAGCGTGCATTCTGCAAGAAGGAAATCGCCTCGCGGGCTGACAGCAATCGTGTCGAACATATCTCGCGTCTTGGCATTGAGTCCAAAGCTCGCTGGGGAAAAGCCGAGTGCCCATAGTAGCCAACTGATTGCAGCCTCGAAATCATCCGCGGCCTTTCCTTTGGGCGGCAAGTCAGGGAATAGATATGTTCGCAACAGTTGTCCGGTCTGATCAACCGATGAAAGGACGGCACTTCGTGGATTCTGAAAAACCGATGGATCTGCGAACCACCTCACATGATGTGCATGCTCGTCATAGACGGCAATGCACTGCATGACCGCACCTAACGGCACATCCAACTTCGCAACACCTACGACAGCGTTGGCATCCTCGCTCCAACTTAAATCGTTGCCGATCACAGATGCTCGCTGCACAACACTGCCCTTGTCCAGCACGCGAAATCCAATCCTTGCCTTTGCTTTGTCGAGTCCTTTCGGCATCCATATTCCGATGGTCGCCTCATTTCGCTGAATCGCGGAAAGAGCCGATACCTCCACAGCCGTATGGGCTACCACTTCCAGTTGTGCTAGGTCACCTCGATATGGGCCAAGGCCGTATTCGACGCTCAGTTCATTGATCGTATCGTACGGTAATCTTCCCGCTCTCAGCTCCCAATCTGACTCAGGCTGGGGCAGAAGTTCAAATCGGTGACCACCAGACATGGACAGGACGCTCAACCTGTTTCCGGAGTTCAGTCCTTCTGGATGCAGCAACATGGGCGAAGATGCAGAAACGTTCGCACCATACATGCCAATCGCTGCGAGCATTACTGGTCCCTGCGACCCGATATTTAAGCCGGCTTCCGAGAGTAGGGCATCAATAGCTTGCTCAACGGAGACTTTCTCTTGGGGAATGTCCCATTGCCCTGCTTCTATTGCCCCGGCTTGAAAACGCTCTTTAATCGGAATATCGGCCCTGACCGTCAGATAGATTCGCGCAGACAGTATTAGGAGCTTTTCATCTTTTCTAACCGCCAAATAGTGCAGGCGAGCATTGGCATACGCATCACGCCATGGGACGATGGCGGAGAAGAACGCTTTAACCTGATTAATCGTGTGCTCGTTCATGCTGATTGCTCAGTGCCTTGAAAAGCCTGCGCTAATAGAGCATCGAACGCGGCTCGGGCCTTGGTAGTTGCCGTGGCTTGTTGGGCGACGATAGAACGGGCAGCAACGGCGTGATCGGTAAAACTCTTCTGTAACGGGTGGGGAGCGATAGGTAACATCAGATCGAACAACTTGCCCTGCGAAATATTCCGCATCGAAGCGCTCGTGCCAGAGGACAGTTTCCCCAACTCTTGTCGGACATGCGGCGATTGAAAGAGAGCATGCATATAGAGTGATTCTGCTGGTTCGGCCCACACGATTCGCCACAGTTTGTCGGGCAACAATGTCTTGCCATTCGTGCTTTCGACAATAGCAGTTGCCCCGACAAGTTCCTCCGTGTTCGCGCGTGAGAACAGCATGTCTCCGACGCGAACAATATGTGCAGAAGGTGGCACATAACCGTCTGGTGTCGGCTTACTTTCCGATTCTCGATACTGACCTGACGTGGCAGCGCTGACTTTAAGAATCCGATACGGCGATCCATTTTCCGAGCCTGCTTGCAGATTCTTTCCGCCCTCGAATCGGCTCACAAAATCGGACACTTTTCGCACCGGCCATCCCTTCGGATTCGTCGCTGGATCACCGAACATAACCAGAAACAGCGCCGGGATAAGTTCCGCCGCCTTCTTCTCGGCCTCCCGCCGCAGGCGAACGATGCCCTCGGCGCGGGAAAGCAGATCAACGATGCGGCGCTGCTCGGGGAGGGGGGGAACATTGACCTGCGTTGATTCAAAGTCTCCACGCACAACATGCTTCATCGTTGAACCGTGAGTCTTCGATGACAACTCAGCCAAGGCATTCTTCAATGCGTAGAACAAATATTCCGGGTCAATATCCGAGTTCGGAAGCACCTTGAAGATGTGTTGATTTAGCACCCCGCGAGGGCCAGCCCAGCGATAAACGTCCAGTGTCGCGCTCCACGAAACAAGCAAATCCCCCGGTTCGACGATCAGCTCTGGCCTTACCGTTCGAGTAGTCAGGTTGAACTTTTCGCCCGTGCCCGTCAGATTCTGGATGCGAATGATCGGAAGCCCTTCATCCTCCCAATCCGTGGGCTTGAATGCAGCTCCGTTGATGAATCGGGCTGTATCGCCCAGCGCCATCAAAGTCATGCAGCCTGCTCCGCCAGCGCCGCCTTCAACGCTTCAACTTCCTCCACAATCTCCGCCTCGATGGCTGCGAGTTCATCGAGGATTTCCCTCGGATCGCGGTGCTCCACCGCTGACTGACTCATCGGCCGATAGCGCCCCGCCGACAGATTGAAGTCATTGGCGCGAATCGTCGCCGCGTCGGCAAACCACCACTTTTCGCAAAAGTCGGCGCTGGCGGGACGGCAGTTCCACTCGACCAGCTTCGAATCGCGCGCACGGAAGACCTCAACCAGCGCAGGCAGGTCGTCCGCTTCTATTGAACTGTCATGGTTGGCATCCAGCTTGTAGCCATCATTGTCGGCGTGCAGGAACAACACGTTTTCCGTGCTGCCGCCCTTACGGAAAAATAGCACCGAAGTCTTCACACCTGCATAGGGTTGGAAGACACCACCGGGCAGGGACAGCACCGCCTCGACGCGGTTGTTCTCGATCAGCTGACGGCGTAGTTCCTTGTGGGCCGTAGTCGAACCGAACAGCACGCCCTCGGGAAGAATGACGCCGCAGCGGCCACCGGGCCGAAGGCTGTCCATCATGTATTTCAGGAACAGCAGTTCCGTGGCCGTGCTGGTGCCGACCTTCACTTCCTCCACCACCCGATCCTTATCCACCCGTCCCGCAAAGGGCGGATTGGCAAGGATGACGTGATAGCCGTCAGCAGGCAGGCCAAGCTCGGCCTTGCGTTCGTTGTCCAGCGTCGTGGTCAGAACGTTTCGCAGCAGCACGCGCACATTCGCCAACCCCCGCAGGGTCAGGTTCATGGTTGCCAGCCGCACCATCTTCGGATCAACGTCGTTGCCATAGAAGGTGGCAGATTGCAGGGCGGCGGTCTGCGAGGCCGAGAGCTTGTCGCCCAAGCCCCGTTTCTGCATCTTGCCGTCCATTTCCACGTCCTGAATAGCGCTCGGCGACGAGTTGGCAAGGCGGATGTGGTTGTAGGCAGCGACAAGGAAGCCCGCCGTTCCCGCCGCCGGGTCGTAGATGGTTTCGCCCACCTTGGGGTCGATGATTTCGACGATGGTGCGAATCACATGCCGGGGCGTGCGGAACTGGCCCAACTCGCCGGCCTGCCGAATCTGCCGCAGCACATGCTCGAACAGGTCGCCCTTGGTATCGGAATCGGCAGCATCCAGCCGCAGGCCATCAACCAGATTGACCACTTGCGTCAGCACCGTCGGATCAATGATGGCGAGCCGCGCCCCGTCCATGAAGTTGTGCGCAGCCGCCTCGCCCATTTCGGCGAAGAAGGCGAACACTTCGTCCCGCAGGAAGCGAACCAGCGATTCACCGGACAAGCCCTTGGCCCACACCGACCAGCGGAAGCGGTCGCGGGGAATGGTGGTCTGGCCGTTCTCGGCGTTGAGCGGGTTTTTGATCTGCCACTCGCCCGAGAACAGGCTCTCATACGGTGTTTTCAGCACCTTGGCCTTCATCTTGTTCTCCGCGTCGATGCCTTCGACGAGGTAGAAGAAGAACAGGAAGGACAGTTGTTCGGCATTGCTCACGGGGTCGGGATAGCCGCCACCAAAAAGGTAGTTGCGAATCTGGTCAATCGACTGCCGCATATCGGGAGTCAGGGGCATGGTGCTTTCCTTGGATCAGTGAGCCGACGGGCGCTCGGTGTTGTCAGCCGGGTCGCCGGTCGGATTGGTGTCGTTATGTTCGTTGAATACCGCTGCATTGAGCGAATCAAGCAAGGCTTCGAGGGGTTCGGCCCCGCCAAAAACCCGTTGCGCCTCACGCACGCCGCCCATTTGCGAGAAGGTATGGAAGAAGGCGAAATGCTCGGGCATCACTTCGTCGAGCGTGTCGGCATTGGCCCGAATCTGGCTGCCGAGGATACGCAGCCAGCGCTCCTGCTCGGCATTGAGGCCAGCTTGCGCCAGCAGCCATGCCTCGAAACGGGCACCCAAGACTTCCTTCTTCTGTTCCGAGGCTTCGGGGAACAGCATGTTGCCGTTCTCATCGACCGTGATCCATTCGCGGGTGGTGGGGTCGATGTGGTCGTCGATGTCCAAGGATAGCAGCCGCTTAGGCTCGTAATGCTTTTTCTTCTTCGGCTCCATGACGAGGCCGCCACCGCCCAGTGTGTCATCGTCGCCGTGGTAGTCGCACACGCCGACGAAATCGAACATGGTGAAGATGGGCTTCTTGCTGGTCTTGCGGGTGCCCCGGCCCCGCATCTGCTGATACAGAATCGCGGAACGGGTGAAGCGGGCAAAGACGAGGTTGCAAACCTCCGGGCAGTCAAAGCCCGTGTCGAGCATATTCACCGACACGAGAATCTGCGGGAAGTCTTCGCGCTTGAAGCGGCGAATCTTCGCCATACCGTCCAGCGTGTCATCCGGGCCTTGGCCGGACACCACATAGTCGGCATAGCGGATGTCGGGCGACGGCTTCTGGTCGGCAAAGGCTTCGTCGAACATTCGCGCCAAGGTTTCAGCGTGCTTCTTGGTGACGGCGAACACGATGGTCTTGCCGAGCAACGGCATCCGCTTGATGCCCTTTGCGTCGATGAAGCCGTTTTCGATCACCTGCCGATATTCGCGGACAAGTGCCCGATTGCGTTCGGGGATGGTGAAACGCCGCTCCAAGGCGGATGGATCAATCACAATCGGATCACCGGCCTCGAACAGTTTCTCGAACTCGGCCCGTGTCTCGCCATCCATGGCCGACCAGTCCAGTTCGCTCCGCTTGACCTCGAAGCCGCCTTCGGCAGCGGTCTTGACGGTCTTGGCACCGTAGATTTGATACGGGGCCAGCACGCCGTCCCGAATCGCGTCCTTCAACTTGTAGGAATAGGTAGGTTCTTCGACCTCGAAGAAGCGCAAGGTGTCCTTGACGAACAGCTTGTCCTCTTCGTCGCCGCCCAGGTCGTCAAGGTTGGCAACGCAGGGCGTGGCGGTGAGGCCGATCTGCACACCGTCGAAGTATTTGAGGACGCCGCTCCACTTGCCGTAGATGCTGCGGTGGCACTCGTCGGAGATAATCAGGTCGAAGTATCCCGACGAATATTCACCATACAGGTTGATCATGCTTTGCAGCGTGGTAATAGTGATCCGCTTCTCGTCCTGAAAACGACGACCGGCCCGCAGCACATAGGCCGGGTAGTCGGGCAGGTGTTCGGCAAAGGCATCTTCGGTCTGCTTGGCGAGCGGAATCCTATCGACGAGGAACAGCACGCGGGTGATGGCGTTGGCCTCGAACAGCCGCTTGATGAGGGCAGCAGCGGTGCGGGTCTTGCCGGTGCCCGTCGCCATTTCGATCAGGAGTTTCCTGCGGCCCTGCTTGATTTCACGGCTGACGGTCTGGATGCAGTCCTGCTGGTAGTCACGGCCGGCAATCTTCACGTCGATGGGGACGTTGAGCACATCCTTGCGCAGGGTCAGGCTGGCGAAACGGCGCTCCAAGTCGTCCTGCTTGAAGAAGGTCTTGACCGGGTGCGGATAGGCTTCGCGTTGCCATTCCCAAAAGAGGACTTCGGCCCCGTTGGTGAGGAAAACATAGGGCACATCGAGTTGCTTGGCGTAGCCCATGGCCTGCTCGGCGGCATCGGCGGGATTGACGGAATACCGCTTGGCTTCGATGACGGCCAGCGACCGGCCATTGCGATCACAGAGGACATAATCGGCGCGGGTGCCGTCGGGCATCACCACCTCGAAGCGCACGGCGTTCGGGTCGGCGACATTCCATCCCTGTGCGGCCAGCATCGCGTCGATGAGGACGCGGGAGAAGGCTTCGTTCTTGTTCATATCCCTGCCGTTATTGAGTTTTTTGGGGATAGTAGCGCGTTTATGACGGTTCAATCAAAGGCGGCATCCTTGCTGTCGGGTGCAAGCACGGCAGGCAGGTTGCGGGCGCCATGCAGGACGCGCTCGATTCGCACCACGCCGTCAATGACGCGGAAGAAAATCACATAGCGGCCCAAGGCCGCCATGCGTAATCCCGGCGCCAAATCCTCACGGCCAACGTAGCCCAACGGGGCATTGCCGATGCGTTGGCATTGCTCGATCAGTTTGGCAACAAAACGCCGGGCATTGGCCTTGCTGGCCTTGGCAATGTAGTCGCCGATGTCGAGCAGGTCTTGCCGAGACTTCGGGGAGAACGTGACCTTCGCCATCAAGTCGAGCGCTTACCGCTGGTCTTGGTGGCGGATTTGGCAGCGGACTTGCCGCCGGGTTCGGCGTAGCGGGCGTTAAGTTCCGCAAACAGGTCTGCGGCAGGGATGCCGGGGCCGCTGTCGATGCCTTCCTGAATCGCCATGCGCAAATCGGCATTCAGCCGTTCCAGCATCGACTCATAGACTTCGGGTGACAGCAGATAAGCGGCTGGCCGGTTGTGGTTGAGCACCGCCACGGGTTCCGATCCTGCCTGTTCGAGCACGGCACTCGGGCTGCGTTTTAGTTCGGTGATGCTGACTGAGCGGGATGCGAGAACCTGTTCCATGGCGAGCCTCGTAATCAAACCTAAATAGGTGCTTTATTGTGGTCGATATCCGGCATCAATGCAAGAAACCGCCAGTTATTGAACCATCATGAAAAACTGGCTGACCGCTCATTCGCTCTCCAACAGCGCCTTCATTTCCTTGGCTAGTTCCATAGCCTCTGCGGCGGTTTTACCTCGCCCCTCAATGCCATCCATGGTTACCACAAACTCGTCACCATCCTTTCGAACGGACACTCCCGCCGAAGGCTTGGATGGTGCTTTTACCTGCTCCTGTGCCTCACTTTGGGATTTTGCAATCTCACCGGGATCGACGTTGGCGTAACGTTTCAGCATCGCAACGTCACCGTGTCCTGAAATACTTGCCAGCTCCTTGGTGTCGAGCGTCTGGCCGGTATGCACCTTTTCAGCGGCTGCTTCGGTCTCATCAAAAGACCGCCGTTCGAGATGCCTGACATCGGCAATACCAAATGCTGCCGCTGTCTGCACGGCGGATAGCCCAGCGGATGCGGCGCGCGTAATGGACGTGTGGCGGAGATCGTGAAAATGAAAATCCACCAGCTTCGCCAGCTTCGAATAGCGCTTCCAAGTGCTGTTAAACCCCTCCGGTGTGTATGTGAAGACAAGGCCACAGTCTGGCTTGTTCTCCGCCAGCCATTCCTTATGCAGGGCTTCAAACGCGATAGGAAACATGGCAACTTTCCGCCTGACTCGCCGATGGCCGGCTCGGATTGCCTTGTCCTTGTCTAGGCGAATGATTCGAGCGTCGAAATCAATCATGTTCCAGTTCAGATGAATGATTTCGGAACGCCTCATGGCTGTGCCAAGAGCAACACGAACAGCCAGCCCCATCTGCTTGCTGCGTCCCGCATCGCATACCGCCAGCAACTGTTTTTCTTCGGCGGGTGACAGCACGCGCTCCCGATGCAGCCCTGACGATGGCTTTTCGTTCTTTTTGAGCAGCTTGACCGGATTGACTACCGTTCGACCGGGGAAGTGATCGGGGAAATAGTCGAATGCAAGAGATAACAGCCCAAGCTCACGTTTGATGGTTTCGTCGGAAACTGTTTTCGCGCGCAGATCGATGTAGGCAAGGATGACATCCTTGGTGCAGCGCGATACAAGGATGTCGCCGAATCGGAAATGCGTCTTTCCTTCGACATCTATGCTTTGAGGGTTGGGGCGGAACATTGCCTCATCTGGCAACCGCCCAAGCCACACATAGGCATTGGGAATGGTTTTTTCCAGCCTGAGCTTTTCGAAAGCCAAACCATTGGGAAGCCGCTTTGAAGAAACATTCTTCACATAGCGGGAGCACATGATTTCAATGGCTGGCTCGGAAAGGCGGCTGATTTCCTTAGCCAACTGATCGGATGCCTTGCCCGTCCGAATGGATATCCAATGGCGCTCATGGGCGGCATGCGCTTCGGAAATGGTGTCGTAGAGTTCATCGACGGTGTAGGGCTGGCCGTCGATTTTCGTCCTGATGCGGACGCGGTATTTGGTGATGGGGTGCTTTAACCCCGCGGGCTTCCTAGTATAGGTTTCGACTGCCATGGCATCGCCTTTCCTTTTTGGGACTTGGGCAAGATTTTGGGCAACGCCATTTTAACCTATTACATAACTCATTGATTTTTATATGGTGCGAGCGGAGGGTTTCGAACCCCCGACCCCCGCCGTGTGAAGGCGATGCTCTACCACTGAGCTACGCTCGCAAACCTTAAAAATCAATGTCTTACAAAATACTCTCAAACTCAAAATATGCCGCTAGAATCTGAGTTAATGCTTCCGTGTGAAGGTGGCACTCTACCGCTGAGTTAACCGCCCTGTCATCAGCGGGAAGATTACAACACAAGTCGGCGAACCGGTCAATGAAAGCAGCCAGTCCGCCAGTCCGAGGGCCCGGTGCACTCTCTCGGGGAACTTGCTCTGGCTGACCGGGCAAAGCGGGCAGATGTGTACGCCGGATGGGAATCCGTGGCGCAGCGCGGCAACAGAAACAGATCAAACAAGCATCAGCGCACCGATGGCCCGCGGTAAGCCGACGGTGCCATGCCGCTCCAGCGCCGGAAGGCGCGGGTGAAGGCGCTTTGTTCGGAGAAGCCGAGAAGAAAGGTGATTTCGGTGACCGATTTCGCTGCATCGTCGAGATAACGGCGTGCCAGCTCGTGGCGGGTCTCGTCGACAATGCCCTGGAAAGTCAGACCGAGCGCCGCCAGCTTGCGCTGCAGGCTGCGCTGGCTCAGGCCGAGGGCCTGCGCCACCTCCTGTACCGACGCCACGCCAGAAGTCAGATGTTGCAGCACATACGTCTTGCAGCGGCTGACGATATCATCATCGAACAGCCCGGCCAACTGCTCGGTCAGGATGGCGTCGAAGGTATTGGCCAGCGGGATGTTGGCCGAGGGCAAGGGCGCCTCGGCAACCTCCCAGGCAAGCACGAAGCTGTCCTCCGGCTCGCCGAAAACAATCGGGCAGCCGAAGAACACCTGCCAGGGCTCCTGATTCGCCGGTTCGCGCCGGCGCAGATGCACGCTTGCCGGGCTCATCCGGTTGCCAGAGTTCACCCGGCACATGGCAGTCAGGATCGACAGTGTGAAGTCGGCCATCAGTGGACCGACGCTCGCCTCGCCTCGCCCGTGATCGTAGGTGAAGCGCACGCCCGCCGCCGCCTCGGAACAACGGTAGCTGAAGCGGTCGCCCAGGATGCGCGAAAAGCGCTCCATTCGCTTCAAGCCGGTGTGCAGGGTGCGGCTCGACAACCAGGCATAACCCATGGTTCCGAGATTGGACGGGTGCCAGCACTCAGCAGCGCGCAGGGCAAACGCCGGATCGGCAATTTGCACTGCAGCCAGCTCGAACGCGACGTCGGCCAGGCGGCTGGGCAGACGCGCCCGCACGTCGCGCAGCGTTTCCGCGGCAAGCCCCAGAGTCTTGCGGAACTGTTCCGGATCGATGCCGTGCAATTCGATCAGACGCAGCACGATCAGCCACACGGTGGCCAGCGTGCTTTCCGACTTCTGCATTCTCCCCAGGACCCCCGCAATGGCTGCTGACGATGGCGGGAATGGTCATGCGAAAGGCGCGCCAAGTCAAGCGTCCGTGTCGCCCGCCGCTTAGCCTTGCACAGTCAGGCAGACGGGGCGATCGCAGTGGCCGGCGATCGATGCCTCCCGGAAAGGAGAGAGATCATCAAACGACTAGCAACAACACATACGAGGATCCGACCGCTGGCGGTCGATCTGTGCGGGTCCGGCATTTCCGAGCGCGACCCGACGACAGGCTTTTTCGTCCGGAGCGTCGGCCCGCGCCTCATCACGCGCCTGTTTGCCGAGGCCGACCGGACAAGAGACACACTGTTTGCCCTGTGGCTCGATCTGGATCGCTTTCGCCAGGTGAATGACTCCTTCGGCTATGCCGAGGCCGATGCCGTAATCGTGCGCATTGCCGAACGTATTCGCTCGGTGGTTGGCGCGCGGCGCACGCTCCTGCGCATGGGGAGCGACGAATTCGTTGCCCTGCTTCCAGCGCTGGACGTGCAGAGCGCCGAGAGGATTGCCGGGCAGTTGCTGGTCATCATCGACCAGCCAATGCCTCTCGGCAGCATTCTCTTTCGCCCTTCGGTGAGCATCGGCATCGCTTCGCGGCACGCAGCGGATAATCCGCTAAGCCTGCTCGAACGGGCCGACCGCGCGATGATGGAAGCGAAGCGCCAAGGCGGCAACCGTTTCATCATGAAGGCGGCCGAGCCGCCGCGCGGCGTGTCCGGAGCGCAGCTCGCACGCGAGGAACTCGAGGTCGAGAGTATATTGCACGCGGCGCTCGAAAACGGTGGGCTGGAGCTGCACTACCAACCCATCGTGCGCCCGAACGGCAGCCTCGAGGCGGTCGAGGCGCTCATGCGCTGCTCTGTCGGCGGTCGACAGGTCTCCCCGCTGCAATTCATTCCCGTAGCCGAAAAAACCGGCTTGATCGTCAGACTTGGCGAGTGGAGCCTGCTGCAAAGCACGCGTTGCGCCGCTCGTCTGCGTCGACAGGGCTGCCGGGCAAAGGTGGCGGTCAACGTGTCGCGTGTTCAGCTAACCTCGCCCAGCTTTCTCAGCGTCCTGCATGCGGCGCTGATTTGCGCCAACGTTCCGCCTGAGGGTATCGAACTTGAACTGACCGAATCGATTTTCATGGACGTGTCGCCCATCGTCCAGGCAAATCTGCGTGGCGCGCGGGCAGCGGGCGTCGGCTTGGCGATCGACGACTTCGGTACCGGCTACTCGAGCCTGTCGAACCTGAAGGATCTGCCGGCCACCAAGCTCAAGTTCGACCGCGCTTTCATCAACGCGCTGCCCGACGACCGGCGCGCCTTCACCATCCTGCGCGCGATCACGCGCCTGGCAGGCGAGCTGGGAATGGTCGTCGTTGCCGAGGGCATCGAGACCCCGGAGCAACTGGCAGCCGCCGAGGCAGCGGGAGTAGACGCGACGCAGGGTTTCCTGCACGCCCGGCCAATGTCCGAGGAGGCTTTGTTGGAATGGATGATATCGAGATGACTGTTCTGACCAGCGCTCGGCCGGCCGGTCGGTCTTCCCTTGCCGCCGCCCTTGATGATGCCATCCGGGCGATCGATATTCCGCCGCGACCGCAGATCCTCGATCGCATCCGGGACGAGATGCTCAAGGAGGCCCCGTCTTTTCGCCACGTCGGGCACTTGATCAACGCTGATGTCGGGCTCGCCGCCGGCTTGATCAAGACGGCCAATTCACCGTATTTCGGACTGCGCGCGCGCGTACGTTCGGTGAGCGACGCGCTGTTGCTGCTTGGTCTGGACGTCAGCGCGCGGGCGGTGGCAGCGATCAGCCTGCGGCGAGCCTTTCCAAACAGCGCGCACTACATCCGCTTCTGGGACGCCTCGGCGCGCATCGCTGCGTTGTCCGGCTGGCTTGCTCAGGCCATCGCCCTGCCTGGCCTCAGTGCTGCCGACGCCTACACCTTCGGGCTGTTCCGCGACTGCGGGATAGTCATTCTGCTGCGCCGTTTTCCCGATTACATGCAGACGCTGATGCGCGCCAACAGCGATGCCGAACGTTCCTTCACCGCCGTCGAGCAGATCGATTACCCGACCGACCACGCCATCATCGGCAGCCTGCTGGCGGGCGAGTGGTGGTTGCCCGACGAAATCTGCCAGGCCATTCGATCGCACCACGAGCTGTCGGCAATCGATCCGGCCACCTGCAGTCTGTCGCTTGCCGGAGCTCGTCTGGTTGCCCTCAGTCAGACCGCCGAACATGTTCTGCAGGAGCTCACCGGCGCCAGTCAGACAAGAGAATGGGCGAAGCTGGGCGTATCGTGTCTGCGTCTGCTTGATCTGAGCGAAGCGGCATTGCGCGAATTCCACGCCGATGCCAGAGCCATACTCGCGGCAAGCGAGTGAGCGCCGGCACGCGGAGTGCTGGCTTTTGGCCGTTTTCTGGACAAGCCGCTAGAGCGGACATCGATCGACCAGACGCAGGTCGCGTTCGAGTTGCGGTTTGCCGACGATGGGCGCCTTACACCGGACGAGCGCGACGATCTGAACCTGCTGCATGCGGAAGAACCTGCATTACGGGCGAGGTTGGGCGGCGACGGGTTCGTCTTCTACAGCGCGAAACAGGCCGGTCGCAACACCCGCCTGTCTTGCGATCACGAAATGAACGCCGCGACACTGGCGCGGCTGGTACTGGAGGCCGAACTGCGTCCGGCGCTGGCCCGCGGCGAGCTGCGCGCACACTACCAGGCCAAGATCCGCCTGGCTGCACGCGTCGCGTACGCAAGACGGGTGCTGACCCTGGGCCAGGCACAGACAGTTCTCTGACTTTTCTGCTCAAGCGCTCACCTGGCGAGTACGATAGCGGTCTCGCGGCCGCCGGGTGCGCGGCAACGGCAGTCCGCGCGCCCGGCGGCGTGCCCGACTGTTGCCGTCGGCGGCGGGTTTCACCTGAGGAAGCCACATGACAGCCGGAAAAAAGACCAGCGGAGTGCGCCGACGACGCGCCGGCTACAGCCAGGCGGCTCAAACCGCAGTGCAGCAGACGGCGGTGCGCGTACGCGAAATGCACAGCGCGATTGCCGGCAAGTCGTTCGCTGTCCTGCGCCGAATTCCCCTGCTCTCTCGGCCGGCGCAGTTGGCCGAGAGTGCGCACGACGGCATTGTCGCCGGGGTCTACAACGCAGTTCATTTCGGCAGCGCGGCGTTCTTCGGACTTGCCGCGCTGCTTGAGGAACATTATGCACAACACAGTTCGAAGCAGCCGCCTGGTCGCCTCGCCAGCCGGGTGCACAGCGTGCTCAACGGCGTGTTTGGCGATCATCTGGCGGCCAGCAACAGCCGGTTGGCCCTCGATCTGACGATCCGCGCGAGCGGCGTCGCCGTGACGCTGGACGCCGATTCCTTGCGCGCTGCGTGGCCGGCAGCGGGGCAGCGCATCTGCGTCTTCATCCACGGCCTGGCTTGCGACGAGCGTGCCTGGCAACCTCGCCCGCCGCCTTCCGATGCCCCTTCCGCCGCCACAGCCGGCGTCGATTTCGGCCGTCAACTGCAGGCAGACTTCGGCTACACGCCGGTTTATATTCGCTACAACACCGGCTTGCCGGTGACCGACAGCGGCGAGGAACTCGCCCTGCGGCTCGAACAATTGCGCGCCGCCTGGCCGCAGCCGGACAGCCGCATGATTCTTGTCGGCCACAGCATGGGCGGCCTGGTTGCGCTGGCTGCCTGCGAACACGCGGCTGGGGCAGGACACCACTGGCCGCAGGCAACCGACATGCTGGTCTGTCTCGGTTCCCCGCAGCTCGGCTCGCCGGTCGAACGGCTTGGTCACCTGATCACGGCAGCTCTGCACGTCTCGCCGGTGACTTTGCCGCTCGGCCGGATTGCCGCCGCGCGCAGTCAGGGGATCCAGGATCTGCGGCACGGCCCCGGAGCCGCGCGCATACCGCCGGTGTTGAGTCACATCGCCTGTCGCTTTCTCGCCGCCAGCCTGGCCGAGGATATCGAGAATCGTTTCGGCAAGTGGTTCGGCGATGGCTTGGTGACCCCGGGCAGTGCAACCGCGCATGCCATCGACGGCGACGTGCAGACGGCGGCGGTTGGCCGGCTGGGGCATATGGAGTTGCTCACCGATGCCCGGGTCTACCGACAGATCAGCGATTGGCTCGCCGCGCTTGGCGCGACCGGACCGGGCAGACGCGCTGCCGATCGCCAATCTCGCCGGAAGACGGTCAAGATCGCCGCGCCGCGCTGAGTGCCGATGAGCGAAGTCGATGCAACGCTGCTGATCGTTCTCGCTGTTTCGGCGTTGTTGGCCGGTTTTATCGATTCGCTTGTCGGCGGCGGCGGCCTGATCCAGATCCCGGCGTTGTTCAGCGCGCTGCCGCAGACGCCGCCGGCGACGCTTTTCGGGACCAACAAGTTTTCCAGCATCTTCGGCACCGCCAATGCCGCCTGGCGTTACGCGCGACGGGTCGACATGCCATGGCGAGCGACACTGCCGGCCGCGGCGGCGGCGTTTGCCTGCTCGTATGTCGGCGCTTTGGCCGTCACCTGGCTGCCGCCGTCGCTTCTTCGACCGCTCATACTGTTGCTCTTGATCGCCGCCGCCGCCTACACTTTCCGTCGTCCCGGTTTTGGGACGATCCATCGACCGCAACACAGTGGCTGCCGCGAGTTCGCCTACGCCCTGCTGGTCGGCGGCGCGATCGGTTTCTACGACGGCTTCTTCGGTCCCGGCACAGGCAGCCTTCTGATCTTCTTGTTTGTCCGTTTTTTCGGATTCGATTTCCTGCACGCCTCGGCAGCAGCCAAGGTGGTGAACATGACGACCAACTTGGCAGCGCTGGCCTATTTCATTCCGCATGGCCACTTCCTGCCCCAACTCGCCATACTGATGGCCACCTGCAATGTCGTTGGTTCGCTGTTCGGCACACATCTTGCGCTTCGCCATGGCAGCGGCTTCGTGAGAATCGTCTTCCTGTGCGTCGTCAGCGCCTTCATCGTGAAATTTGCGCATGATACCTTCCGCTAGACTTGTCTAGCGCTTTCGCTGGCCGCACAATGGATCCTTTCCGTCCGCCTGCCTGCGGCGGCTTCGCATCAGTCACATCAATAAACCTTGTGAGGGGAGACCATGAGAATCAACGCACCCATCGGCAAGCTGCTGGCCGTTCTGGCGGCCGCGTTTGCCGTCACCGTTCAAGCCGACATCAACGTGGGCGTCACGCTGTCGGCAACCGGACCGGCAGCCTCGCTCGGCATCCCCGAGAAAAATTCCTTCGCGCTGCTGCCGACGACGATCGCCGGCCAGAAAGTCAATTACATCGTTCTCGACGATGCTTCAGACACCACGACGGCAGTCAAGAACACGCGCAAGCTGATCGCCGAAAACAAGGTCGACGTGATTGTCGGATCGACGATCACGCCAAATTCGCTGGCAATGATCGATGTCGTTGCTGAAGCCGAGACACCGATGATCTCGATGGCCGCCTCGGCGCGCATCATCGAGCCGATGGACGGCAAGCGCTATTGGGTCTTCAAGACGCCGCAGAATGACGCGCAGATGGCCACTGCGATCGTCGAACACATGACCAACAACAATGTGAAAACAGTGGCCTATATCGGTTTCGCGGATGCCTACGGGGAGGGCTGGTGGAACGAGTTCTCGAAGATTGCCGAGGTGCGCAAGATCCAGATCGTCGGCAACGAACGTTTCAACCGGGCCGACACGTCGGTCACCGGACAGGTGCTGAAGATCATGTCTGCCAAGCCGGACGCCGTGCTCGTCGGCGGAGCGGGTACGCCGGCGGCGTTGCCGCAGAAGTCGCTCAAGGAAAAGGGGTACAAGGGAATCATGTATCAGACGCATGGCGTCGCCAATGCCGACTTCCTGCGCGTCTGCGGCAAGGACTGCGAAGGCACCTTCCTGCCCGCCGGACCGGTACTCGTCGCCGCGCAGTTGCCCGACAGCAACCCGATCAAGAAGGCGGCCCTCGAATACGTCGGCAAGTACGAGGCGGCCTACGGCAAGGGAAGCGTTTCCACCTTCGGCGCGCACGCCTGGGACGCGGCCAAGCTACTCGTCAACGCAGTACCGGAAGCGCTCAAGAAGGCTCAGCCGGGAACGCGCGAATTCCGCAAGGCCCTGCGCGATGCGCTCGAGATGACCAGAAACCTGACAGCGGCACACGGCATCTTCAACCTGAGCGCGCAGGATCACCTTGGTTTCGACCAGCGCGCCCGCGTCATGGTCCGCATCGACGGCGGTAGCTGGAAACTGGTGCAATAACTTTCTCCTTCGGCGCGCCCCGTGCCGGGGCCGCCGCAGGAGGTGCGGCACCCGCCGCGCCTCCATGGACACTCCGATGGACTTGCAGATTGCCTTGCTGTTGGGCCAGGACGGCCTCACCAACGGCGCCATCTACGCGCTTCTTGCGCTCGCGCTGGTGCTCGTTTTTGCGGTTACGCGCGTCATCTTCATCCCACAGGGCGAGTTCGTCGCCTTCGGCGCGCTGACCCTGGCCAGCCTGCAGGCCGGCAAACTGCCCGGAACCGTCTGGCTGCTGGTTGCCCTGGGCGTGCTGATCGGCCTGCTCGAAGGCTCTGGCGCAGTGCGCGCCCGACAGTTCCGGCGCCTGCCGCTGATCATCCTGATCAACGTTGCGGTGCCCCTGCTGCTCGCCGGGACGCTGATCGCCGTTTCGGCCGCCACCCTGCCGTTGCCGGTGCAAGTGCTGCTGGCGCTGATGCTGGTCGTGCCGCTTGGACCGATGATCTATCGTCTCGCCTATCAACCGGTGGCCGAGGCGTCGGTGCTCGTCCTGCTCATCGTCTCGGTGGCCGTGCATGTCGCGCTGACCGGCATCGGGCTGCTCTTCTTCGGCGCCGAAGGGTCGCGTACACCGCCGTTTACCGAGGTTACCTTCGAAATCGGCGACGCCTTGCTGCAAGGACAGACGGTTCTCGTCATCGTCGCAAGCCTGGGGCTGATCATTGCCTTGTATCTGTTCTTCGAGCGGACGATCTACGGCAAGGCGCTGCGCGCGACTGCGATGAACCGCACTGGTGCGCGACTGATGGGAATTTCCGGAACCCTGGCCGGCATGCTGTCGTTTACGCTGGCTGCCCTGATCGGCGTTCTTTCGGGGATTCTGATTTCGCCAATCACGACGATTTATTACGATTCCGGCTTTCTTATCGGCCTGAAAGGCTTTGTCGGAGCGATCATCGGCGGACTGGCCAGCTACCCGCTGGCCGCCGCGGGGGCAGCACTCGTCGGGCTGCTCGAGTCGTTCTCGTCGTTCTGGGCCAGCGCCTTCAAGGAAGTGATCGTCTTCACGCTGATTATTCCGGTGTTGCTCTGGCGATCGCTGAAGACGACCCATGTGGAGGAGCAATGAAGCCGAGGCTGCGCTCCACCACCTTGCTGTCGCTCTTCGTCGCCGCCCTGCTCGTCGCGCCGCTGCTCCTGCCAGAGTTCTACATCACGCTGCTCGACTACATCGGTCTGTATGCCATCGTTGCGCTTGGCCTCGTCGTGCTGACTGGCGTCGGCGGCCTTACGTCGTTCGGCCAGGCC
>WBZP01003062.1_pt1 | contig 18533 bp, 12 predicted proteins | sample 5204301 | NCBI WGS metagenome assembly WBZP01 (sample SAMN12412401, study PRJNA552823) | activated sludge metagenome | isolation source: activated sludge from nitrification reactor of wastewater treatment plant... | place: USA: Pennsylvania | collected 2017 | reverse complement strand
CCGGCGAGCAGCCACAGAACAACCAGCGAGGAGCGCAGCAGGTCCATGGGGAACCTCACGGCAGCACTTTTCGCAGCGTCAGCGAAAACACCTCGGTATCCGGCAGGGTCAGCGTCGCATGCTCGGAATCGGCGCCGCTCGCCAGCGCGTGGACCGTCGACACCACCTGGGCGACATCGAGCGCACCGGGCTGCTTGGTCGTCACCAGCAAAAACCGCTCAAAGCGCGGCGCATCGTCGAGCTTGTAGGCCCGTGGCAGCGCGTGCTCGCCACCGCGCAGCAGGGCGGTTGCGCCACGTAGCGGGTGATGCAGCTCGACCGAGCCGCGCCCGTCGTAGGACACAATCACGCCCTGGGTCTGCCCCGCCGCCAGATACGAGAGCTGAAGGACATCACCGGGATGAACGACGCTGCCATCGCGCAGTCGCTCGGGCGACTTCTGCGCAGCCGCCTGGCCGTCCGGCTTGCGATAGACCCGCAGCTCGGCCCGCTGGCCTTTGAGCTGCACATCGGTATCAATCCCCACAAGCGGAGCGTCTTCGCCCACCGGGTCCGGTCCCGGCGAAACCGGACGCTTGCCGATCCACAGCACCGCCAGGACCAGCGCCGGAGCCAGCACCGCCGGACTCCACAGCCACAGTCGCCGAGGCGCGCGCTCCGCTGCCAGCCTGCGCTCGATCTCTTTGGCCACCCGCTCTGCCGGATACTTGTCGAGAATGGCCTCGTTATCCCGCCGCAGCGCCGCAAGCGACTCGGCCTGGTCATCGGGCAGACGCACACCTTCGGGCAGCTCGGACAACAGAGCCTGTTCCAGCCGCAGATCGTTTGAGCTTGGCTTCGACATTTAGGGCTTGGCCTCCACTTCCAGTGCTCGCAGTCGCTCTTCCAGTCGTCGCAGCCGCTTGCGCACACCCGACACCGACAGGCCGACTTCGCGCGCGACCTCTTCGAGCGTCAGGCCGTCGTGAAGATGCAGCACCGCGATGGTTCCGCTCGACACCGGCTCTCGCGACAGCAGCCGATCGAGCAGCGCTTTGGCTTCGCTGCGATCTTCCGCACTGGCGACGGCGATTTTTTCTAACAGTTCAGCCCCTGGCTCTTCTTTGCGACGCGTCCGGCTGCGCAGCCGGTTTAAGCAGACGTTGGTGGCCACCCGATACAGAAGGCTTGAGCTTCCCGATGAATCGATGGTGTCTTTGCGACGCAGAAGCTCGACGAAGACATCGTGCATGGCATCGACGGCCTCGGCTTCACTGCGGAGCATGCCACGACACCGTCTCAGCACCATCGGACCGTACCTTCTGTAAAGCTCTTCGACATCGATCGCCAACGCGCCACTCCAGGGCACCGATTAAACACCGGAGAGTCGGAAAGGTGTTACTTCGCACCAACCGCAGGCCAACAAGTGGCAGTTCACCGTCGAAGAGTAAGTGGGGGGATGCGCGAAAAAAGGGCAGTGCTTAGCCTGGTATATTGGCAGCCTACCCATGAAGAATCAGAGCTCGCAGGTTCAGACACCGTCTTCGTCTCGCAGCACGGACTCCGGTCCCAACCAAGCAGCCGGCTCACGCATCACCCTCGATGATCGCTCAGAGATGAAGCCGGCCCTGTTTAGCGGTCGCTATCAGCTCCTCGGGCTGATTGGCAGCGGCGGCACCGGCACCGTCTACCGAGCCCGCGACATCGAGCTGGGAGAGATCGTTGCGCTCAAAGTGCTCCGTCGCGAAGTCGTCAGCATTCCCGGTGTGCTCGATCGCTTCCGCAGCGAAGTCCGCTTGTCCCGCCGCATCACCCACAAAAACGTCGCGCGGATGTACGACATCTGCGAAGCCTACGCGGCATAGCGACGGAGCACCGCTTTCCCCAACTCCACCGTGCACCGCCTGTGCACCGCGTTTGCGCTTAGTTTTCGATGTGCGGAACTTCGGCGACGGGACGCTTGGGCTTTTTCGACGGAACCGGCTTGGCTTTGGGATCGACCTTGGGCTCGGCGGGCTTTTCTTCGACGGACGGCTTCGGCGGCTCACTGTGCAGCACCACTTGCAGCTCGCCGCTGGCTTCGAGAGAGATCTGCACTTCATGCGACAGATACCCCGGACGATCCAGCCGCAGACGCAGCGGCGACGACGACTTCGGTGATTCCTGCGTAAGCGGCGTTTCCCCGACGAGCGCTCCGTCTGAAAGCTGAAACACCTTCGCTCCGTCGGGCACCGAGAGCAGCCGCCAGCGCACGCGCTGCGCCATCGCGACGTTCTTCTGCTGCGTCGAATGAGCCTTCTTGCGCAGCAGCACAACGCCCGTCACACCACCCCCGATGCACAGCAAGCTCGCAACCAGCCCGATGTAGAGCAGCCTTCGCCTCGGCTTTTCCATAACGCCCGTCGAAACCGAGCCCGCCGACATCGTCTTGGCGTCGGGATGCGCCGAGCGTCCGCTCTGAATCACCGCCATCGCGCCCGACGGTCTGTGACGGTGTTTTTGCGGCGGCGGCAGCGCTTCGGTCAGCGCATCCAGCAGCCCTTCGAGCGCAATCATCGTCGGTCGCTTCTCTTTGTCCTTGTCGAGCAGCCCATCAACCAGGCTCGCCAGCTCCTCGGGAACGTGCGGCTGGAGCGACGCAACCTTGGGCGGTGGCTCATACATGTGCTTGGCCATCAGCTCTCCGATGGCGCTGCCGACAAATGGCGGCTTTCCCGTCAGCATCTCGAACATCATCACGCCGAGCGCGTACACGTCCGTCTTTTCGTCGACGCCTTTGGCGCCCCGACACTGCTCCGGCGACATGTAGTTCGGCGTCCCAAGCAGCTCCGTCGCCCGCGTCTGCACGCTGCCTTGGTTGTTCGCCTCAATCAGCTTGGCAATCCCAAAGTCGAGCACCTTCGCCCGCTCCCCCGTCGCCGTCGAAGCATCCGGCAACAACATCACATTTTCGGGCTTGAGGAAACGAGGACAGTTTCCGTCGAGAAATCAATGAGTTAGAGGGGGCGCGTATGGGTTGCGTACTGAATCAGTGTCGGGGGAGATTTTGCTACAAATGCGCTAGTGTCTTCGCCCATAGATCGAAACCGCTTGAGGAATGTTCAGGCGGACTCCTGAAGACGGGTGGAGTCGCGGGGACAGGGTAGCTGCGGGCGAGCTTGTTGCGGGCTTTTTCGAGGTGGAATAGGCAGGTGATGTGGGCACCGGAGTCGTTGTGCGGCTCCTCCCACGCGACGATTTCGCGTTCCATAGTTGGCCATTCAGGAATCTGCGTGTCGAGGCACTGCTTGCGTAGCAAGCCCAGACCGATCGAGATGGTGTGGATCTCACTTTGCGCAGCAGAGCTTGGTAGCGACTGAATTGGCCGCTGCGACGTCACGGCACCAAGGAGTGAGCGCGAGTGCGAGTGCGACTGCTTGGGGGTAGCGGTCGCTCAGGGAGAGGGAGCGGAGGTCGACGAACTGGCCACCGGAATCTGTTTTCCAACGATAGCCGGGGCGCTTAAGGCGTACCTCGAACAGATTCTTGCAGCTGGCCTCGACGTTGCCGGACCCGACGAAGAGTCCGGGTCCTCTCTCCGTCTGATGCCGCATTTCTTCGCGATGATATCAAGATACGTGATGGCCTCATGCTCGGGGCGACTGTCCCCGCCGCGCACGGATTTCTCTAGATTTCCGGCCATCAGCGAGATTGTTGACACCGTCCGCTGATCTTTCTCGACGCTTAGAAAGCTAGACACCGACCTTATATCGAGAAAGCCAGTTCGTAAGTGTTTGATAGCTGGAAAGCCCGAGAAGCTCGGCGGCTCGAGATTTGTTTCCGTGGGCCTCGTCGAGCGCGCGGCTGAGGTAGTGCTGAGCGACTTCCTGCAAGAGCATTTGCAGGTCCAGTCCGTTTCCCAATGGTCTACCAAGAATCTCGCGTCGTTGGGTTTTCGGCGCCGGAAGAAGTGCGTCTCGTACCTCTTCTGTAGAGATCGTTGTGCTCTCACTCCAGATTGCTGCTCGATGCAGAGTATTCAGCAACTCGCGAACGTTGCCGGGCCACGAATGAGCAAGCAGCAGCTTTTTCGCGCCGACTGAGAGTGTCCTGCTCTCATAGCCCGGCTGCCCGGCTGCTGTGACGTTGACCTGCCGCAACAGACGCTCGATAAGGAGTCCCAAATCCCCAGCTCTGTCCCTCAGCGGCGGGATTTTCAAAATGGCCACAGCTAGTCGGTAGAATAAGTCTTCGCGGAATCGGCCGGCTTCGATTTCTGTCGTGAGCGTACGATTGGTCGCAGCGATGATTCGCACGTCGAGTGGGAGCGGATGGGTCGCTCCCACTCGTACGACCTCACCTTCTTGCAGCGCTCGCAGGAGCTTGACCTGTGCCGCCGCGGGAAGCTCACCAATTTCGTCGAGGAATAGCGTTCCGCCGTTAGCGGCTTCGAAGTAGCCCTGCCGCGCTTTGTGAGCTCCGGTGAACGCCCCTTGCTCGTGCCCGAAGAGTTCGGAGTCAACCAAGTCGGGAGGGATCGCCCCGCAGTTTACTGCGACAAATGCGCTCTCTCGGCGCAGGCTGGCGCGGTGAATGGCCCTGGCCAGCATCTCCTTGCCAGTGCCGGTCTCCCCTTCGACGAGGACCGGCACATTGCGAATGGCGACCCGACGCGACCTCTGGACGAGCCGCGCCATCACCGAACTGCTGTGCACGATGTCGGCGAACTCTGGAGCCGGCGGCGACTCCGCGGCGCTTTGCTGCCTGAGGCGCTCGTCGCGTTCGCGCAGAAGCTCGGGAATAAAATCGACGGCAATGTCAAAGGGCACCATCGCCGTCTTGACGCCGTGCTCGCGCGATGACTCGATAAGCTCCGCCGGGAAGCGCGTCTTTCCGAGCAAGATCCAGACTGCCGCCATGGCCGGCGTACCTGGACTTAGATGGAAGGTCAGCGAGTGCCCACCTCCATCTTCAGCGAGAACTCGCTCACAAGTACGGACCGCAGCCTCGTAGATCTCTCCAAAATTGGTCGGGCCCGTGAGCTTCTCGACAACGACCGCCAGCCTGGTGCTAGTTTGCGCCTCTAGCCACCGACAATACTGAGCTACCTCATTTTCGGGATAGTCCGTGATGAGATACGCCACATCAAATGTCCGAGCCAGAACCGCCTGCGCAATAGGACCCAGGCCGACAGCCTCGGTTTCCATGGGGGCGCGCAAATCGGTCTTGCCCACCCAAGTCATGAGCACACGCCGCATGGGGGCAGGGTGTAAGAGTTCTTGTGTAGTCACAAGATTTTTTACGTACTGGACCGGTGGCTCAGGCCGCTCAGCGACGGAGATCTCCGCAGTTCGCCCTTCATGGCCACATTGGCACGATTTATGAAGGCCCCTGTCTACTACGGCTCGGGCAAGGATTCGAAGATGACCGACACGTCAAAGACAAAAAGCAAGCTCCGGGAAGGTCTCATTCATCGCGCCGAGGGGCGTCCATTGCCGGTCATCGTGCTGGCAGACACCAGCGGTAGCATGCAAGGCGAAAAGATCGCGGCTCTTAACGAAGCGCTTCGCCAGATGATAGAAAGCTTTCGCGAGCTCGACGATGGGCGCATAACGCCCTGGGTGTCCATTGTCACGTTTGATGATACGGCGCGTGTGACGGTCCAGCCCAGCCCCGCACACTCGGTGAAGCTTCCAGAACTGCGCGCCAACGGGCGGACTGCGATGGGCGCCGCATTCGCTATCGTCCGCGAACTGCTCGAGGACCGCGCACGAATGCCCGGCTCGGCCTACACGCCGAACCTGGTCCTGGTCAGCGATGGCCAGCCAAACGATGCCTGGGATCCGCAGCTTCAGGCCTTGCTTGGCTCTCAGCGCGCCAGCCGCGGACTTCGTCTGGCCATGGCAGTGGGTGGCGATGCAGACGAGGCGATGCTCAAGCGCTTCGTGAGTTCCGAAATCCCCGTGGTGCGCGCCGCCGATGCGCGCCGAATTCGCAGCTTCTTCCAGCTTGTCACGTTCACGGTGGCCCAGCGCTCGCGGAGTCACACGCCGAATGAGGTCGGCGCAGCACTCCTGCCTGCTCCGTCATCCTTTGGATTTGACGATGACGACCTCGTCTACTAACCCCCATCCCATCATCCCGCGCGAAGGCGACGTCGTGCGCACCGTGTCGGGACGAACGCTCCGGCTGCTATCGGTGCTGGGCCGCGGCGGCCAGGGGGCTGTCTTTCGCACCGATGATCTGGCATGCGCCGTCAAGGTGCGCTTTAGCCAACGCGACGCCGAGGTCTGGCGGAGCCGTATCGAGCGGGCGGCATTCTTGAAGCAGGAGCAGTCGCGATACTCCGGAGTCGGGCGCTTCGTGCTGCCGCGAGAGCTCCTTGGGCCGCCGTGGCTGGGTTATGAGATGCCGCTTCTACCCGGCGCCCAGTCGGTCTCCGAGCTGATGCAGCTTCCACGACAGAATCCGGAGGATTGGTACGTTGCCACCGGAGGGCTCAAGCGGCGACTTGGGATCGCGGTGCGAACTGCGCGGGCGCTCCATGCGCTGCATGCCGCCGGATTTGTCTTTGGTGATCTATCGGCTAAGAACGTCCTGACGACCTTTGATACAGCGTTTTCGACCATCCGAGTAATTGACTGTGACAACATTGACGTCGTCGGCAGCCAAGAGTCGGGCATCTGTGGAACACCTGGCTACTGGGCTCCTGAGCTCGTTTCCGGACGCGTGCGTCCGGACGCGCTGACCGACGATCACTCCCTGGCGGTGCTGCTCCACGAGCTGGTCTATCTCACCCATCCGCTGCGCGGTGATGCCCTTCTTGATGAAGATCCCGACCAGGCCGAGGCGCGCGTGGAACGGGGTGAGCTTCCATGGGTATATTCCTCGACGAACGAGAGCAACCGCACGAGCTCCGGACTGCCGCCAGAGCTGTCAGCGTCCAAAGAGACGACGCTCTTTCAATGCTTCGCAGAAGCATTCGGAGCAGGTCTTTGCGACCGCACCCGGCGTCCTACTGCCGCCGCTCTCCAGGAGGCGGCGGAGCGACTGCTAAGGCTCTGCATGACCTGCCCACGCTGCGCGGCGACGCAGCTTTATTGCAAACAACGCGACTGCCTGTGGTGCGGGAAAGAGCTCCCGGCCCCGCTGCTCCTAGTCATTGAACCCGACCCCGACGCCGCGGAGTTCAAACAGCTCAAAGAGGCTCGGCAGGTCGTGGAGCGGGCGCGCAAGCTACCTGAGCTGCAGCAAGCCGCTGCGGCAGGCAAGGCACCCGCCGCGCCCCAGGGTTTTCGCTATCGCAACTGCGTGGTCGAAAATGGGCTCGTGCTGACCGATGTGCTGCTCCGCCCCTGGCACGTCAGCATGGCCGAGGAGATCCCGCTCGCTCGAGTCCAGCTCGCGGACGACGTGGTGCAGCTCCAGGTAGAGCGCGAGTGCGGGCTCGTCCTAAACGGTTTCACCCTCACCGCAGGAGTCACCGTGCGCCTGCGCACTGGCGAGATCCTGTCGTTACTGGGCGAGCGCGGTGGGCCAACTTGTCAGATCCGCCTCATTCGGCCGAAGCGAGTAGACCCATGAAGTTAGCAATGCTCGATCAGTCTTTTGGCGAGATCCTGCGCGCCGAATTCCGGCTGGTGGAGTCCGCGCTCGATCCTGCGGCATGGCGCGACCGTCCGCTCACAATTCAGCGACTCGACGATGGCGGGCTGTCGGTGCGCAATTCTTTGGGCCAAGCCACCTTGATTCGCCCTGATGGCCGCAAGGCCGATCGCTTCCTGGATCGGATCGTGGACGGTGGAGCCGACGCTTTGGTCTGGGCGCTGGATGTCTCTGCGTCACGCATGGTCGTGCAGGGGCACCTGCTGCGCGACGTGCGCCCGATTCCCGAGGGACTCAGCGTGGCGCTTGGCTCCCACTGCGCAGAAGATCTACGCCGCCTCGACATGCCGAACGCGCGCCTTGCCACGGCGGTGGGTGAAGAGATGTCCCTGCGCCAGATGGATGGCGAGCGGCTCGGGTTTCTGGTCGCGCTGCCGACCCGACCGGAAGATGAGCGGTTCGTGATCCATGGTCCGCGTTTCAATCTCGAGGTTCGTCAGGAAAAAGGCCGTCAGCTCGTGTTTCGCGTCGTGCGCGCCCCCAAGAAGCGCCCGGCGCTGACCTGGCTCGCCGGTCCGGTGCGGTTCGTCGAGGGAGACGCGGTCGATCCGGCAGACGAGCACACGCATGCTCAGATCCGTGCCATTTCCCGCGGCGGCACGTATCTGGCCCGCTGGCGCCGCTATAATGACATCGAGCGGCGGCTCGTCGTAGAGCGCGCGGAGAAGCGGGGCGTAGTGCGCTACGCCGGCAGCCCCCAACTTCAGACTCGCGGGGAGCGCAAGCTGCTTGTCTTCCAGCTCGCCGAGGAATTACCCGAGCCCCTGGCGCAGCTCGCTGAGCAGACCGACGTGCGGCTGGGCGTGCTCGATCGCGTCAGCATCGAGTCGAGCGGGATGTCGGCAGCGCACTACTTCAAGCACTGGGCGCTCAGCCAGGAGGAGCGGGCCGCCGTGTCGCTGAACCGCGCGCGGCTGCTCGATGGACGCGGTCTCGGCAAGCTGGTGCTCATTCCTGGTGAGGAGGAGCTACTCGGCATCGAGGTCAAAGGTTTTGTCCCGTTCGCGGAAATTCCGGAGGATGGCTGGCTAGCAGTCGATCTCAAAGGAGAGACGGTGCGGCTCGATCGGCGGGAGCAGGCCATCGCCATCGTCGAGGAGCGGCGGAGCGGGGTAACTCGCCTCGGCGAAATGATCGAGGGCTTGTCCATCGGCTATGGCAAGGGCCGTCGCCGGAACGTAGGGAGGATTGACAGTCCGGCCGTACTCGCTGCGATGAAGCAGGCGACCATCAACAGCGCACAGCGCAAGGCGATCGAGATCGCGCTTCGCACGCCAGACCTGGCGCTAATCATTGGCCCGCCCGGCACTGGGAAGACGGCTGTGATCCGGGCCATTGTCCGCAAGCTAGGCGAGCTCGATCAGCAACTCGGCATCCGGACACGCATCCTGCTGAGCGCTTTTCAGCACGATGCCGTCGATGAGGTCCTGCGCGACGTCACTCTCTGCGGTATGTCCGGCTTTCGTATCGGTGGCCCGAGCGGCGACGGAGCAGGATCCGCGGAAGAGCTTCGGCTGACCCAGGCCGAGGAGTGGGCCGGACCGCGCATCGAGCAGGCGCGGCTGTCAGCCAGCAAGCTGCCAGAGGAGCCGGTGGCGCGTGCACACCGGCTTGCTTGGGAGCGCTACCTGGCTTGGCAGAGCGCCCCCGGAGGTCGGGATGGCACCCGCCAGGCCATTGCCGAGGTAGAGGACCTGTTGCGCACATTCCTCGACGAGCAGTTCATGAATGCACTAGGTACTGCATGGAGAAGCCAGGAAGCGGCTGAGGCGACGTCGCAGCCGCTGGAGCTGCCTCTCGAGGACGAGGAGGTACTTGTCGATCGCCTGAGCGGCCTCCGCGTCACCATAGAGAGCTTTGGGGATGACGGTCCGCGTCAGGCGGGACGGCTGCTCGACTTCCTGGATGCCGCAGGGGTGCTGGTCACGCCTCAACAAAGGTGGCTCCTGGCAGCGGCCAGGGAAGCGTTGCCTGGTCAACCGGTGGATGCCACGCTTCTTTCCGGACTGGTGGACCTTCAGCGCGAGCTTCGGCGCGCTGTGGGTGCCGAATCGAAGGCCCCGGAGGTTACCTCCCGCGATCCGCAAGTCGACTCGGCGATGCGCGCCGCCCTGCGACAAGCCGGACAGCGCGTCGCTTCCTCCGCCGAGGGCGCACGCCGGGCGCTCGAGGACTTTGCGCGCGCTTTGAGCAGCGACTTAGCGGGGTTAGCTTCGACGATGGAGTCCTATGCGCAGGCGCTGGGAGCGACCTGCCAGCAGTCAGTCCGCGCCAGGGCTGAAAGTGAGCAGGAGCTCAGCTACCACGACGTCGTGATTGTCGATGAAGCGGCGCGCGCCAACCCGCTCGACCTGCTGATTCCCATGGTTCGCGGTGCGCGGATCATCCTGGTTGCCGACCCCGATCAGCTTCCCCACGTTCTGGAGAAGCAGGTCGAAGACGAGCTCGAGCAGGACGGCAATGCCCAGGCCAAAGAGATCCTGGCGGAGAGTCTGTTCGAACGGCTCTGGAAGCTCTGCGAGCGCTGGCAAGCAGAAGATGGCATCCCCCGCATGGCTCGGCTGGATGAGCAGTACCGGATGCACCCGACCCTTGGCAGCTTTGTGAGCCGGACCTTTTATGAACGCCGAGAGCGCGATGAGCAGCCGGAGCCTTCGCGCCAGATAGTAAACGGCATCAAGGACCCGAGTCTGCGCCGACACAACTTCCCCTCTTTTGCTGGCCACGTCGCAGCTTGGATCGACGTCCCGTGGCAGAAATGGCGCGAGGATCAGGTTCCCGGAAGCACCAGCCGCATACGGATTGCCGAAGTCGATGAGATCAAGAGGGTCGTGGCGCGACTGCGCATCGAGGACCCCGGTGCCTCGATAGGCGTGATTACCTTCTATAAGGACCAGGCTCGACGGCTTTCTCGTGCGCTTGGTGTCGAGCTTGGCGAAGGCGATACGCTGCGTGTAGGAACTGTCGATGCCTTTCAGGGGCGCCAGTTTGACGCGGTGATCCTGTCGACCGTGCGGGCCAACCCGATCCGCCGCTCCGGGGAAGAGGCCTGCCGCGATCGAATTGGATTTCTTATGTTGCGCAATCGGCTCTGCGTGGCGATGAGTCGCGCCCGACGACTGCTCCTTGTCGTGGGCTGCAAGGAGACGGTTGCCGGAAGCGCTGCGCGCGGACAGCCTGACGGCGCTGCGGTGCCCGACAGCGCCTGCTGGCAGCTCACCCGGTTTTATGAAGAGCTCTGCGGGGCACAGCCCTTCCCATGGCCGCCGAGGTCGTCATGACTGAGCGCACCCTGCTGAAATTTCGGCCTGAAGGGCCTGGGCGCCCACGCCAGGCTCGCCCGGCCTGGCTGCATTGGCCGGCTCTGGCCTTTCGCGTGCGCGCGCAGGTTCCGCCACGGCGAAACCTTGACGTGTTCGAAGAGCTGGTGCTCCGCCTGGGGGTTGCGGGATACCGACGTCCCAACGAAATTACCGAGCTGTCGGGGCTAGCGCCCGAGTTGGTCACGCTGGTCATTGGCCAGCTGGCCGAGAAGGGCCTGGTGGATGAGGGCGGCCCAACCAGACTGGGGCTCCAAGCCCTCGAACTCGGAGAGGACAGTAGCGACACCGATATGACCCTTGGGTGGATGCTGCGCTGCCAGCTGAGCGGCCAGGTGATGCCGCTGTTCTGTGAGGGCGATCTCCCGCCACGCGAAGAACCGCAGGGTCGCTTTCCGGTCTTCACACTGCCGGCGCTGAGCGAGAACCTTACGCGGGGAGCACTCAGTGATTTTCAGCTGGGGTTGCAGCACTGGCGAGCTCTCCTGCGGCTTGCGGATGCTGGTGATCGTCAGGACGAGGACTCCGATTCGCGCGCTTTTCCGCTCGATCCCGACGAAATGGAGTCGGACGCGGAACAGCGGGAACGTCCAGGAATCGCTGGCGCGAGCCTTCCAGAGGACGAGCATCGCATGGCCGTGGAAATTTTCGAGGAACCGCCGCAGGCCGTCGCGATCCGCCTGCTCGCGTACCTGCCGCTCGATCCCCATCTAGGGAATGAAGCATCGGAAGGGCTGCTCGTACGCCACCCGTTTGGAGTGCCGGGAGGGGACTGGTATCTGCGACGGCTGGAGGGCAACTGGTCGCGCCTGGGGCGAGTCGGTGGGGAGCTACGCAGCTGGGCCAAGAATTCGCGCCAGAATCGCGAAAAGCGGCTGCGCGCCAGCGGTATCACGTTGGATCAGCTGAAGCCGCTCGGTCGGCAGCGTGCTGCGGATCTGCTAGGCCATGTCGCGTCTCTGCATGAAGGCATGGTCACACCGATCGAGCTTGTCGGTGAGGCGCTGGTGCTAGCGGAGACACGTCCGGAGCGCGCGGATGAGCTACGCGCCAAGACATGCACGGTCCTGGAGATCCTCTTTGATGAGTGGATCGTGCGATTCGGCAGCCATCGCCAGCCGCCTTCAACCTGGGCAGCGATGCGGGCGGAACGAGAGAGCTATGTGAAGGCCGCAATGGCTCGGCTCGGCGTGAACACGGTGCCGCAGACCTTCCTGGACCTCCACGAAGCGAGCCTTGCGCGCGCTGTGAATGGCAAAGGAGATCTGCGCGACCGGACTGTGTTGGCCTTGCTGGATGCTGCGACCGGTCCGTCAGGCGCACATCCTTTCGCGGCAGCTCTGCGCATCGACCCGCTGCTCATCGACAGGCTGGAGGAGATTCGCCGGACCCGGAATCGCTCCATTCACCATCGACGCGGACAGCCGGCCATCCGCATCGATGCCGCTGCCGCGGCTAAGGTGATTGAGCACGTCGAGCGCAGCCTGCAAGCACTCTTTGCTGGCTGGCGCGAGGCCGTGCAGCCGCTTGAAGACAATCTCGAACTCGACCTTTAGGAAGTACACAGAGGAGCCATCATGGGCAAAAAGACTTCGTCGGGCGACCCTGACCAGATTGTCATGCAACTGGAGATCGAGAAGAAGCGCTCCGCCGAGTATGTAAAAGAGGTTGCTTCTCTGAAGGAAAAGATCGGTCTGCGTGATTCTGAGCTCAAGAAGAAGGAGCAGGATCTCTCCAGTTTGAAAGAGGAATGCGAAAAGCTCGGCGAGACGAAGGCCAAGCTCGATGAGGCGGTCGAAGGACTGAAGAAGGAGAACGAGAAGCTCCTCCAGCAAAATGAGAACCTTGTTCAGTACGAGCGCAACGCGGCGAACCTAAAGGCTCAGTGCAGCACCTACGAGCAGAAGCTTGGCGAGCTGCGGCTCTTGCACGTCAACCTGAAGGAAGAGGTAGAGGCTCCTCGTCGCCTCTTGGACGAACAGAAGCAAGCGCTGGCCGATGCCTTTAAGCGTCTCGAGAAGGACCAGCAGGCCATGGCAGACGAGAAGAAAAAGCTTTCTGAGCAAGGGCAGAAGTTGAGCGTCGCGCAGCAGGATCTGGCCCAAGCCCAGAAGTTGTTTGCGCTGCGCAGCGAGCAGAGCCAGGTGACTGAGCGGAATGCGAACGAGGCCATGGCCAAGGCGAAAGAAGAGCTGCTTCGCGCCGAGAAAGCACGCCTGGAGCGTGAAGCACGACACGCCGAACTCCGTGCCAGTGAGCAAGTCGCCGCACTGCAAGATGAAGAGCTGAAGCGCCGCAAGAAGGGGGTCGCTGATGAAGAGGCGAAGCTCAACGACACGAGACAGACGCAGGTGCGAGAGCGTGGAGAGATTGACGCCTTTCGCGCCACATTGAAGGCGGAGCGTGCGGCGTTCGAGCTTGAGCGGACACAGTGGCAGACGTCCCATGCGGCACGGCTCCAGCAGGCCGAGGCCGAGGAGCGCAACGCGCGAGCCGGCGCTATCGCCGAGTCTCAACGACGCTGCGAGGACTTGGAAGCACGCGCCAAGGAACAATACGAGGCGCATATCAAGACGGCCCAGGACCGAGCACGAGATCTCGAAGCGGCAGCCAAGGCGAAGCATGATGAACTGATCGAGACAGCGCTCAGCGATGATGAAAATCGGCGGAAAGCTTTTGCTGAGGAGCGTCAGGAGAAAGAGAAGAGCCATCAAGAAGAGGTGGCGCGGCGGCTGACGCGTGCAAACCAACAAGCTCAGCGCATCGAGGATGAGGCGGTGGCCAAACGATCCGCAGTGGAAACGCGGGCCGCGGAGCTCGAGAAGCTGATGGAGGCTGCGCACGCCAAGCAGCGCAGCTATGAACAAGCCCAGCAGGACGTCGAAGAACTCAAGAGCACGCTCGAGCGTCGAAAGCAGCGGCTCGACGAACACATCGCTGCTGCGGCGAGCGCGCGGCTGCAGCCGCTGCAGGCGGAACTCTTGGCCCGCGAAGCGCGCATCGAGAAGCTCCAGCAGATGCTAAACAGCGAGACGCATCGTCGCACCGAACTCGATGCGCTAATCACCGGATCGGGCGGTGATACCGTGCCGGGACTCAAAAAGTCCCTCGACGCGGCGAGGGAGCGGGTCACTGAGCTGGAGCAACGGTTGTGCGAGGTTCCGCGCCAGGAAGATGTGGATCGGCTGCGTGAGCGCGCTGATCTGGCCCAGGTCCACGAGCAGGCAGCCCACCAACTGCGCATGCGCATCGCCCAGCTGGAGAACCTGCGCGCGCTGTCGGAGTCCGAGCGGATCCAGCACACTGGCGAACGCGCTGTCGCAGAGACTCTGCGCGCTACCAACCAGGCTCTCCGGCAGGAACTCGATCACCTCAAAGCGCTGGTCGATCAACAGGTCACGAATCCGTTGCGAGCATTTCAAGAAGTCTATGAGAAGGTGGAGCGCCCCACGGGTCAGATGGTCCCTCCCAAGAGCCTGGATGCACTTGCGCGGCACCTGCGCCATCGCATGGCGGCCCTGCCGAATGGTCGCGCGCGTTACTACAGCAGCAATGTCGTGGCGACCTTCCTGGGTGCGCTGGCCTCGACGCGGATGTTGCTGCTCGAGGGTCTGAGCGGCACGGGCAAGACCAGCCTGCCGGTCGCGGCGGCGGAGGCGCTGGGCGCAGGCTGTGAAGTGATCGAAGTGCAGTCGCAATGGCGCGACCGCGGGGATCTGGTGGGTACCTACAATCCCTTCCACAAGCGCTTCTATGCCCAGCCGTTTGCTCTGGCTCTGTACCGTGCGGGCCTACCAGGCTTTCGCGAGCGGCCTTTCTTCATCATCCTGGATGAGCTGAATCTGTCACATGTGGAGCACTACTTCGCTGACTTGCTGAGCCTCCTCGAACGCGACGCGTGCGAGCACCGCTTGCGACTGATCGATGATCCGGAGGCGCTGGCCTCTGCCCCCTTCACGAAAGGGTTAGTGAACGATTCGCGGTACGGCTGGTCGGTCGAGATTCCTCCAAACGTCTGGTTTATTGGAACCTCGAACCGAGATGAGTCCACGCGGCCCATCTCAGACAAGGTCTATGACCGTTCGCTAGTCATGGAGCTTAACCACCGAGCCGACAAATTTACGGCAGCCCCTGAGTTCGAACTGCTCGACCCAGTCGGATACGCAGAGTTGATGTCCTTATTCGAGCAAGCCCCAAAGCCGACGCCAGCTGGCGTCTCGTCAGTGGCAACCTTCCTGAAAGACGTCGTCGGGGAACTAGAGAAGCGCTTTCGCATCACGCGCACGAATCGCTTTGAGAAGCAGTGGGAGCGATTTCTGCCTGTCCACCTCGGCGCCTGTCGCGATCCTCAGCGGCCAAGTGCTGGTAGCCAAGCGACCGGCGAGGCGGTCGATCATTTTTTGGCCACCAAGCTCTTGCGCCCGCTCAGGGAGCGCTTCGACCCCAAACTGGAAGACATGCTCCGCGAGCTTCGGGATGACATTATTCCGATTTGCTGGGACACAAAGCAGTGGGGAGAGTTCTCAGCCACGCAGAGCTACCGCTTTCTCGATGCGCAGCTACAACAGCGGCAGAGCCACGGGTGATGAGCATGCACCTTGTCGATCGGCTAGAACGCGGAACCGCGGAAAGCGTGGATGTGATCGCGGCTGCTCCTTGGCGCTGGCTGCTGGACTTGGGGCCCGATGCGATGCAGATGTCGATCAGCGGCCGGCGGCTCCATGCCGAAGCGCGCGCTCTCTCGTCGTTGCTGGATATCGAGCAGCCACAGCTGCACTGGGTGACTTCCCAGGGGCGCCAAACGCTGCCTTTGCCGAGCAGCGAGGCCGCCCAGTCGATCCCGCCGCCATCTGCTGTCGAGCTGCGTCGGCTGAAGATGACGGGCCGCGATCCCGCATCTGGTGAAGAGATTATCTATCCGCTGGTGTCACCGGAGGACGAGCAGCACGATTACCAAGCGCTCATCAGGCTAATCGAAGACAATGCCATGCCGATCGCCGGCATCTGTAGCCGGCCGCGGCTCAACTTGCGCGTCGAAGAGCGCGCTGAGGTCTTGCGTCGTGCCCGCCGTATGACGCTGCGCACGGCTCCCTATCTGGCCCGACACGTCGAGGACTGGGAGGGACAATCGCTGAGAATGCCGTACCCTCGGCGCCTGCTGACCGCGCTGCCGGAAGACGAGTGGTCGACCTACGAAAACCGTCTCGTCAGGACCGTGGTGCGAGATGGCTATACAGAGCTCACTCGGCGCGAACGCGAGGTCCGGTCCGTGTTGAACCAGATGGAGCAGGCGCTGCGGGTCTCGGAGAACCAGCTTGATGAACTGCGCCGCGGCGACTGGCCGCGCGCCAATCGGATCTATGAGCTGCTCCGTGGCAACGTGAGCGTTGACGCACTGAAGAAGCGCATTGACGAGTTGAAGGAGCAATCCAGGCGTCTTAAGCGCGCCATCGCCATACTTGGCTCTGCTCGCAGCTCCAAGCTGTTTCGCATGTTAGGTGCGGTGCGCGACGAGCGTGAGCTGCGCCCGACGAACTTGCTCATGCACGACACGGCGTATCATTCCGTCCTGGTCGTACGTCAGCAGCTCAACCAGTTTATGCAGGCCCAGAGCGACCAGCCGGTAGAAGATCCGCTACCTCACTACCACCGCTGGTTGGAGTCCGCCCTGGGTCAATCTTTGCAGCAGACCGGATTTGTCGAAGCGCGACCTGGGCAGTGGAACGGCCGCGGCTGGGAGATCGAGGTCACGAGCACACCGTCAACCCGGCTGACCAAGCTTTGCTTTCAGCGGGTCGGAGTAGGCGACGACGCCCGCAATAATGGCGAGACGCCGCAAAACCCAAAAATTTCTTCACAGGGGAGCCGAAAGCCATCATCGACATCGCTCGTACCGCGGCTCCAGTTTCCAAGACCCCTGGTGATATTTCCAGTCTGGCTGGACCTATCCGTGCCCGAACACCGCCAGCGCATCTTGACCGAGGTGATTGCCTCCGCCCCGGACAGCCGATACCTTTTGCTCTTTCCTGGCGACGGCAGTCTCATCACTACTGAACGTTACAGAGACGGCGGACTCTTCCCAGACCTCGCAATCGCAGCCTCACCCGGTCGCCTCGACAGCGTGGAGATTCTGGCTCGCGAGATCATACGTGAGGTATGGCTACGCGACTTGCTGGCCCGGCGTTGGCCAACCTGGTGCCTTGTCTGCAAGAACACGCATCTCATCTTTGAGAGCAGCAACAAGTTTGCTTGCGACACCTGCCACAGCGAAGCTGCAATTACCCAAGAGACCTGCCATCAATGCGGCGATGAATTTTCGACCCCGTACCTGCACTTGGCCACGGCAGAGAACGATGCGAGTGCGGTGAGTCGCAGTTGCATCCTCGCCGACAACCTACAGAAGGAGTGTCCGGTTTGTCGCGGTTCCGAGGACCCGGTGTAGACGGCATTGTGAAGCCGATGTTGTTAGCAGCTCAGGGGTAGCAGTGCCTGCCGTGCGGCGCTGTGCCATAGGTTGGGTTCCCCTCGGTGCGCGAGCTACTTGGCGCTCGACCGCGATGTAAGAAAGCCCTATGAGTGCTCCTCGATCGGCGTTCTGCTCTGCGCCACCAAGGATGCAGAGGTCGTCGAGTTCGCGCTTAGCCGCACGTTGTCTCCTGCGCTCGTGGCCGAGTACCAGACGGTGCTGCCGCCCAAGGCCGTGCTACAGGCTAAGCTGCACGAGCTATACGAACAGCTCGCGCCCCCAGAGGAAGACGCAGCACCGAAGCGGAAACGGTCTGCTTCGCTGCCACCGAAGAGAGCCCCAAAGGGGACTGGAACTGCTCGCCGGAAGCGCCCATAACCGCGACGCAGGTCCGGCGAGAGGACGTCACTTTCCGTTGCGACGATGCAGCGTGACCAGGCTGTCCAAGACTTCGCGCGGCAGACTCCGGAGTAGCTGCTCCGCAGTCTCCTGGGGTTCCGTGGTGGCCCCTTCACTGCTCAGGCTCAACATCTCGACCATGCGTGCCGTCTTTGCTCCGCTGACCGCCTCCGGCTGCGCATAGTGCCGCTCCGTCATGCTGAAGGATCCATGACCGAGGCTCGCGGCGACGGCATGTGACACCGCGCCCGACTGCACGCCCAGCGTGGCCCACAGTCCGCGAAGGCTGTGTGGACAGACGCGCGGGATTCCAGCCGCTTGGCAGATGTCTCCGACGGCGCGCCAGAACACCTGACGATGACGGAGCTTGCCGGTTCGGCCATAGCCAAAGAGCGGTTCGGCGGGCAGTCGTTGGGTGGTGAGCTTGGCGAGTCGTGATTGAAGAACGGCAGGCACGTCTAGGAATCGGCGCGCGTTGCGGGTCTTGCCGCTGTCGATCCACAGGATCTGGCCGGCTCGGTCGACGTCGCGGGCGCAACGATTGAGCACTTCCCCCGCGCGCAGACCCATCAGCAATGCGACTACCGCGCCGAGCGCCAGTTCGCTGCCCTTTTGGTCATATCGGCGCAGGGCTTCGTCGATGAACAGCTTGGCCTCCTCGATGCGGAGCTGCGGCTTGCCTGCTTCGACTCGTCCCACGGGCTGCACGTCGGCGAAGGGGTTAC
>WBZP01003060.1_pt1 | contig 18538 bp, 20 predicted proteins | sample 5204301 | NCBI WGS metagenome assembly WBZP01 (sample SAMN12412401, study PRJNA552823) | activated sludge metagenome | isolation source: activated sludge from nitrification reactor of wastewater treatment plant... | place: USA: Pennsylvania | collected 2017 | reverse complement strand
TGTCTTCGCTTTGCTCTGGCTGGTGCTGGTTCTTTCGTTTGGTGCGATCAGCCTGCTCAATGTGTTGATTCGCAGCGGCAGTGCGGTCAATGTCGCCCGGCTGTTCTATCTGACGCCGCCCAGCACGGCCATCATCGCCTGGGCCGTGTTCGATGAGACGCTGAGCGGCTTGGCGTTGGCTGGCATGGTTCTGGCCGTGGGCGGCGTCTATATGGCGCGGGACAACAGCAAATAAACGGGGACTGAAAATCGATGCGACCCGGACGTCGACTTCACTCCCGAAAATGGCCTGGGTCCAGCCCATGGCGGTTTAGTTTGTCATAGAGCGTCTTCTTTGGAAGGTGCAGCGCTTCGGCGGCTTCCGAAACATTGCCCTTGGCATTTTGCAAGGCGTCGCGGATCAAACCGCGTTCGTAGTTTTCAAGCCGTGCGCCAAGCGATACGGATGCTGCCTGGATCGGCGCCAGTCCGTCGTCGATCGACAGACAAAGCCGGTCGGCAACCGCCTTGAGTTCGCGCACGTTCCCCGGCCAGTCGTAGTGTTGCAATCGGAAAATCTCCTGCTCGCCTAAGGTCGGAATCTCGCGATTGAAGCGCTGGCCAGCCTTGGACAGGAAATAGGTCATGAGCATGCCAATATCGTCGAGACGCTGTCGCAACGGCGGCAACTCGATCGTGACCACGTTCAAACGGTAGTACAGGTCCGCGCGAAACGCCTCACGTTCCGACAGGCGCTTCAGGTCCGACTTGGTGGCTGCGACGATTCGGCACGTCACCGGAACACTGATATTGCTACCCAGACGTTCGACGCATCGTTCTTGAAGCACGCGCAGTAGTTTGACTTGCAGTGACAGCGGCATCGACTCTATTTCGTCGAGGAAGAGCGTCCCGTCGGCCGCGTATTCAATCTTGCCGATACGCCGCTTGTTCGCCCCGGTGAAGGCGCCCGTTTCATGCCCGAACATTTCGCTCTCGAAAACGGGCTCGGGCAAGGCGCCGCAATTGAGGGCAACAAAGGGGCCGCTGCGGCCGCTGCGGGCATGCAGCGCTTGCGCCACCACTTCCTTGCCTGTTCCTGTCTCGCCAAGAATGAGGACGTCGATGTCGGTCGCCGCCAGGGAATCGATCATACGAATGATCCGCTGGATTCCTTCCGACTGGCCGATCAGCGGATGCTCGGACAGGCTATCCAACCGTTCGCGTAACGAGCGATTCTCCAGATGCAGATTGCGCTTTTCAAGGGCTCGCCGGACGACGTCGACCAGACGCGATGAGTTGAACGGCTTCTCGATGAAATCGTAGGCATTCGCCCGCATCGCTTGCACTGCCATGGTGACGTCGCCATGCCCGGTGATCAGAATGACCGGCAAGTCGCGATCGCGCTTCTGAATCTCGTCCAGCAATTCGAGGCCACTCATGCCGGCCATACGCACATCGCTGATGATCGCTGCAGGCAGGGCCTCGTCAAAAGCGGCCAAGGCCTGTTCGGCGCTGCGGAACGTGCGTACTGCGATGTCGGCCAGCTTCAGGGTTTGTTCGCAGGCGCGCAACACCGCTAAGTCATCGTCGATCAGGTAGACAAAATTGTGGGCTGTGCCGTCGCGCCCGGGTTCTTTCATGCTTTCTCCAGTACAACCGTGAATTCAGCTCCGCAGGGCTCCAGATTCCGGGCGTCGATTCTTCCGCCCAATTCAACGACGATCATGCGAGAAATTGCCAGACCGAGACCCAGCCCCTGCCCCGATGCTTTGGTTGTAAAGAAGGGTTCGAACAAGCGGGGCAACACGTCGGCGGCTATGCCTGGCCCGTGATCAATGATGGTGATTCTGACATGGCTGTTTTCGTTGGTCACGCAAACCTCGATGCGCTTTTCGCTTGCTTCCGCTACCGAATCCAGGCTATTGAGCAGTAGATTCACGATCACTTGCTCCAGTCGCTGCAGGTCGGCCCAGACCATCAGGCCGTCGTCGATTGGTGCCACATCGATCTGTGCTCCAACCTGACGACGGCGGGTATCGACCAGCATCACGGCCTGGCGAATGACGTCACCAACGCGCACCTCAAGACGTTCCACCGTGGGCTTGCGGGCAAATGTCTTGATCTCGCCGACAATTTTCCCCATGCGGACGGCCATCTGCTTGATGAAACCGAGGTTCTCGCGCACATCGGTCAGCCGGCCCATCTCCAATAGACTGACTGCATTATCTGTATAGGTGTGCAGCGCCGTTAGCGGCTGATTCACTTCATGACTGATGCCGGCGGCCATCTGGCCAAGAACCGCAAGCTTGCCGGCCTGAACGGCGCTGTCGCGAGTCTCGCGCAAAATGCTCTCGGTCGATTTTAGCGCCTCGATCTTGTCTCCAAGCGAGAGGTTGGCTGCCAGCAAATCAGTCGTTCGCTCGGCAATACGGTTTTCCAGTTCACGGTATTCCTGCTGCATCCGCGCTTCCGCCACCCGTCGTTCCTTGTATCGCCTGATACTCAGCCGGAAAAAGATCAGGGTCGAAAACAGGAGGGCCAGGGCAAATCCGGCGGCGGCTCCCGCCAGCAGGGCATTCTGATGTTCCTGTCGGGTTGGGGTCAGGAGAACGATCGACCAGCCCAGAGTTCCAGTGGGTACCGATTGAATTAGGTAATCCTGCGCCGGGGTCCCCGGCAAGGCGATTCTGATCGATTGATGTTCTTCCTGAAGTCGCAGCTTGATCTTGAGTGGCGGTTGCAGAACATCGTAGTATTGACGCGATGCTTCGAGTTGTCGTTTCGCCTCTGCATCCAGCGGAGCAAGCGTGTGATACTTCCACTTCGGAACCGACGTCAGAAAGATCACCCCATAAGCATCAACCAGCAGAACCAGGTCACCGCTGCGTGTGAACGCCGATTCGAAATCATCCAGACTGATCTTGACTGCCACCGCTCCGATGATTTCCCCCTTGTCTTTGATCGGCGCCGCCAGAAAATAACCCGGCTCGCCGGTTGTCACGCCTATGCCATAGAATCTGCCGAATCCGGTTTCCACAGCCTCGCGAAAGTAAGGGCGATACCCGTAATTTTTCCCGACGAAGGAGCTCTCCAGCGCGTAGTTGCTGGACGCCAGAGTCAGCCCTTTTCTGTTGAGCAAATAGACGGCATTGATATCCGCTCCATGCTTCACGCTAAGAAGGTAGCTATTGGCGCCATCTTGCAGGATCTTATTGTCAGGTCGCTTCAGCAAGGCCTTCAGTTGCTCTGACATGGCGAGAATCCGCGGCAGCGATTCGTTCCGCGAGAGAAGGGATTCCAGGCTGAGACGATAGAAATCGGCGCGCGGGCGCGATTGTTGCGCAAAGCTGTCGATTTGCCGCTCCAGCATCCATTTCTGCACACACCACCCAACCAGGACGCAGATAGCGATCGAGATCAGAATGCGCGCGCCCAGCCAACCCCAGACGTGCTCGTGGGGTGAAGCACTTTGGAGGGGAGTGCTCATGGACCTGGCATCACGGATCGGATCCGTTGCCTGATCGGCATCCCGTGATCATAATCGTTGCCGTTTCGGCGATCCCCGGCAGAAAATCAACGAGCGGTATGCAAGCGCCGTTGGTGCAGAATTCGTAACCTGCCGTGTAGGGCGAATGCGCGAGTGTCAGTACCGGCAGCGCTGCGACTTCCGGCCGGTAATGCCAGGCGCCGTCTCTTAACACGGCGTCGGGCGGGGGTTCCATGCCGGCACCGGTGCCTTTGATGCGCGCCTCGACAAGGTGCAGTTGATTTTCTTCGACACGCCAGTCTTCCTCCCAGCGGATCTTTTCGATCGAATGTGCCCAGGCCAGGGTAAAGGCCTGGATCGCCAGAGATGCCGTAATCGCCCCGGCGGCGAGGCAGAGTGACATCAGCGCCTGTGGCTGCGCAGCCAGTGCCAGATAATGAACGTGGCACCAACGGCAAAGCCGATCTCGTCGGTCACCGGCAGCGCAACGACCAGCGAAAAGGCAGCGGCGGCGGCCAAGAAGCGTTCGACCATGTTGAGCGCAGACCAGAGATAGCCGACCGCGGCGCTACCCCACAGAAGTATCGCCACCGTTGCCTTGAACACGATGTAGACGACCGCGGCGATTGTGGGGTCACCCTGCATCATCAATGCCGGGTCGTAGACCGCCATGAATGGGATGACAAAACCGGCAATGGCGATCTGTGTCGCTTTGAAGCCGATCTTCATGGCCGGTGCCTTGGCAATCGATGCCGCGGCAAAGGCGGCGAGAGCCACCGGCGGCGTAAGATCGGCCATGATGCCGAAATAGAACACAAACATGTGGCTGACGATCAGGGGAACGCCCAGCTTAAGCAGGGCGGGCGCGGCGATCGAACTGGTGATAATGTAATTCGGGATGGTCGGAATACCCATGCCGAGGAGCAGGCAAACGATCATGGTCAGCAGAAGTGACAGGAACAGGCTGGTTTGCCCGATGTCGAGAATGTAGCCGGCGAAGTTCGACGCCGCCCCGGTCAGCGTCAAGACGCCGATGATGACGCCGACAATAGCGCAGGCAATGCCCACGCCCAGCGCCTGTTTGGCGCCATCGACCAGCCCCATTTTCATCATATGCAATGTCTTGTGCCCGCCCTTGACAAATGCATTGGCCAGGGTCAGCACTACGATAACGCCAAGCACCGGAACGATGCCCCACTTGGCGAACGACGCCGCACCGAGTCCCAGTGCCACCCAGAACACGTAGCGCAATGCAGTAGCTGAAATTCGGGTGGCCAGCGCCGTCCCGAGAATGAGGATGGCGGTCAGCGCCAGCCCCATCATGCCCGAGAACATCGGGGTGAAGCCATGAAAGAGCATGTACACGAGCACGGCCAGCGGCAGCGCCAGATACCAGTGCTGCTTGAGCGCCAGCCAGGGGTTCGGGCACTCCTCCTTGGACAGGCCAAGCAATTTCAGGCGCCCGGCTTCCAGATGCACCATCCAGAAAGCCGTAAGGTAATAGAGCGCGGCGGGTACGACCGCGGCTTTGACGATATCGGCATACGGAACGTTGAGTGTTTCAGCCATGATGAAGGCGACCGCGCCCATCACCGGGGGCATGATCTGGCCACCCATCGACGAAGTTGCTTCGACCGCACCGGCAAAGACAGAGGTATATCCGAAACGTTTCATCAGCGGAATGGTGAACTGGCCAACGGTCAGTACATTGGCGACACCCGAACCGGAAATCGTGCCCATCAACCCCGAGGAGATCACTGCCACCTTGGCCGGTCCGCCTTGCGCCTGACCGACAAGTCCGAGCGCCAAGGCGTTGAACAGGCGGATCATGCCGGCATGTTCAAGGAAGGTGCCGAACAGGATGAACAGAAAGATGTAGGTTGCCGACACCAGTGTGGGAATGCCCAGAATTCCGTCGCTGCCAAGATAAAGCTGGCTGACGATCTGGTCGAAGCCGTAGCCGCGATGCGCGATCGACAGCGGCAGGTACTGACCGAAGAAGCCGTAGGCGAGAAATGTTGCACAGACCAGCGGTAATGCCCAGCCCATAACCCGCCGCGCTGCTTCGAATACCAATACCGAAGCCAGCGTGGCGATCACCAGGTCAGTCGTGTTCGGGTCGCCCGCGCGTTCGATCAGGTCGGCCTCGAAAACGAAATGGTAGAAGCCCAGGGAAAAACCAGCCAGTGCCAGCAAGACATCCTGCCACGGCACAACGCTGCGGCTCTTGCCCTTGCGTGCCGGGTAAAACACAAAGATGAGCATGACCAGGAAACTGACATGCAGTGCACGGACAACCAGGCTTGAAAAAGGATGAAATGCGGCAACGATGATCTGGTAGCCGGAAAAAGCCAATGCCGCCAGCATCGCCAGCCTGGCCGTCCAACCGGCCAGTTGGCGCTGATGCCCATGTTCCTCAAAATCGGAAGGTTCGGGATTTACTGGGTGCCGGTCTGTCATGCGTTCGCTCACCGAAAGTGTTGCAAGTGTCATCGAGAGATCCGGTCCCCGTGAGGCAGGCTGCAACCGGATCTGCAAGGGGTTGAGTGGGATGCTATTTCAGGAGTCCGACTTCACGGTAGTATTTTTCGGCACCGGGATGCAGTGGAGCCGGCGGGTGCTTGGCGGCGTTTTCCTTCTTGATCGCCTTGGCGGCGGCGTGTGCGGCAATCATCTGGTCGAGATTGTCATACATCGACTTGGTCATGGCGTAGGCGGTGTCGTTCGAAACGCCCGAATGCGTTACCAGATAGTTCTGGATCGCAATAGTCGCCACGTCGGTATCCTGCCCTTCGTAAGTCTTGGCTGGAATCGTTCCCGCCTGGAAAGCGGGGTCGTCGATTCTTGCCACGATGTCCGCTGGAATCGGAAGGAAAACGATTTTTTGCGAGGTCGCCAGATCACGCAAGGCGGCGACGCCCAATCCGGACGAGAGCAGTGTGACATCAAGCTGGCGGTTCTTCATCAGTTCGACGGACTCGGCGTACGACAGATATTCGACGCGCGAGAAATCCGTGTAGCTCAGCCCCGCCGCCTTGAGAATTGCGCGTACGTTAAGCTCGGTTCCCGATTTCGGCGCACCGACCGAAATCCGCTTGCCCTTGATGTCGGCCAGCGACTTGATTCCGGAATCGGCTGCCGCGACAAAGTGGATGTAGTTCGGATAGAGCGCCGATAAGGTGCGCAGTTTATTCAGCGGTGCTTTGAAACCCGCTTCTTCCTTGCCTTTCCAGGCGTCGGAAAGCGAGTCGCCCAGTGTAAAAGCCACTTCACCACGACCGGCCTGCAACAGGTTGAGGTTTTCCGCGCTGGCCTTGGTTGCTTGGACAGAGGTTTTGGACCCCGGCAGTACCTTGCCGTAGATTTGTGACAAGGAAACGCCCAGCGGATAATAAACCCCGCTTGTGCCGCCGGTCAGAATATTGATGAATTCGGCGGCCTGTGCCGAAAATGACACGCACAATAGGGTGGTGCCGATGGCCAGAGTACGGCGCAGTTTGTTTTTCATCGTGCAAGCTCCTGTAGAATTTATGAAGGGTGTCACTGGATTTGTCTTTCAAGGTCGAACCTTACGCGCGGTCCAGTCTGGAACAATTTAACCGCAAGACCCGTACCCGGTGGGACAATTGCGGGTCGTTCATGCAATCGATTGATAAACAGGCGTTTATTTGTCGTTTCAGGACGCATGATTTGTCGCCGCGGGCGGTAGATCGGAATCCGGCCTGCGGGTCGTGCGGACATCCGCACGTCAATCTCTGGGCCAATACCACCCGTGCTGCTCGTTATACTGTCTGTTGTTCACAGGAAGATTGTTACAGGCCGATTGCCTTGATCACGAAATCACCTTGTCCGGTCCGTATTCTAGGCGTCGATCCGGGGCTGCGCATTACCGGATTCGGTGTCATCGAAAAATCCGGTTCGACGTTGACCTATGTGGCCAGCGGTGGCATCAAGACCGATGCCAAGGCGTCATTGCCCGCGCGGCTCGGGACCATTCATGCCGGACTGCGCCAACTGGTCGCGCAGTACCAACCGGATCAGGCCATCGTCGAAATCGTCTTCGTGAACGCCAATCCGCAGTCGACCTTGCTGCTCGGTCAGGCACGCGGTGCCGCCATCGCGGCCCTGGTGGCCGAAGGGCTTGAGGTCGCCGAATATACGGCCTTGCAAGTCAAGCAGGCCGTGGTCGGCAATGGCCACGCCGTTAAATCGCAAGTGCAGCACATGGTATGCCGGTTGTTGTCGCTCCCCGGCGGGCTCAGTCCGGACGCCGCCGATGCGCTCGCCTGCGCCATCACGCACGCGCATGGCGGGCAAGGTTTGGGGCAAGGTCCGGGCGCGCTGGCCGGCCGGGGCTTTCGGGTCCGTAACGGGCGATTGATCTTGAGCCAGTAGAAAGCGAGCACACCATGATCGGCCGCCTGACCGGAATCTTGCTGGAAAAAAATCCGCCACAGCTTGTTGTTGATGTACAAGGCATCGGCTATGAGGTCGATGTGCCCATGAGCACTTTTTACAACCTGCCGGCCAACGGTGAAGAGGTGACCTTGCTTACGCACTTTGTGGTGCGCGAGGACGGGCACTTCCTCTATGGCTTCTCCAGCGCAGCCGAACGTTTCGCCTTTCGGCACCTGATCAAGATTTCAGGAATCGGCGCACGCATGGCGCTGGCCGTGCTTTCCGGGCTTTCCGTCGACGATCTGGCGCAATCCGTGGCGCGACAGGAAGTCGGCCGGCTGATCAAGATACCGGGGATAGGCAAGAAGACGGCCGAGCGCCTGTTGCTCGAACTCAAGGGTAAACTGGCCGATGCCCTGCCTTCGGCTGCCTTGAGCGTAGAAGACAACCGGCATGACATCCTCAATGCGTTGCTGGCACTGGGTTACAATGACCGCGAAGCTGCGGCCGCAGGAAATCTTCTGCCGGCAGGCATTTCGACATCGGATGGTATCCGCCAGGCACTGAAAGTCCTCTCGAAATCATGATGCATCAATTATCTTCGGCCCAGAAACAGATCATTCAGGGCTCCATCGTCGCGCTGTTGCTGATCGGTTGTATCGCCGTACTGATGCCTTTCACGGGCACGCTGCTTTTTGCCGTGGTGATCTGCGTCACAACGGCACCTTTACACCACCGCCTGCTTGCGTTTTGCGGTGGCCGCAGCAACCTCGCCGCGGGGTTGATGTCGATGATTATGCTGCTCTTGCTGGTTGCGCCCATGGCCTTGCTGTCGGGCACGCTGGCCGACGGTGTTGAAACGGCCATTCGGCACTTCAAGCCTGTGCTTGAAAACGGGCTGCCGATCGATCCTCCGGAATGGTTGGCCACTCTGCCCGTGGTCGGTCCGGATATCAACGATTACTGGCACCGGCTGGTCGCCAGCCGCGAAGAAATGAATACGCTACTGCGCCAGCTGCTCGACCCCACGCGCAAGCTGGCCTTGGCCACCGTATCGATTTTTGGCCAGGGTTTGCTGCAATTGGTTCTGGTCATTTTCTTTGTGTTTTTTATTTTTCGCGATGCTCAATCCTACGCCGAAGCATTGCGCATCGGCAGCCGCAAGTTGGCCGGAAATCTGGGCGAAAGCATGCTCAAACTGGCCAATGGCACGGTAACCGGAGTCATGGTCGGCATCGTCGGCACGGCGGCGGCGCAATCGCTGGTGGCCATGGTTGGCTTCATCATCGCGGGCGTTCCCGGCGTTCTCATGCTGACCTTCGCCACCTTCTTTTTCTCGATGGTGCCGGTCATCGGCGCGACGTTGATCTGGGTGGGCGCAGCGGCGTGGCTCTACGATGTCGGTCAGACGGGCTGGGCCATTTTCATGATCCTGTGGGGCATGTTCGGCATCAGCAGCGTCGATAATTTCGTCAAACCGATCCTGATTTCGCGCACGTCCAGCCTGCCGTTATTGTTGATTATTGTCGGCGTCTTCGGCGGCGTACTGGTCTTTGGTTTTATCGGACTCTTCCTAGGGCCGACCTTGCTCGCCTTGGGTCAAGTCCTGATCCGGGAATGGTTGGCGCTCTCCGACAGTGAGACGCCGTCCATCATGCCGTGATTGAATTGGATACGTTTGGTGGCAATCGAGCCGACGGCATGGGCGGTCTCCCCGATGCCCGTTTGATTTCGGCGGAATCCGGTTCGTCCCAGGAAGAGGCGATCGAGCGCGCATTGCGACCGAAGCGACTGGTCGATTACGTGGGTCAGGCCAAGATTCGCGAGCAGTTGTCGATATTCATCGAAGCGGCCAGGCGACGCCAGGATGCGCTCGATCACGTGTTGCTGTTCGGTCCGCCAGGCCTGGGAAAAACCACGCTGGCGCACATCATCGCCACCGAGATGGGCGTTAACCTGCGTTCGACCTCGGGCCCGGTTCTGGAGCGTGCCGGAGATTTGGCGGCGATGCTGACCAATCTCGAACCGCATGACGTTTTGTTCATCGACGAAATCCACCGTTTGAGCCCGGTGGTCGAGGAAATTCTTTACCCTGCGCTCGAAGATTTCCAGATTGACATCATGATCGGCGAGGGGCCGGCCGCGCGTTCGGTCAAGCTCGACCTGCCGCCGTTTACGCTGATCGGGGCAACAACCCGCGCGGGCATGCTGACCAACCCGCTGCGCGACCGTTTTGGCATCGTCGCGCGACTTGAGTTCTACACGCCTGAAGAACTGACGCAGATCGTCACGCGCTCGTCGCAACTCCTCAAAGTGCTGACCGAACCTGGCGGCGCGCTGGAAATCGCCAGGCGTTCACGCGGCACGCCGCGCATTGCCAATCGCTTGTTGCGTCGTGTACGCGACTTCGCCGAAGTCAAGGCGTCGGGTCACATCACGCAAATCGTGGCCGATCTGGCGCTGGTCATGCTCGACGTCGATCACGGCGGCCTCGACGTCATGGATCGCAAGCTGCTTTCCGCGATCATTGACAAGTTTGCCGGTGGACCGGTTGGCGTCGATAACCTTGCTGCGGCGATCGGCGAAGCGCGCGATACCATCGAGGACGTGCTCGAACCCTTTCTGATCCAGCAAGGTTACCTGCAACGCACGCCGCGCGGCCGCATCGCCACGGCGGCCATTTATCGTCACCTCGGCCTGGAGAATCCCGCTGCCAGTGCGCAGAACGACCTGTGGCGGACGCAATGACCAGGGACTTAGGGGTGTTCGGTCACCACGGCACACACTTGGCCCCGTCCGGCTGCATTAGAATCCGCCCATGAAACACCAACAGAGCCCCAATGCCTTCGCCATTACCATTCGCATCTACTACGAAGATACCGACGCGGGTGGCGTGGTGTATTACGCCAACTATCTCAAGTTTCTGGAGCGTTGCCGCAGCGAATGGCTGCGCTCGATCGGGCACGACCAGACCGATCTTCTGCGCGATCCTGGCATTGCCTTTGTCGTGCGCAGCGTCAGTCTCGAATTCCTTAAACCGGCGAGGCTCGATGAACAGCTGACGGTCAGTCTCGAAGTCGAAAAGACCACGCGGTCCCAGATATTTTTCCGCCAGCACATACGTCGCTCAAGCCCCTTGGTCGAGGGGGGCTGGGATGAGATGACAAGTGGAAAGATTCAGATCGTCTGTGTAGACTCGGCCAAGATGAAAATCGTTTCAATACCCGCGTTTTTGCGCTCTAAACTGGAAACCCTGCAATGAATGTTTCACAAGATCTCTCCATACTGCATCTGATCCTCAACGCCAGCGCCGTCGTTCAGGCAGTCATGCTGCTGCTCGCCGCGGTCTCCTTCATGTCGTGGTACTACATCTTCCGCAAGTGGTTTGCCGTCAAGCTGGCCCGCACGCAAACCGAGCAGTTCGAGCGAGATTTCTGGAGCGGTGGTGATCTCAACAGCCTGTATCAGAGTGCCGTCAACAACCGGCACGGCACGGGCAGCATGGAGCGCATCTTCGAATCCGGATTTCGCGAATTCAACAAGTTGCGCAGCCAGAAGAATCTGGACCCCAAGGATGTGATCGACGGATCGCGTCGCGCCATGCGTGCCACCTACCAGCGCGAAGTCGACAGTATCGACGCGCACCTCGCCTTCCTGGCTTCGGTCGGCTCGGTCAGCCCCTACGTCGGCCTGTTCGGCACCGTTTGGGGCATCATGCATTCCTTTCGCGGGCTGTCCAATGTCGGCCAGGCGACGCTCTCGGCGGTTGCCCCCGGCATCGCCGAAGCGCTTGTGGCCACGGCCATCGGCCTGTTTGCGGCGATTCCGGCCGTGGTTGCCTACAACCGCTTTGCCCACGAGATCGATCGGCTGTCGACACGATTCGAATCCTTTATGGAAGAATTTTCCAACATCCTGCAACGCCAGGTGCGCTAGACCGGAGGCCGTATGCGTCCACGCCGCTTAAAAAATGAAATCAACGTCGTGCCTTATATCGACGTCATGCTTGTGCTGCTCGTCATTTTCATGGTCACCGCGCCGATGATGACCACTGCCAGCATTGACGTCCCCTCGGTCGGCAAGGCGTCCCAAGTGCCCGCCGAAGCATTGCAGGTCAATGTCCGGGCCGACCAGACCCTGTCGCTGACGGCGCCGGGCAAGCCAGAGCACAGCCTGAGCCGCAGCGAACTGCCGCAAGTCATCGCCGATGCACAACGCAAGAACCCCGATCAACCCGTGCTTATCGTCGGCGACAAGAATGTCAAATACGAAGCGGTTCTCACGGTCATGGACGAGCTTCAGCGCCAACAGGTCAAGCGCATCGGCCTGCTCGTACAGCCCACCGGTAGATAGCGTTTTACTGTTCTAAAAGCCGAGCCCGTGGAATACGCTGCGCATCTGCCGCCACCTGAAAAATCGAACATCGCGTCGTTGGTTCTATCGGCGCTGGTTCACCTGCTGCTCATCGTGGCTCTGTTTATCGGCGTGCAATGGAAGAGTCACGCCCCGTCGTCGGTCGAAGTCGAAGTCTGGCGCGCCGCGCCGGCTCCCGTGCATGACGTCAAGCCCGAACCCGCGTCTGAACTGCCGCCGAAGCCCGAGCCCAAGCCCGAACCGAAACCCGTTCCCAAGGCCGAACCGACGCCACCGATCAAGCCGGATATTGCCATCAAGGAAGACAAGAAGCCAAAGAAGGAAGAGCCAAAGAAGGAAGAGCCGAAGAAGGAAGAGCCAAAGAAGCCCGAACCGAAAAAGCCCGAACCTGATCGCCGCCCGAGTTTTGACGAAGAACTCAAACGCGAGCAGAAACAAATCCAGCAACAGAAGATAGCGCAGGATCAGCGCACCCGTGCCGAAAACGAATCGAAGCTGCTGGCGCAGCTCAAGGCCGAACAGGCCTCGGCGGCCAATTCGCGCGGACTGGCCGACTATGCCGAAAAAGTACGCGGCAGGATTCGCGGCAACATCGTCTTGCCGCCGGGGATACAGGGCAATCCGGAAGCCGTTTTCGAGGTAACCCAGCTTCCCTCGGGGGATATCATAGACGTCAAGGTACGCAAATCCAGTGGCAAACCTGCGCTTGACGACGCAATCGAACGCGCCATTCGAAAATCATCGCCTCTGCCTAAGCCGGAGAATCCGGCACTATTTCAGCGCGTGCTGAGAATTCCCTACCACCCATTCGACGATTAAACGGAACGGGGCATAGGGCAGGAAGTGGCTATTCCTTGCCCTTCAGCCGTTTGTAATAATTCTTCGGATCGTCGATGCGCTGTTGCGTGCTACGGTCCCGAACGCCAAACGGATAGCAGTCGGTATAGACCGGAATGATGACCAGATGGCCGCTGGAGAAGCGCGACTGGGTCATGCCATCGCTGGTGGGAAGCGACAAGTCAAAAGGTGGTGCATCCGAACGGTAGATGACCTCGCTGGCGGAGCTGAAAATCGTGTAGCACATGGCCTGGGCGGCCAGCGGTGCAGCAAGCAGGGTGGCCAGTAGCGCTAGTCTGAACGCGTGCTTCATGCTGAATGTCCAATCGAGAACGTAAAGACAAGGTGATTTTACGCCAAATTGGCATGCAAACGGCAATAGCCCGGCCAACCCAGGTGCACCGCCGATTCGGGCAGCGGCCCTGAAATTACGTTCAGTTACAATCGTTTCGTGCATCAAGGCGATATAATCGCGCATTGTTTTCCGGATGACATTGACCCATGCTTCGACCTTTGCACAAACTGCGCGGCCTGAGCCTGATCGCCTTAAGCGCCGTGGCGTTATTCCAGACGCCCGCATTCGCCGAGCTGACGATCGAGATTACCGGTGCTGGAGCCAATCGGATTCCTTTGGCCATTGCCGATTTCGCCGGTGAGTCGGGCGGCTCGCGTGCGCTGACTTCCGTCATTCGCGGCGACTTGGAACGCAGCGGTTTGTTTAAGCTGATTGATGCCAACGGCGTAGCATTGAATGAATCCATCAGCCCGGCCTATGCCGACTGGAAGAACCGGGGCGCTGACGCCCTGACCGCCGGAAGTATCGGCCCGAGCGCCGATGGCCGACAAGAGGCACGCTTTCGGCTGTATGACGTCAACAAGCAAAGTACGCTCGCTGGCGCAGCTTTCGTGACTTCGGCGCCGATGCTGCGCGCGGCTGGCCATCGCATTGCCGATGTGATCTATGAAAAACTGATTGGCGAGCCCGGCGTGTTTTCGACGCGCATCGCCTATGTCGTCAAAGGCGGGCCTACGCACTACGAATTGCATATCGCCGACGCCGATGGACAGAACGCGCAGGCGGCTTTGAAATCGCGTGAGCCGATCATTTCGCCATCCTGGTCGCCCGATGGAAGCCGTCTGGCCTATGTCTCCTTTGAAAACAAGAAGCCGGTGGTCTATGTGCATTCGCTGGCCAGCGGAAAACGCATCGTCGTTGCCAATTTCAAGGGATCGAACTCGGCACCGGCCTGGTCGCCCGACGGTCGCCGGCTGGCCGTCGTACTGACCAAGGAAGGCGGGTCGCAGATATTCACGGTGAATGCCGATGGCTCCGGCGTGCAGCGCCTGACGACAACAGCGGGCATCAACACCGAACCTTTCTTCACGCCGGATGGACAGACGGTCTATTTCACCTCGGATCGCGGCGGCAGCCCGCAGATCTACAGTGTCAGTGCCAATGGCGGCAGTGCCGCGCGGGTCACTTTTGAAGGCAGCTACAATGTCTCGCCCCGCATTTCGCCGGACGGTAAGTCGATGGCCTTCATCAGTCGGCGCGAGAGCGGCTTTCGTCTGGCGGTCATGGATCTGGCCAGCAAGCAGGTACAGATTCTCACCGATTCCTACAAAGACGAATCGCCGACCTTCGCGCCCAATGGCCGCATGATCCTCATCGCTACCGAGATCGGCGGCCGTGGTGTATTGTCTGCGGTATCGATCGACGGCCGCATCAAACAACGACTTTCCATCCAGGCTGGCGATGTTCGCGAACCCGCCTGGGGCCCATTCACCCGTTAATCATTTATCCCCATCCGGAAACTGAAAAGCTGAATTTTCACGCAGGAGAAACACCATGAAACGATTCATTGCCCCCACCCTACTTGCCCTGTTGATTGCTGGTTGCGGTTCGACGCCCGATGGTCCTGAGCAGGCGGGCGCACCCGTTGAATCCCGAGGCGGCAATGTAGCCACTGTCACGGCGAACGGCATCGACGGGCGCAATCTGCCAGCCGTGCTCACCGACCCGAAGAGCATACTCTCCAAACGCAGCATCTATTTCGACTATGACAAATACGAGGTCAAGTCCGAGTACAAGGATTTGGTTACCGCGCACGCCAAATTCCTCGTCGACAACCGCCAGTTCAAGATGCTGATTCAGGGCAATACCGATGAGCGGGGCAGCCGCGAGTACAACCTGGCGTTGGGCCAGAAGCGTGCCGACGCAATCAAGAAGATGCTGACCCTGCTCGGCGCTCGTGAAGAGCAGGTCGAATCGGTCAGCCTGGGCGAAGAAAAACCGAAGAATGAAGGCCAGAATGAAGCAGCCTGGGCTGAAAACCGTCGCGGCGACATGCTTTACAGCGGTGAGTTCTAGGATGCCGGAACGGCGCACAAGCCTCGCTTCGGGATTTTCTGCGGGCCTGGCAACCGGTCTGACCGCGCTTGCCCTGCTGCTTTCCGCCTTTGGTGGGCAGACAGCGCAGGCCGGGGTGTTCGACGACGAGGAAGCGCGCCGTCAAATCAAGGATCTGTCCATCAAATCCAATGAGCGTCTCGACACCCTGTCCAAAGCCCAGTTCGACCTGATTAACCAGATTCAGGCGCTACGCGAAGAAAACGCCAAACTGCGCGGACAGGTCGAAACATTGAATTACGAACTGGAATCGACCAAGAAACGCCAGCAGGATTTCTATATCGACCTCGATGGTCGCTTGCGCAAGTTTGAACCCCAATCAGCGCCAGCGACAGAGAACAACCCGCCGGCGAATGCAGCAAATCCCGGTGCCGACCCGGCTAAAAAAACGGCAAGTGACCCTGCCGCTGAAGCGCACGAATACGAAGCGGCGTTAAATCTCTTCAAGGCCAATAAGATCAAGGAAGCCGCAGGCGCCTTTGAATCCTTTGTCAAAGCCCATCCGGACAGCTCGCTGACCCCGAATGCGCAGTACTGGCTTGGTAACGCTTACTATGCGCTGCGCGATTGCAAACAGGCGATCAACGCGCACAAGGCGGTGGTCAACAAGTGGCCGCAGCACCCGAAAGCGCCCGAGGCGATGGTCAACATGGCGACCTGCCAGCAGGAGCTTGGCGATACCAAGGGTGAACGGTCGACGTTGCAGGCGGTAATCGCCAAGTACCCGGACAGCCCGGCTGCGGCTGCGGCGAAGAAACGCCTGAAGAAGTAAGCGGGTGACGGGCAGCAACAGGCCTCTCTCGCTGAAAATCAGCGAGATCTTCTATTCCATTCAGGGTGAAGCCTCACGTGCCGGATTGCCGACGGTATTCGTGCGCCTCACCGGTTGCCCATTGCGTTGCGTCTGGTGCGACACCGAATACGCCTTTTCCGGCGGCCAGAGCATGACCTTGACCCGGATTCTCGAAACCGTCGGTGCATACGCCGTCCGACAGGTTTGCGTTACCGGCGGCGAACCACTCGCTCAGGCGAACTGCTTGCCGTTGCTCTCGGCATTATGCGATGCCGATTATGACGTTTCGCTCGAAACATCGGGCGCCCTCGACATTTCCGGCGTCGATTCACGCGTTTCCCGAATTGTTGATCTCAAGGCGCCCGGATCGGGTGAGTCCGCAAAGAACCGTTGGAAAAATATCGATTTTCTGTCGTCGCAAGATGAATTGAAATTCGTCATCAAAGATCGCGCCGACTATGAATGGGCGCGCGATACCGTTGTTCACAACCAGCTTGACGTCCTCTGTCCCCTGCTCTTCTCGCCGGTGCAAGGCGCGCTTGAGCCGCGCATGCTGGCCGAGTGGATTCTCGCCGATCAACTACCGGTGCGCTTGCAACTGCAACTGCACAAGCTGCTTTGGGGTAATATTCAGGGCAAATAAACCTGCAGAGTACTTGCCATGAGCGCTGCACCGACTGACGATCGACGCCATTACTCGCGCATTGCCTTTCATACCCCGGCCAGGCTGATCTTCCCTGAACGCGAAATTGACGTTAGGGTCCTCGACCTTTCACTCAAAGGCGCGCTGATCCGTTTGCCGGCACAAGCATCAATCCCTGCGGGCGCAACCTGCCGGCTGCAAGTTCTTCTCAGCGAGGGTGAATCGGCCGATCAGATCAGCATGGAAACCCGGGTAACGCATGTCGAAGGAGACAACGCAGGGCTGCATTGCCTGATCATTGACATCGACAGCGTGACGCACTTGCGGCGACTGGTCGAGTTCAATCTTGGCGACCCGGCACTGCTGGATCGGGAGATCTCGGCGCTGATCGCCGAATAGTCCTCAGCATGAGTTCGTCCATTCCAGTCGGCACGCAGCGCGCCGTCGTCCTGCTGTCCGGCGGCCTCGATTCGGCCACGACGCTGGCCATTGCCCGCGCCGCCGGTTTCGACTGCTATTGCCTGTCGCTTGACTATGGCCAACGCCATCGCATCGAACTCGATTCCGCTGCCCGCGTCGCCCTGGCCCTGGGTGCCAGCGAACATCGTGTGTTGCATCTGGCGCTCGATAAGTTTGGTGGTTCGGCACTCACGGACACCCGTATCGCAATTCCCGTCGATGGCCTTCAGCCTGGCATTCCGGCGACCTATGTACCGGCGCGCAACACCATCATGCTTTCACTGGCGCTGGCCTGGGCCGAAGTATTGGACAGCCGGGACATCTACATCGGCGTCAACGCCATTGACTATTCCGGTTACCCGGATTGCCGGCCGGAATACATTGCCGCCTATGAAGCCATGGCCAACCTGGCCACCAAGGCAGGTGTTGAAGGCCGAAAGTTGAGCATCCACACACCTTTGCTCAGTCTGACAAAGGCCGAGATCATTCGTTGCGGCAGCAAGCTGGGGGTCGACTATCGGCATACGGTTTCATGCTACCAGGCCGACGAAAGAGGCAGAGCCTGCGGCGTGTGCGATTCCTGCCGGATACGCCGCGAGGGTTTTTCTGCTGCGGGCGTTGCCGACCCGACGTCGTATGTGCTCAGTCCCCACGAGGCTTGAAACCGCGAGTGTCTCAAAGGCCCGCATTGACAGGCTTCCGGGCGGTCTCTATAATCCGCCGTTCCTGTTTTTCCGGGTCGGTAGCTCAGTTGGTAGAGCAGCGGACTTTTAATCCGTTGGTCGAGAGTTCGAATCTCTCCCGACCTACCAAGACACTGCCGATCTTGGTGGTAGCGTCAATATGTGGTCATTCCGTGGGGCGTTAGCTCAGTTGGTAGAGCAGCGGACTCTTAATCCGTAGGTCGAGTGTTCGAATCACTCACGCCCTACCACGGCTGATTTGGTCTCTTAATCGTAGATCTTGAGGTCAAGGAAATACGGGGTATGCGCTAACGATCACCAAGAATTGTCAGCCAGTGCTGTGCGCTCTGCCGTTCAAAGTCGAAAACGTCTGCCTCGTGGTAGCGGACGTGTCGAAAAAGTTTGTGCCACGTCGGGCCAATTTTGTCCTGTCGCCAGCGCCGCATTGTTTTCAGGCTGACTTTCCATCGGGCTG
>WBZP01003059.1_pt1 | contig 18543 bp, 16 predicted proteins | sample 5204301 | NCBI WGS metagenome assembly WBZP01 (sample SAMN12412401, study PRJNA552823) | activated sludge metagenome | isolation source: activated sludge from nitrification reactor of wastewater treatment plant... | place: USA: Pennsylvania | collected 2017 | reverse complement strand
CGAGAGGGTGACCTGCTCGGCACGCACTTTGCTGCCGGTGGCTCCTCACATGCGCCGAGCCTGATCGAAGTGCAAGCCGCCGTCGACGAGGCCAGCGATGCGTTGGGCAAAGCCCAACATGACGTCGAACGATTGACCTTCGAGGTCCAGGCCGCCCAACAAAGCCGAGTCACGGCTGCCGAGCGGGTCGAGGCAGCCATGGCCCGCCTGCACGAGTCTGACGCGACGTTGGCAGCGGTGGCCGAGGAACTCGCCCAGTACGGCGCGACCGCGCGCGCCGCCAAAGCAGAACTCGATCGGCTTGCCGCCCAAATCGAGGCTGCAGAAGCAGCCCAGGCCCAATCAGTGCAGGGCCTAGCCGACCTCGAAGAACGGCTCGCCACCGCTCAAGACGCACCCGATGAAGAGCCGGACGTCTCTGAACGCGAACGCCTAGCCGAAGCCGCCCGCCAGCAGCGTCAAGCCGAAATGGATGCCCGACTTCACTTGCGCACTGCCGAAGAACGGGCTCGGGCTTTGCAGGGTCGCGCCGACCAGTTGCGCCGCGCCGCGAAGGCCGAGCGCGAGGCGAGGGCCGCTGCTGTGGCCCATCGCGATCGGCTCATCCGTGAAGGACGTGCCGGCGAGCAGGTCGCTCATGCTGCCAGCTTGGTGTTGGTCAAACTCGAAGACTCGATCACTGCTGCGACGGTGCAACGCACCCGCATCGAGGATGGTCGGTCAACACGAGAGAGCCAGTTGCGCGCCGTACGTGAAGATTTGCGGACGCTAGGCAAAGAACTCGATGAGTTGGTCAACTCGGTTCACCGCGACGAGATGGCCCGCACTCAGCAGCGCATGCGCATTGAGTCGTTGGGGGAGCGAGCCCTCGAGGAACTCGGTCTCGACGTGGATGACCTGGTCGCTGAATATGGCCCCACTCAGATGGTGCCGACACTGATGCTGGCTGAAGATGGCGGAGAGCCGACCTACGGCGAGCCTGTGGCATACGACCGCGAGGCTCAAGTCAAACGTCTCCGTGCTGCCGAGCGAGGCTTGGCGATGCTGGGTCGGGTGAACCCGTTGGCGCTGGAGGAGTTCAGTGCCATGGAAGAGCGGCATAAGTACCTCACCGAGCAACTCGAAGACCTCAAGAAGACTCGTCGCGACCTGCTCGACATCATTCATGAAGTCGATGCCCGAGTGGAGCAGGTGTTCACCGAGGCCTACCGCGACGTGGAAGTGGCCTTCGAGCAGACGTTCAGCCGCCTGTTCCCAGGTGGCGAGGGCCGACTGATCCTCACCGATGAGACCAACATGCTCACCACGGGAGTCGAAGTCGAGGCCCGGCCCCCTGGCAAGAAGGTGAAGCGCCTGTCGCTGCTTTCTGGTGGCGAGCGGTCACTGGTGGCGGTGGCGTTCTTGGTGGCGTTGTTTAAGGCGCGACCCTCACCCTTCTACATCCTCGATGAGGTTGAGGCCGCTCTAGATGACACCAACCTGGGACGCTTGCTGGAGATCTATGAGGAGTTGCGCGAAAACTCCCAGCTTCTGGTCATCACCCACCAAAAACGCACCATGGAAGTCGGTGACGCGTTGTACGGCGTGACGATGCGCGGCGATGGTGTCTCCACAGTCATTAGCCAACGATTGCGAGAGCAGGAGTCGGCATGAGTCGGCCCCCAGCGCCCACTCGCGCCGACTTCGGCTGGTGGGACTCCATCAACACCCGGTGGAACGACAACGACATCTTTGGTCACATGAACAACGCGGTCTATTTCGAACTCATGGACACCGCAGTCAACAATCAACTCGTCGAAGCTTGTGGCCGACCGGTTGAGGAGATGCCTGCGATCGGTGTCGTCGCGGAGGTGTCATGCCGATACCTGCGCGAGATGAGATACCCCGGCACCATCGAAATCGGCATCGCAGTCACCAAGGTCGGCAACGCCTCGATCCACTACAAAGTGGGGTTGTTTCAAGGCCCCGGTGATGAGGCGGCCGCCGAAGGACGCTTCGTGCATGTGTACGTCGACTCGCTCACCCGTGAGGTCACCCGCATCCCCGAGGTGATCCGGGATTCGGCTGCCGACCTGTTGCGCTAGAGCCGCTCGGTGTGAGTCTGTTGCAAAAGTAAACCTATGACCGTTTCGTTGGGGTTTTCTGCTTGGGTTACCGGCTAGGCTTCAGGGGTCCCCAACAATCCCTGGAGCAACACTCATGCTGTGGTCGGTTCTGACCTTTTCTCTCATCACTTTGCTGGTCTTGGCACTGGCCAGCGCCGTCGCGATTTATGTGGCATTCCCACGTCGAGGCGCTGATCTGCCGGTGGTGCCATCGGTGGGCAACCTCCTGGGGCGCCTTGTGCACCGCCTGCCGGTGCTCACCGAGGCCGAAGGCCGGGCACTAAGCGACGTTGTTGACGCCAAGATTGGCCGCTAGCAGGTCCTCGCACCACTCCACCTGATTGGATATCGGCCATGCCAGTTGAGTTTTACTACCTGATCATCGGCCTTGCTGTTGCTGGCCTGGGCGGATTGGTTGCCTTCATCGGCACGCGTGGCCGCACCAAGGCGCCGCGTCGACCCCATGGGCCGGTCATCACCCCGACCCCCGATCAGGTTGACACTCCAGCGTCAACCGACGAGACCGACGAGTCGGCCGGTGAGCAGACCCCGACTCTGGAGCGCCCCGAGCCGGCTGCGTCTCGATTGGTGCGCCTGCGAGCTCGCCTGGCCCGATCACAATCGGGGCTCGGCAAAGGGCTGCTGGCAGTCCTCTCACGCGATCACACCAGCGCAGACGTCTGGGAAGACATCGAAGACACGCTGATCACCGCCGATGTCGGCGTTAATTCCGCGACCGAACTTGTGGGTCGGCTCAAGACCCGTCTGCGAGTCGAGGGCGGTGACAACGCCAAAGAGGTGCTGCGCGAGGAACTCGTGCGACTCGTCGACAACGACGCTGACCGCACCCTCAATATCGAGGGTGCCGATGGCCAGCCTGCGATCGTCTTGGTCGTGGGAGTCAATGGCACGGGCAAGACCACGACCGTCGGCAAATTGGCCCGACTGCTGGTGGCCGAAGACAACACCGTGGTCTTGGGCGCTGCCGACACCTTCCGGGCCGCTGCCGCAGAGCAACTTGGCACTTGGGGTGAGCGGGTCGGAGTCAAGGTCGTGCGTGGCCCTGAAGGCTCTGATCCGGCCAGTGTGGCCTTCGATTCGGTGCACGAGGGCATCAGCGAAGGCGTTGACGTGGTCATCGTTGACACAGCCGGTCGACTGCAAAACAAGGCCGGCTTGATGGATGAGCTGGGCAAGATCAAGCGGGTGATCGAAAAGCAGGCGCCCGTGACCGAGGTGTTGTTGGTGCTCGATGCGACCACCGGTCAGAACGGTTTGATGCAGGCCCGGGTCTTCGCTGAGGTCGTCAATGTGACCGGCATCGTGTTGACCAAGCTCGACGGCTCGGCCAAGGGCGGCATCGTCGTCGCCGTACAACGTGAGTTGGGGGTGCCGGTGAAGCTGGTCGGCCTCGGTGAAGGCCCCGATGACCTAGCCCCGTTTGACCCCGCGACCTTCGTTGATGCCTTGCTCGAGGGCTGAGCCCCAAGATTTAACGTGAGCTGACCTCGCGACACATCGTCGAAACGTTGCCGCGCCGCTAGTCGAAACAATCGCCAACCAGGCTGACCACCAACGTCGCGGGCAACGGACAACGTCGTCACTTAGCCGCCCGCGCACCCCGTGTGGGAGGTGACATGGACGGCTATTACAGCTGGATGCTGATCTCGGCGTCACTGGTCTTGATGATGACGACGCCGGCACTGGCTTTGTTTTACGGCGGCATGAGCCGCACCAAATCTGTGCTCAACATGATGATGATGTCCTTTAGTGCCACGGGCATTGTCGGGCTCACCTACGTCTTGTGGGGCTGGTCGATGTCTTTCAGCTCATTGGGTTGGGCTGCTGCAGATTCACAACACCCGGGCTGGGACTTCGCGACACTGTTCGCAAACCCATTCGACCAATTCGGTCTGCAGGGCACGCAACCTGCGAACTACGTCTTCGTGGCGTTCCAGTTGACGTTCGCGGTGATCACTGCGGCGCTCATCAGCGGCGCGATCGCGGATCGGGTGAAGTTCTCAGCCTGGATTGTGTTCGTGCCGATCTGGATCACCGCGTCCTACTTCCCCATGGCTCACATGGTGTGGGGCGGCGGGTTCCTGTCAAACGCGGCTGGTGGGCTCGCCGATGTGATCTTCAGTGGCGATGGGGCTGCAGCCGTGGCTCCCATCGATTACGCCGGCGGCACTGTCGTCCACATCAACGCAGGAGTCGCCGGGTTAGTGCTGGCGCTGATCATCGGGGTGCGGCGGGGGTTCGGCAAGGAGCCGATGAAACCGCACAACCTGACCCTGACCATGATCGGCGCTGGGTTGTTGTGGTTTGGCTGGTTTGGCTTCAACGCGGGTTCGATCGTCTTCACCTCGACCAAAGAGTCAGAAATGATCACGCAGTTCACCACCGAAACGGGCCTGGTGTGGATCAACACCACCACGGCCACCTGCGCTGCCATGATCGGCTGGCTTGTGGTGGAGAGAGTGCGTGATGGCAAGGCCACCTCGCTGGGTGCCGCATCCGGTGTCGTTGCTGGCCTCGTCGCGATCACTCCCGCGTGTGGTGCGGTGAGCCCTCTGGGCGCCATCGGTTTGGGGCTGATCGCTGGGGCACTGTGCGCGTTGGCTGTTGGGCTGAAGTTCCGCTTCGGCTTCGACGACTCACTCGATGTTGTGGGCGTCCACCTCGTCGGCGGACTGGTGGGCACCATCGGCGTGGGCTTGTTCTCCACCAGCACGGGGTTGTTGTACGGCGCCGGCGTACGTCAACTCATCGTGCAGGTAGCAGTCGCGCTGTTTGCCGTGGCGTGGTCGGCTGCGGCAACCCTCATCGTGGGGCTCGGGATCAAATACAGCATGGGGTGGCGCATCAGTGATGAAGCTGAACTCGACGGCATCGACTTCGCCGAACACGGTGAGAGCGCCTATGAATTTGGCTCACGAAGCGGCGCCATGGTGCACGGACCAGTGGCATTGAGCAGGCAATCGGCGCTCCAAGAGCAGGGTTCGGCATGAGCCTGCGCGGCACGCTGAGCTATTTACACGACCGTAACAAGGCTGGCCTCAGTGTGTTACCTCAGTCGTGAAGAGTCTGGGCTTATGACACCCCTCGCTGTCCCGACGAACGCTGGCGACACGGCCTGGCTGCTCATCTCGGCCGCGCTTGTGTTGCTGATGGCACCAGGCCTGGCGCTGTTCTATGGCGGGCTGGTGCGCTCCAAGAGCGTGCTGAACATGATGATGATGACCTTTGGGGCGACCGCTGCGGTTCTCGTTGTGTGGGTGCTTGGTGGCTATTCCATTGCCTTTGGAGATGACGTCGCAGGCGGGCTGATTGGCAACCCCATGCAGCACTTTGGCTTAAGCGATTTGGTCTCGGGCACAGCAGATTCGTGGCTCTCAGTGCCGGTGATCTTGTTTGCACTGTTCCAAGGGCTCTTCGCTGTCATCACCGGGGCCTTGATCTCAGGGGCCATTGCGGACCGGGCTCGCTTCGGGGCCTGGATGGTGTTCGTGAGCGTGTGGACCTTGGTGGTCTATGCCCCCGTTGCACATTGGGTCTTTGACTTCTCTCGCGAGGGGCACACCGGGGGATGGCTCGCCAACTCGGTGGGTCTGATCGACTTCGCCGGCGGCACTGCGGTTGAAGTGTGTTCGGGAGCCTCCGCACTCGCCCTGGCGCTCGTGGTTGGCAGGCGAGTCGGGTTTGGTCGCGACCCGATGCGACCGCACAACCTGACCCTGGTGATGTTGGGGGCTGGCCTGTTGTGGTTTGGCTGGTTCGGGTTCAACGCAGGCTCGGCGCTAGCTGCCAACCACGCTGCCGGATTGATCTTCGCCACGACGCTCTGCGCCGGCGCTGCCGGAGTGCTGGGCTGGCTGGCCGTCGAGCGGGTGCGTGATGGTCACGCGACCTCACTTGGTGCTGCCTCGGGCATGGTGGCCGGGTTGGTAGCCATCACCCCTAGCTGTGCCTCGGTGACCCCGATTGGTTCGCTCATCATGGGTGCCTCAGCCGGGGCGATCTGTGCCTGGGCAATCGGCTTGAAATACCGCCTGGGCGTCGATGACTCCCTCGATGTTGTCGGCGTGCACATGGTGGGCGGCATCGTCGGCACCTTGGGGGTGGGGCTTCTTGGCTCACCGTTGGCCCCCACCGCCGTCGCCGGCTTGTTGTACGGCGGCGCCCCAACCCAACTAGGCCGCCAAGCCATCGGGGTCGTAGCGGTGCTGGCCTATGCCTTTGTGATGACGTTCATCGTGGGCAAGGTGATCGACAAAACCATGGGCTTCCGTATCGATCCCGAACATGAAGTGAGCGGCATCGACCTCGTCGTACACGCTGAAACTGCTTATGACCTGCATGCCACCGCCGGTGCCCGCAGCGGCCCGTTCGGACACTAAATCGCACACAAAGGAGCACAGCTTTGAAACTCATCACCGCAGTTATCAAGCCGCACAAGTGGGAAGACGTCCGCGCCGCCCTCGAAACCGTTGGCGTGACGGGCATGACCGTGAGTGAGGTCTCGGGCTATGGCCGACAGAAGGGCCACACCGAGGTTTATCGCGGCGCGGAATACGACATCGCTTTGGTGCCCAAGATCCGCATCGAGATCGTGGTCGACAGCGACGACGTCGAGGTGATCTCGGCGGCCATCGTGCAAGCTGCCTCAACTGGTCGCATTGGCGACGGCAAAGTCTGGGTGACCCCGGTTGAGAGCGTGGTTCGCGTGCGCACCGGCGAGCGCGATGAGGGCGCGATCTAACACGTGAGTGCTGCTCAACGCGCAGAGCGCACGGTGGCAGCCGACGCGCTGTGTGTGCAGGCCTTCGAGTCCGTCAGCGCACCTACAGTGGGGGTCGCGCTGGTTGCCGTGGGGGGCTTTGGTCGCCGTGAATTGGCCCCCTTCTCCGACCTCGACGTCATCTTGGTGATCGATGACGACGTTGAGGTAGGGGATTGGGCGGGGGCATTGTGGTACCCGCTGTGGGACTCGGGACCAAACTCGACCACTCCGTGCGCTCGTTTGCAGATGTGGTTGAGACCGCGACAGCCGACCTGCGGGTGATGTTGGGGCTGCTCGATGCCCGCCACTTGGCTGGCGATCCCAACCTGACATTGCGACTGCGCACCACCATCTTGACCCAGTGGCGCCGAGACGCCCGGTCGCGACTGCTCGAACTCAAAACCTTGGGGGAGGGCCGCGCTTCGCTGCTGGGCGAACTCGCGCATTCGTCGGTGCCTGACCTCAAGGAATCTGTGGGTGGTCTGCGTGATGCCACCGTGCTCAACGCGCTGGTGGCTAGCTGGCTAGTCGATGTGCCGCACGTGGAGGTGGAGCGCTCTCGCACGGCCCTGCTCGACGTACGTGATGCGCTGCATGATGTCGCTGGTCGTGGCACCGACCGAGTGGCCCCGGAGTTTTGGCCAGAGATTGCTGCGCGGTTGGGGTTTGCCGATGGCACTGACGCGCAGCGTCGTACTCGGGCGCACGCGCGCCGCCTGCGCCATCTCTCGCGCCTGACCTGGAGTCGGGCCGAGGCCACTGTGCGCAAGCCCAGCCTCAATCGCCGACCCCAGTTGGAGACGATCGCCCCGGGCATCGCGCTCTCCCATGGTGAAGTCGTGCTCGACAAGGCCACTCGACCCACGAACGATGGCTTGCTCTTGCTCAGTGCTGCCGCTCATGCAGCCGAGCGCGGGCTGACGCTCTCACCGGCCACCGCGGCCCGCCTCGTGCGCGAGTGCCCGCCGTTGCCCACCCCATGGCCGCGAGCTGCCCGGGAGTTGGTGGTGCGACTGCTGGCCGCGGGGCGTGGGCTCGAAGCAGTCTGGGAGACCCTCGATGAGACGGGCGCTGTGGCTTCGATCTTGCCCGAGTGGGAACAGATCAGACTGCTGCCCCACGCCTCAGTCGTCCACCGATTCACGGTTGACCGGCACGTCATTGAGACCTGCATCGAGGCTTCGGGGTTGATTAGACGGGTCGCGCGCCCCGACTTGTTGATGATGGCCGCGCTCCTGCACGACATCGGCAAGGGCGGCACGGTGCCGCACTCGGTCGCCGGGGCGCCGCTGGCTCACACGGTGGCCCTGCGGATGGGATTTTCTAATCCGGATGCCCAGACCATCAGCACCTTGGTGCGCTGGCACTTACTGCTGCCAGAGACGGCCACGACACGCGATCCTGATGACCCAGCCACAGCCACACATGTCACGACGCGCATCGGCGATCTAGCCACTCTCGACCTGTTGATGGCCCTGACCGAGGCCGATGCCCGCGCCACCTCTGACACGGCATGGTCGACCTGGCGGGCGGGCCTGATCAGGTCCCTGTTCCGTCGCTGCTCTTCCTTATTGGATGCCAAGGTTGCGCCAGAGACGGGCGCTCATCAGGCGGTGGCCCTTCCCAATGGAGCACTGCTTAATGGAGTACTGCCTGATGGAGTACTGCGCACCGGCTCGCCCGAGGTCATCGTGGAACCCCTCGCTGATGGCGCCCGGGTCAGTGTGATCGCCCCCGACCGGATTGGCCTGTTGGCGGATGCTGCGGCGATGTTGGCCGTCCAGCGAGCCTCGGTGCGGGCCGCGCGCGTGTGGACCGAAGGGGGCTACGCGTTCTCGCAGTGGGAGGTGGCTGACTCCCACCTCGACCCCGCACTCCTTAAGCAACGTCTTGAGGCGATCGTGGCCGGTCGGCTCGATGCACCCACGCGGCTCACGCCTTCAACAGCGCCGAAGCTTGAGCCAAGCGTTGAGGTGCAACTGGGCGCCTCTAAGCAAGCGACCGTCGTGGAGATCCGTGCAGAAGATCGACCTGGGCTGATCTATGCCGTGTGCAGAGCAGTGGCGACCTTTGGGCTCTCGATTCGTTCGGCCCACGTCACCACCATTGGTCCGCAAGCCGTCGATGTCTTCTACGTACAAGACACCCAGGGCCAGGCGCTCAACGGCCCGCAAACCCAGGCGATGCTTGAGGCGATTCGCGAGGGCTTGCGGGCCACAGTGAGCGCTTAGGCGTCCTTGGCTTGTGCGGCCAGGAACCGCACCACTTCTGAGCGTCCTTCGATCACGTAACGCTGGGTGCCAGGGCTTGCAGTGGTGGTGCTCAACCAGGCATCGACCGCGTCAAGCAACTCCGCAGAGGCCAACGGCTTGGGGAAGAGGTACTCCAAGGCCACCGACGCCCGATGGGTGCCAATGGTGGCGAAGGCAGTTTCGGCTGCGACGAAGTACTTCTCCACGAACGGCTTGAGCAACTCTTCCTGGCCAGGCCGCATGAACGACAACGCAATCGAGCGGCCGACTTCGTTGCCCGTGGCTGGATCGAATACGGCGGCCCAGGCCGCTTCCTTTGCGGCGGCATCGGGCAAGGCGGCTCGAGCCGATGCTGCGTGCTCGATGCCCGAGACGGTGTTGTCGCGTTGAAGTTCGGCGGTGATCGCTTCCTCACCAATGCGACCAGACTGGGCGAGCCCAGTCAGAAGACCCCAACGCAGGTCCTGGTCGACGCTGAGTCCCTCAAGAGACACAGAGCCATCCAGAAGCCCGGAGAGGAAGTCACAGGCGAAATCGTTGTGGGCGACCCCAGCCAGTTGGCGCACGAAGGTCAACTGGTGGTCGCTGCCCGGTGCGGCCTGCTGGGCAAGATCGAACATGCCCTTCTCCCAGGTTGCGCGCACCTCGGCCCGGTGAGCAGGTGCGCACAAGTAGTTCACCGCAGCCGAGGCGCTCATCGGGATCCGGCTGACACCCCAAGCGTCGGTCTCAGCGCCAATGTTGGAGAGCACCAGTGCCACGAAGTCTGTGGCCGACATCTCCGCGTCGCGGGTCATGTCCCAGGTCGCCCCCCACACGAGCGCACGAGCCAAGGAGTCATCGAGGCGATCGAGCCCTGAAATCACCGTGGCCAGCGACCGCTCGTCGAGGCGGATCTTGGCGTACGCCAAGTCACCATCGTTGAGCAGCAAGAGGTCGGGCTGCTTTTCGCCCACGACATCGGCAACGGCAGTGGAAGAACCGGCGATGTCGGTTTCGATGTAGCGCCGGCGCACGAGACGACCGTTGACGTCGTCGTACAAGCCAATCCCGAGGCGGTGACGTCGCAAAGTGGGGTAATCGGGGTGCGCGGTTTGCTCAACAGTCAGCGATGAGTAGTTGCCAGCCTCATCGAGTTCAAACTTGGGCGTCAGCGTGTTGACGCCAGCAGTCTTGAGCCACTCATCGGCCCAATCTGACAATTCCCGACCCGACGCGGTCTCCAAGGCCTGCAGCAGGTCGGAGAACTCAGAGTTGGCGTAGGCGTGGTCCTTGAAGTACTGGCGAAGACCGACCATGAAGGGTTCCAACCCGACCCAGGCCACCAACTGCTTGAGCACCGAGGCGCCCTTGGCGTAGGTGATCATGTCGAAGTTGACCTCGACGGCGTGCAAGTCGTAGTTGTCAGCCGCGATGGGGTGAGTGGAGGGCATCTGGTCTTGGCGGTAGCCCGTTTGTTTGCGCGCGTTGGTGAAGCCAGTCCAGGCCTCGTCGAACTCCGTTGCCTCAACTGCGGCGTGGTAGCACGCCCACTCGGCAAACGACTCGTTAAGCCACAGGTCGTCCCACCACTTCATGGTCACCAAATCGCCGAACCACATGTGCGCCATCTCGTGCAAGATCACCGAGCAGCGGAAGTCATAGAACGAGCGCGGCTGGCGCGAGCGAGGCAGGTACTCATCACGCAGCGTGACGCAGCCGGCGTTTTCCATCGCCCCGGCGTTGTATTCGGGCACATAAAGCTGGTCGTACTTGCCGAAGGGGTAGGGGAAGTCGAATGCCTCTTCAAAGAAGGCGAAGCCTTCAGAGGTGATCTTCACCAGTTCATCGGTGTCGAGGTACGGCACCAGGGACTGGCGGCAGTAGTGGCCCAGCGGAATCTCGCCGTACTTGCCCTGATAGGTGTCGTGCACTGCGTGATATTCACCGGCCACCAAAGCAGTGATGTAGGTCGACATCGGCTTGGTGGGCTCGAACTCCCAGCGTGCCTTGCCCTCACCTAAAGATGTGGGTGCAGGAGTGGGGGAGTTGGACACGACCTGCCAGTGCTCAGGGGCAACCACGTGGAACGTGAACACCGACTTCAAGTCGGGCTGCTCAAACGTGGTGAACACCCGGCGTGCGTCGGGAACCTCAAATTGGCTGTAGAGGTAGACCCGGTCATCAACTGGGTCAACGAACCGGTGCAGACCCTCGCCGGTGTGGCTGTATTTGCACATGGCCTCAACCACTAGTTCGTTCTCGGCGGCCAGGTCACTCAGCGCGATGCGGCTATCGAGGTACGCCGTTGCCGGGTCGATGCTTTGGCCATTGAGGGTGATCGAGGAGATCGTGGCGTCAACCAGATCAGCGAAAGTCTGCGCACCTGGTTGGGTGCTGCGGAACTTCACCGTCGTGCGGGAGGCGAAGCTATCCTCACCGGTGGTGAGATCAAGTTCGATGAGGTAAGAGTCGACGGTCAAGTGGGCAGAGCGCGAGAGCGCCTCTTCCCGAGTCAGATTAGTTCCGGGCATAGCGTCATCATTGTCAGTGATGAGCGCATGCGCAAAGTTGGATAACAAACCGAGGAGTCAACGATGGGGACGACACAGCGAGCAGACTTTTGGTTCGACCCGGTGTGCCCGTGGGCCTGGATGTCTAGCCGATGGATGCTTGAGGTCGCCAAGGTGCGCGATGTCGAGGCGCACTTCCACGTGATGAGCCTCGCCGTGCTCAACGACGGACGTGACCTGCCAGCCGAATACCTTGACTTGATGAAGTTGGCGTGGGGCCCGGTGCGCGTGTGCATTGCGGCCGCTGCGGCTCATGGCGAGGAAGTGCTGTTGCCGCTCTACACAGCTATGGGCACCCGCATCCACCCGGGCGCACGCACCCCCGACCGCGCGCTCATCGAAGAGTCCCTCGCCGAGGTCGGGTTGCCGGTGTCGTTGGCCGACGCCATGACCTCAACTGAGTACGACGAAGAGTTGCGCCGCTCCCACCACGAAGGCATGGACAAAGTTGGCATGGATGTCGGCACCCCAGTGATCCACATCGGCGACGTCGCCTTCTTCGGCCCAGTGGTCACCCCCGCACCCAAGGGCGAAGCGGCCGGCCGGTTGTGGGATGGCTGCGTTCTAGTGGCCAGCACACCAGGCTTCTATGAACTCAAGCGCACCCGAGATGCAGGCCCGGTCTTCGACTGATGCTGCACCCCCAAGCGGCCAAGGTCATTGCGGCAACCGCTGATGACATCAGCGTTGCCGACGCTCGCTTCGACGTCGTTGCCGAGCGCGAACGCGTGCGCAAGGCCAACCTCAAGCAACCACGTGAAGACGTCGCCCGGGTCGAGGACCTCGATGCCCGTGGTGTGCGGGTGCGGCTCTACGCCGCCCCCGATGCCCACGGGGTCATCGTGCACGCCCACGGCGGCGGGTTCGTGCTCAACGACATCGACGTTCACGACCGCATTGCCCGCATGTTGGCCAACCGAAGCGGCGCCACTGTCATCAGCGTCGACTATCGCCGGCCCCCAGAGCATCCCTATCCAGCGGCCGTTGACGACATGGATGCCGTGGTCGCCTGGCTCGCGGAGACCGACGACCCAGATGTGAGTGGACCCATCGCGGTCCACGGTGACAGTGCCGGTGCGTGCTTGGCGCTCGTGGCCGCACTTCGGCACCGTGAGCGCTTCGCAGCCCAGGTGCTGATCTATCCGTTCATTGATGCAGCGAGGGATGCGACGTCGTACTGCGCCGACGGAGTCGGCTTTGAGCCGGATGAGGCGCGTTGGTACTGGTCGGCCTACGCAGGCGGAGACCAGCAGCGGCTGCACCTGCTCGCCGATCCGAACTTCTCGCCTGTCGACACCGACTATGCCGGGTTGCCTCCCACCTTGATCGCCACCGCTGAGCACGACATCTTGCGCACGGAGGGGGAGGCGTTGGCCGTGGCGATGGAGCAAGCCGGGGTGTCAGTGGTCGCCACTCGATATCTCGGCATGATCCACGGCTTTTGGCGGTTCGTCGACCAATTCGATGCCTCTGAGGTGCTGATGGGGCAGGTCGTGGGCTTCTTGCGCGAGCACGGAGTCGGCCGCGGACATTAGTTCAGGCAAGGCGGCTTTAGACTCCGCACCATGCGCGTTCACCTGGGCTCTGACCATGCCGGACTCGAACTCAAAGATCACCTCAAAGGGTGGCTTGTTGAGCAAGGGCACGAACCTGTCGATCACGGACCTTTTGTGTACGACGCCCTCGACGACTACCCCGTTTTTTGTATCCGGGCTGCCGCAGGCGTGGTAGCTGATCCGGGCTCGCTCGGTGTGGTGATCGGAGGCTCGGGCAACGGCGAGCAGATCGCGGCCAACAAGGTCAAAGGGGTGCGTGCGGCACTGGTGTGGAGCACCGAGACTGCAGTGCTGGCTCGTGAACACAACGACGCCAACGTGATCTCCGTGGGCGGCCGGATGCACTCGATCGAGGAGATGACAGGGTTCATCGACACCTTCTTGACCACGCCGTTTACCCACGATGAGCGCCACGTCCGTCGCATCGCCATGATGAGCGACTTCGAGGTGAGTCACGAGTTCCCGGCGCTGCCTGATTCGGCAATCGGCCTGGGTCCAGATGCCTGAGGGACACACCCTTTTTCGGCTAGCCCGCGATCTTCGCGAGACCTTCGCTGGCCAGCACATCACCGTAAGCAGCCCTCAAGGGCGATTCGCTGATGCCGCGGAGTTGCTCAACGGTCGGGTCATGGACGATGCCCAGAGTTGGGGCAAGCACCTGTTTGTCGAGTTCGACAACGACCAGATCGTGCATGTGCACCTGGGGCTGTACGGAAGCTTCGAGATCACCACCGGACCGGCTCCAGCACCAGTCGGGCAGGTACGACTGAGGCTCTCCACTCCCACGGCGTACGCCGACCTGCGCGGTGCCACCACTTGCGATCTGATCACCTCAGTTGAGCAGGAGATCATCTGCGCTCGGCTGGGCCCCGACCCTTTGCGTCCTGACGCGCAACCCGCCCACGCCTGGGCCAAGATCCACCGCAGCCAGCGTCCCATCGGTGCGTTACTAATGGATCAGTCGGTGCTGACTGGAGTCGGCAACGTCTACCGAGCCGAGGCGCTCTTTCGTCACCGCATCGATCCGATGCGACCGGGTGCCTCGTTGCGGCGCGGACAGTTTGACGCCCTGTGGGCTGACCTGGTGGACCTGTTGGCTGAAGGGGTGCGGGTTGGGCGCATAGACACCGTGCGACCTGAACACACGCCAGAGGCCATGGGTCGTGATCCTCGCAAGGATGATCACGGGGGAGAGGTATACGTCTATCGGCGCACCAGCCAGCCGTGTCACGTGTGCAACTCAGCCGTGCGCACCGCTGAACTTGAGGGTCGCAATCTGTTTTGGTGTCCGCGCTGTCAGCCGAAGTTCCGCTCGCGCGCCAAGTGACGCAGTCACCCGAGTTCGTGATCACAGGCCCGGGTGTGGAATGATTGCCCGGCCTTCCCCGCAACCGTGGTGATGGCGCGCGGATGTAGCTCAATGGTAGAGCCCCAGTCTTCCAAACTGGCTACGCGGGTTCGATTCCCGTCATCCGCTCGGAGCGTGTCCGACGTACGCCTTTCGAGGCGTGAAACGGGGCGTAGCGTAGTGGCTAGCGCGCCTGCTTTGGGAGCAGGAGACCGCAGGTTCGAGTCCTGTCGCCCCGACTCGTCGGACCGCTCCACCTCGTGTGCGGCCAACTCCGCGCATTGACCCAGACGCACCACCGACCAGATGCAGCACCAACCAAGGAGAACCCCGTGAAGAGCACCGTCGAGACCTTGAACCCCACTCGGGCCAAGCTGACCATCGAGGTGCCCTTTGAGGAGTTGAAGCCGATGCTTGATGAGGCCTACAAAGCCATCGCCAAGCAGATCAACGTCCCAGGGTTCCGTCGCGGCAAGGTGCCCGCTGCGGTCATCGACCGTCAGGTCGGCCGCGGTGCCGTGCTCGACCAGGCCATCAACGAGGCCGTGCCGCAGTTCTACGTCGACGCGTTGCGCGAGCACTCCTTGGTGCCGCTGGCTCAGCCGGAGATTGAGGTGACCAAGTTCGAGGACGGCGAGGTCATCGAGTTCACCGCTGAGGTCGACGTGCAGCCCACCATCGAATTGCCTAACTACGAAGGCCTTGAGGTCAGCGTCTCTGACGTCAGTGTCTCCGACGATGAGGTCGACGCCGACCTAGCCGCCTTGCGCGAGCGCTTTGCAACTCTCAACGACGTGGAGCGCGCTGCAGCCGACGGCGACTTCGTGAGCATCGACCTCGCAGCCACCCACGACGGCGAGGCTGTCGAAGGTGGCGAGATTGCCGGATTTAGCTACAAGGTTGGCCGCGGCGGCATGCTGCCTGGCATCGACGAGGCCTTGACCGGCATGTCTGCTGGTGACTCAAAGACTTTCGTTTCCCAACTGCTCGGCGGCGAACTTGAGGGCCAAGACGTTGATGTCTCGGTCACGGTCAACGCTGTGAAGGAGCAGGTGCTGCCCGAACTCGATGAGGAGTTCGCCCAGACTGCCTCTGAGTTCGACACCATCGAAGAACTCACCGCCGACGTACGCACTCGCCTTGAGAGCGCCAAGCGCACTGAGCAGGCCAACGAGGCCCGTGACGCAGTTTTGGAGAAGTTGCTCGATGGCGTCGACGTGCCAGTGCCCGACGGTTTGCTGGCTAGCCAGGTCGAGTCGCGTCGTGCAGACGTTGAGCGGCAGTTGGGCTGGGCGGGCATGACCCTCCAGCAGTACCTCGATAACCAAAAGCAGACCGAAGACGAGTTTGACGGCGAGATCGAAAAGCAGGTCCGCGACGGAATCGCTGCTCAGTTCATCCTCGATGAGATCGCTAAGAAAGAAGAGATCAACGTCGAAGAGAACGAGTTGAGCGAGGCGCTGTGGATGCGCGCTCAGCAGTCGGGCCAAGACCCCAACGAGTTCGTCAAGCACATGGTGGAGCACAACCACATCCCCGAACTTGTTGCCGAGATCGTGCGCGGCAAGGCGCTCGGTGTTGTGGTCGCAGCAGCCAGTGTCAAAGACGCCTCCGGCAACGCCGTCGATTTGGGCGAAGCGGTCGCCACCGACGAGTGACCTGCGGCCCTTAGAGGCCGCTGACCAAGCAAAGTCGACGCATTGATAGCCTCACCCCAACCTGGGGAGGGGACAAAATGGGGGAAACACGTCAAGTTGGCGCTGCGTCGCGCCGGCAGGTCGCAACCGGAGCGCTCTGGGCGGTGCCAACAGTCGTCATGAGCACTGCGGCACCATCGCTGGCGGCGTCGTCGGCGGTGATCACCGGCAACGTGTGCAAGCTGTTTTATGGCTCGGGCACCGTCAACTATCAAACCCACAGCATCTATTGGGGTGTCACTTCTGACACCGGCACTATCCCTGCTGGCACGGTGGTGAAGTTCACCGTCATCGTCGATCCCTCGACCAATCCCGATGGCCTCACCGGGTGGGACGTGCCAACCAACGAGTATCCGGCTGGGTACTCAGTGACCAGCACCGCCGGACCTTGGTACATCTCCTACTCACCCGCGCGGGGAACCGCGTTGACGGGCAGCCAGAGTTTCACGGTCGTCATCACGTTCAATCAGGCGTACGTCGGCAGCTTCTGTGCCGCCAGCATTTGGAACGACACCTTCACCTTGCGGCCTGCTTCAACGATTTCCATCAGCGGCGCCACAGTGACCGGTGCCGCCTCAGCAGGAACCTCAGGTTTGAGCTACCAGGCCGCTCGTCGCTACCCGAACTCAATCAACAGCACCGGTCGCCTTCCGCATGTCTTCATCTCGAAGTCTGGGCTTCAGTCCTGTTACCCCCCAGTGCAGTGGAGCATCGTGTTGAGCAAGACAGGTGCTGACAACGTCACCACCTATCCCAGTGGCTACACCGTGCCCAGTCCGTGCACATGGGACGGACTCACTTGCTCGGGAACTACCGGAACCAGCATCCCGCGTTTGGGCGCGGTGCAAACCGCACAGTTCATCGCAAACGTCTGCTGAGCGGTCGGCGTACGCCTGCGGCGAACACCGGGCCATAGTGCGTGGAACCTGACGATCTCTTGGCTATGGTCATGGCGTGACCGACTTCAACAACATCCAAGCCAGCGGCGGCGGTGTGCCGACCTACGGGCTCGACGACCACATTTATCAGCGACTGCTTAAAGAACGCATCATCTTTTTGGGTTCTGAAGTGCGCGACCAAAACGCCAATGCCATCTGTGCCCAGATGCTGCTGCTCTCTGCCGAAGATCCTGAGGCCGACATCTTCTTGCACATCAACTCACCTGGCGGATCGGTCGACTCCGGCATGGCGATCTACGACACGATGAACTACATCCCCAACGATGTGGCGACCGTCGCGATGGGTCTGGCTGCCTCGATGGGACAGTTCCTGCTCTGCGCCGGCACCCCTGGCAAGCGTTACGCCCTGCCGCACGCGCGCATCATGATGCACCAGCCTTCAGGTGGCATGGGCGGTTCAGCCTCAGACATCAAGATCCAGGCTCAGCAATCGCTGCACATCAAGAAGGTTCTTTTCGAACTGATCTCCCAGCACACCGGGCAGCCACTCGAGCAGGTTGAGCAAGACGCCGATCGCGATCGCTGGTTCACCGCTGAGCAGGCCAAAGACTATGGATTCATTGACCAGGTCGTCACCAGCGCACGCGAGGCAGCTGACGAAGGTCGACCCGCACACGGACTCAAGGACTAAGCGATGAACTACTACATCCCTCAGTGGGAAGAGCGCACTTCCTACGGCATCCGCCGCATCGACCCCTACGCCAAGCTCTTCGAAGAGCGCATCATCTTCTTGGGCACTCCGATCAGCGACGACATCGCTAACGCGGTGATGGCTCAGCTGATGTGCCTGGAGTCGATGGACCCCGAGCGCGACATCCAGATCTACATCAACTCTCCAGGCGGATCGTTTACCGCGATGACCGCGATCTACGACACGATGCGCTTCATCAAGCCTGACGTGCAGACCGTGTGCTTGGGGCAGGCAGCCTCGGCAGCCGCGATCTTGTTGGCAGCCGGCGCGCCTGGCAAGCGTCTTGCTCTGCCCAACAGCCGCATCCTGATTCACCAGCCCTACACCGAAGGCACCTACGGCCAATCCTCAGACATTGAGATTCAGGCCAACGAGATCCTGCGGATGCGCGAGACGCTGGAGAAGATGATCGCTGAGCACAGCGGCCGATCGATGGAAGACGTCAGTCGAGACATTGAGCGCGACAAGATCCTGACTGCTGAGGGAGCTGTCGAATACGGCCTGATTGACGCGGTTCTTGAGTCGCGCAAGGCGGCACTGATCTAGGTGGTGCGACTAGCCGTGGGTGCGTCGTACCCGGATTTCAGGGGTGCAAGCAGT
>WBZP01003058.1_pt1 | contig 18552 bp, 25 predicted proteins | sample 5204301 | NCBI WGS metagenome assembly WBZP01 (sample SAMN12412401, study PRJNA552823) | activated sludge metagenome | isolation source: activated sludge from nitrification reactor of wastewater treatment plant... | place: USA: Pennsylvania | collected 2017 | reverse complement strand
CCGGCGCGGTACACCACGTTGTCCAGCCGGCTCTCCAGGATCTGCAGCAGGTTCTCGCCGGTCTTGCCGGGCTTGCGCACGGCCTCTTCGTAGTAGCGGCGGAACTGCTTCTCCAGCACGCCGTAGGTGAAGCGGGCCTTCTGCTTCTCGTGCAGCTGCAGGCGGTATTCGCTCTCCTTGATCCGCGCGCGGCCGTGCTGGCCGGGCGGGTAGGGGCGCTTCTCGAAGGACTGATCGCCGCCGACGAGATCGACGCCGAGGCGACGCGACTTGCGCGTCATGGGTCCGGTGTAACGAGCCATTTTTCTGGTTTCTCCTGACCCTAGACCCGGCGCCGCTTGGGCGGACGGCAGCCGTTGTGCGGCTGCGGGGTGACGTCGGAAATCGCGCCCACCTCCAGGCCGGCGGCCTGCAGCGAACGGATGGCGGTCTCACGGCCCGAGCCCGGGCCCTTGACGAACACGTCGACCTTCTTGACGCCGTGCTCCTGCGCCTTGCGGGCGGCGTTCTCGGCGGCCAGCTGCGCGGCGAACGGGGTCGACTTACGCGACCCCTTGAAGCCGACGTGACCCGACGACGCCCAGGCGATGACGTTGCCCTGCGGATCGGTGATCGACACGATGGTGTTGTTGAACGTGCTCTTGATGTGCGCAGCGCCGTGCGGGACGTTCTTCTTCTCGCGCTTGCGTCCCTTGGCTGTGCCCTTCTTGGCGGCGCCTGCGGCGCCCTTCTTGGCTGGGGGCATCTCGGATTACCTGGCCTTCTTCTTGCCGGCGATGGTGCGCTTGGGGCCCTTGCGGGTACGCGCGTTGGTCTTGGTCCGCTGGCCGCGCACCGGCAGGCCACGGCGATGCCGCAGGCCCTGGTAGCAGCCGATCTCGATCTTGCGGCGGATATCGGCCTGCACCTCGCGGCGCAGGTCGCCCTCCACCTTGAGGTTGCTCTCGATGTAGTCGCGCAGCTGGGTCAGCTGATCGTCGGTCAGGTCCTTGGAGCGCAGATCCCGGTCGATGCCGGTGGCCGCCAGGATCTCCTGGGAGCGGGTACGGCCGATGCCGTAGATGTAGGTCAGCGCGATCTCCATGCGCTTGTCGCGCGGAAGATCAACGCCCACTAGACGTGCCACAGTGGTGTGTTTTCTTTCTCTATGCGGAGGTCTTTTCCCAGTCCGTTCCCCTCGCGGGGCCCAGCCTCCGTGCCGGGCGTGGATGAACGGCGTATCCGTTCAGTGGTACTGGGAGGTCTGCATTCAGTTGTTGAAATCTTGCGTGCCGACGTGGCCGGCCAGGTCCTTGCGGAAGCCTTGGCTCAACCTTGTCTCTGCTTGTGGCGGGGATCGGAGCAGATCACCATGACCCGCCCATGCCGGCGGATCACCCTGCACTTGTCGCAGATCGGCTTGACGCTCGGGTTCACCTTCACGGCTGTGTCGATCCTGTTCTGATAGTCGGTACTGGTCGGGCGGTCTACTTGTAGCGGTACACGATGCGGCCCCGGGACAGGTCGTAGGGAGAGAGCTCCACCACCACGCGGTCCTCGGGCAGGATGCGGATGTAGTGCTGCCGCATCTTGCCGCTGATGTGCGCGAGCACCTTGTGACCGTTCTCCAACTCAATGCGGAACATCGCATTGGGCAGAGGTTCGACCACGCGGCCCTCGACCTCGATGGCACCGTCTTTCTTGGCCATACTTCTCGGCGATCCTTCGTCGTTCGTTTCGTATCTGATTACGCCCGTGCTCGGGCAGCCTCAGCTCCGACTACGCAACGTGGGAAACCAGATGGAAGTTTCAGCCATTCCAGCAAGCACACAAAGAAGCCGGCGCGGTGGCCGCACCGTTGCTCCATGCTACTCGCTGAGCGGCCCACCCCAAAATCCGTCACGGGAGTGCCCGGGCGGGCGATCACGGTCTCATTTGCCGCAGTGGCCACACCTTGTCCATCAGACCGACCTGGACCTGCCGGCGCAATGTTCGCGGTGGGACACGCCGCCCGCGTCCCTCGGCGCGGGTGTAGCGACACGGATTGCAGCACCCGCACGGCTCCCCGCGCAGAGGTGCGTGGCAGCGCTTAAACGCACCTTGCCAACACCTCGCCGCATTTACTAGGATATCCAAGTAATTCGGATCACCGCACGCCGAGAGGCTTCCCATGACCACACAGATTCCGCACTTCGTAGACGGCCGCCGCAGCAACCTGTCGTCCACCCGGACCGCCGACGTCCTCAACCCGAGCACCGGCGAGGTGCAGGCGCAGGTCCTGCTGGCCTCGACCGCTGACGTCGACACCGTCGTGAGTTCCGCCGTAGCGGCGCAGAAGGAGTGGGCCGCGTGGAATCCGCAGCGCCGCGCCCGCGTCATGATGAAGTTCGTCGAACTGGTCAACGCCAACACCGACGAGCTGGCCGAGCTGCTCAGCCTCGAACACGGCAAGACCGTCGCCGACTCCAAGGGCGACATCCAGCGCGGCATCGAGGTGATCGAATTCTCGATCGGCATCCCACACCTGCTCAAGGGTGAGTTCACCGAGGGCGCCGGCACCGGCATCGACGTCTACTCGATCCGCCAGCCCCTCGGCGTGGTCGCCGGCATCACCCCGTTCAACTTCCCCGCGATGATCCCGCTGTGGAAGGCCGGCCCGGCGCTCGCGTGCGGAAACGCCTTCGTGCTCAAGCCTTCCGAGCGCGACCCGTCGGTGCCGCTGCGGCTGGCCGAGCTGTTCCTGGAAGCCGGCCTGCCGCCGGGCGTGTTCCAGGTCGTCCAGGGTGACAAGGAAGCGGTGGACGCGCTGCTCACCCACCCCGACGTCAAGGCGGTCGGCTTCGTCGGCAGCTCCGACATCGCGCAGTACATCTACTCGACGGCGGCCGCCCACGGCAAGCGCTCGCAGTGCTTCGGCGGCGCCAAGAACCACATGGTCGTGATGCCCGACGCCGACCTCGACCAGGCCGTCGACGCCCTGATCGGCGCGGGCTACGGCAGTGCCGGCGAGCGCTGCATGGCCATCAGCGTCGCGGTGCCGGTTGGCGAAGAGACGGCGAACCGGTTGCGCGCCAGGCTCGTCGAGCGGATCAACCAGCTGCGGGTCGGGCACAGCCTGGACCCCAAGGCCGACTACGGGCCGCTGGTCACCGAGGCGGCGCTGGCGCGGGTCCGCGACTACATCGGCCAGGGCGTCGAGGCCGGTGCGGAGCTGGTGGTCGACGGCCGCGAGCGCGCCACCGACGAACTCACCTTCGACGATCTGGATCTGTCCAAGGGCTTCTTCATCGGGCCCACGTTGTTCGACCATGTCACCGCCGACATGTCGATCTACACCGACGAGATCTTCGGCCCGGTGTTGTGCATCGTAAGGGCCCACGACTACGAAGAGGCCCTTCGCCTTCCGAGCGAGCACGAGTACGGCAACGGCGTGGCGGTGTTCACCCGTGACGGCGACACCGCGCGCGACTTCGTCTCGCGCGTGCAGGTCGGCATGGTCGGCGTGAACGTGCCGATTCCGGTGCCGGTGGCCTACCACACCTTCGGCGGCTGGAAGCGGTCCGGCTTCGGCGACCTCAACCAGCACGGCCCGGCGTCGATCCAGTTCTACACCAAGGTCAAGACCATCACCGAGCGCTGGCCCTCGGGCATCAAGGACGGCGCCGAGTTCGTCATCCCGACCATGAAGTGAGCTGAATCATCCGCATGTTCGAGATGGACGACGACGAACGCGTGATCGCCGAGACGGCGGCCGCGTTCGCCGCCAAACGCCTTGCGCCACAAGCACTGGAATGGGACGAAGCCAAACACTTCCCCACCGACGTGCTACGCGAGGCCGCCCAGCTGGGAATGGCCGCGATCTACTGCGACGATGCCGCCGGGGGCAGCGGACTGCGCCGCTTGGACGCGGTGCGCATCTTCGAGGCACTCGCCTACGCCGACCCGGCCGTGGCGTCGTTCATCTCGATCCACAACATGTGCGCCTGGATGATCGACAGCTACGGCACGCCCGGGCAACGCGACGCCTGGGTGCCGCGACTGGCCGAGATGGACGCGATCGCCAGCTACTGCCTGACCGAACCGGGCGCCGGCTCGGATGCCGCCGCGCTGCGCACCCGGGCGGTGCGCGACGGTGATCAGTACGTGCTGGACGGTGTCAAACAGTTCATCTCCGGCGCCGGCGCCTCGGACGTGTACGTGGTGATGGCGCGCACCAGCACCGACGGCCCGAAGGGGATCTCGGCGTTCGTCGTCGAAAAGGACACTCCCGGAGTGAGTTTCGGTGCCAACGAGCTGAAGATGGGCTGGAACGCCCAGCCCACCGCACAGGTGGTCTTCGAGCAGGCCCGGGTTCCCGCCGACGCGCTGCTCGGCGGTCCGGCGGGTGAGGGCGCCGGTTTCGGCATCGCGATGAACGGCCTCAACGGCGGGCGGATCAACATCGCCGCCTGCTCGCTGGGCGGCGCCCAGGCGGCCTACGACAAGGCCGCGGCCTACGTGCGCGACCGGGAGGCCTTCGGCGGCCCGCTGATCGACGAGCCCACCATCCGGTTCGCCCTGGCCGACATGGCGACCGCGCTGGAGACCTCGCGAATCATGTTGTGGCGGGCGGCTTGTGCGCTCGACACCAATGCTGCCGACAAGGTCGAACTGTGCGCGATGGCCAAACGCTATGTGACCGACGCCTGTTTCGAGGTGGCCGACCAGGCGCTGCAACTGCACGGCGGTTACGGCTACCTCAAGGAATACGGGCTGGAGAAGATCGTCCGGGATCTGCGGGTGCACCGAATCCTGGAGGGCACCAACGAAATCATGCGCGTGGTCATCGGCCGCGCGGAAGCCGCGCGGGCCCGGGCGTCGGCGTGAGCGAGAAAGAGAGGCTGCGCACCGTGACATCGACCAAGACGATCGCTTTCCTGGGACTGGGCAACATGGGCGGCCCGATGGCGGCCAACCTGGTGACCGCCGGGCACACCGTGCACGGTTTCGACCCGGTGGCCACGGCCGCCCAGGCCGCAAAGGCCAACGGCGCCAACGTCTTCGGCTCCGGCGTCGAGGCCGTCGCCGGCGCCGACGTCGTGATCACCATGCTGCCCAACGGCGGGCTGGTCAAGAGCTGCTATGCCGAGATCCTGCCTACCGCGAAAACAGGCGCGTTGTTCATCGACAGCTCGACGATCTCCGTCGACGACGCGCGGGAGGTGAACCGGCTGGCCGGCGAACACGGGTTCGCGCAGCTGGACGCCCCGGTGTCCGGTGGGGTCAAGGGCGCCATCGCCGGCACACTGGCGTTCATGGTCGGCGGCACCGACGAGGCGGTCGACGCCGCCCGACCGGTGCTCGAGCCGATGGCGGGCAAGGTCGTGCACTGTGGCGCCGCGGGGGCCGGGCAGGCGGCCAAACTCTGCAACAACATGGTGCTGGCGGTCCAGCAGATCGCCGTCGGGGAGGCGTTCGTGCTCGCCGAAAAACTCGGCCTGTCGGCCCAGTCGCTGTTCGACGTGATCACCGGCGCCACCGGCAACTGCTGGGCGGTGCACACGAACTGCCCGGTGCCCGGGCCGGTTCCGACGTCGCCGGCCAACAACGACTTCAAGCCGGGCTTCGCCACCGCGCTGATGAACAAGGACCTCGGCCTGGCGATGGACGCCGTGCGGTCGACGGGTTCGGCGGCGCCCCTGGGCTCGCACGCCGCCGAGATCTACGCGGACTTCGCGCAGGAGAATCCCGGGCTGGATTTCAGCGCGGTGATCAATACGTTGCGGAACTGAGCGAGTCGGTGTCCGGACCGCCGGTGGCCAAGAGCCGGCGCCCGGACCGGTCCCCGGCCATGAGCGGCACGGCGAACGCGGTCAGCATGAGCGCGGCGCCGGACCCGGCAACCGCGGCCGCCAGCCGCCGGCGGTCGTCCACCCGCTGGTCGCATTCGCCGGCATAGTCGCTGATCACGAACTGCGCGCCGACCAGCAGGTGCTGCTGGCGGTTGAACGCGTCCTCCTGGTCGGCGGCACCCGGATCACCGTGCCAGCCCGTGCCGCAGACGATGGGTTCACCGCGGCGGTCGACCACGTGCAGCGCCAGCGGAAGTGTCAGTGACACCATCGCTCCCAGGACAGCAGCCAGCCCCGCGAGTGCGGCGAACCAACGCACCAGCAACTGCACCTCCCTCGTCCGGGAGAGGATGCTAACCGCCGCAAAACCGCTTCAGCAGGCGCTTTTACCGCATCGGTACAAGGGTGTTATCGGGACGCCTCAGAAATCGCCCGAGCTGCGGCGCAGCGTCTCGATCGACGCCACCAGCGCCCGGGACTCCGCGTCGGACATGCCGATCCGGGCGAACACCTTCTCGTTGAGCGTGACGGTGGCGTCCTCGACGGTGGACCGGCCCAGGTCGGTGATCTCGACCAGGGTGGTGCGACCGTCGGTGGGGTGCGGCACCCGCCGCACCAGCCCGGCGCTCTCCAGTCGGCGGATGGCATGGGTCACGCTGGTGACGTGCACCTGCAGCCGGTCGGATGCCGCGGTGATCGGCAGCGCCCCGCTGCGGCTGAACGCCAGCAACCGCAACAGCTCGTACCGGGAGAAGCTCAGGTCGTACGGCCGCAACGCGGTCTCGACGCGGGCCAGCAGGATCTGGTGTGCCCGCATCACCGACGTGACCGCGACCATGCCGTCGGCGACGTCACCCCAGCCGGCCCGTTCCCAGTTGGCGCGGGCCTGCGCGATCGGGTCCGGCTTGTCGGTCGAACCTGCGGTCACGCCTCACAGATTACGTTCCAGCAGAACATCTCCGGTATCGACCGCCACAACCTGCACCGCGGCGATCTCGTCGATCGGCATCGAGGTGCTGCCGCTGGTCTGCGCGGTCTCCCCGGCCCGGGCCCGCCAGGTGCCCAGCTGGACGTGGCTGCCGTCGCGGCCGACGGCCACCATCGCCAGCTTGTCTGCGGTGTCGCTGCCGGCCGCCCCCGCATCCTCCCCGCCACCGTTCTCGCTCTCCGAATAGGTGCATGTCATGGCGATGTCGGTGCCCCAGTCGTGCCCTCCGCGATGCCCAGGTCCTCGGCGATCTGGGCGGTCGTCCACCCCAGGTAGTAGGCCCGCCGGATCACGGCGTGGTGGTCGGCGGACAGCTGGGCCAGCGCATCGCCAAGCAGCAGCCGGTCGAGTGCCGTATTCACCTCGTCGTCGATGACCATATTGCGCGCAACGGTGAACAGCCAGGCCCGGGCCGAACGGTCGCCGGTCAACCGGACGGCGTAGCGCCACAACGCGGCGGCGTGCTCGTCGTAGATCACCCTCATCAGCGTCGTCTCGGCGTTGTTCGAATCCTGCATCAGCGGCCTCCGCCGGTGACACGAGCCGGGTGGTCGATCGGTTCAGTCTGGCAGCGTGAGAACGCGCGGTCCATCGTCGGTGGCGGCCACCGTGTGTTCCCAGTGCGCGGCGCGGGATCCGTCGGTGGTGACCACCGTCCACTCGTCGTCGAGGACGCGGGTCTTGACGGTGCCCAGCGTCAGCATCGGTTCGATGGCCAGTACCGAACCGGCGGCCAGCAGCGGGCCGCGGCCGGGTGCACCCTCGTTGGCCAGGAACGGCTCCATGTGCATCTGCCGGCCGATGCCGTGCCCGCCGTATCCCTCGACGATGCCGAACCGCCGGCCGTGCCGCTGCTCGGCGGCGCGGGCGCCCAGTTCGATGGCGTGCGAGACGTCGGTGAGCCGGTTGCCGGGCACCATGGCCGCGATCCCGGCCTCCATCGCTTCGCGAGTCGCCCGGGACAGGATGTCGTCGACCGGGATCAGCTCGCCGACTCCGAAGGTGACGGCCGAATCACCGTGCCAGCCGTCGACGATTGCGCCGCAGTCGATCGACACCAGGTCGCCGACCACCAGGACTTCACCCGGCGACGGGATGCCGTGCACGACCCGGTCGTTGACCGACGAGCAGATCGACGCCGGGAACCCGTGGTAGCCGAGGAAGGAGGGGGTGCCCCCGCCCTCGCGGATCACGGTCTCGGCGACCTCGTCGAGCAGCTGGGTGGAAACCCCGGGGGCGGCGGCGTCGTGGACGGCCTGCAGCGCCCGGGCGACCAGTGCGCCCGCGACGGCCATCGCATCGAGCTCGCCCGCGGTCCGCTGGGCGACCACCTTGCGATTTCGCCGACCGGGCAGCGAGACCATATCTGTCGGCGCGCTACCGGCCCAGGGCCCGCAGCGCGCGGGCGAAGACCTCGTCGACGGCGCCCACGGCGTCAACTGTCTTCAGGCCGTCGGCGTAGTAGTCCAACAGCGGGGCGGTCTCGGCCTGGTAGACCTTCATCCGATTGCGGATGACGTCCTCGGTGTCGTCGGCGCGGCCGCGGCCCTTGAGGCGCTCGACCAGCTCGTCGTCGGGAACCCGGAATTCGACCACCGCGTCCAGTTTCACGCCACGGCGGGCCAGCATCTCGTCGAGCGCCTTGGCCTGTTCCACCGACCGGGGGAAACCGTCCAGGATGAAGCCGTCGGCGGCGTCGGCGGCGTTGAGCCTGTCGTCGACCAGAGCGTTGGTCAGCGTGGCCGGCACCAGGTCACCGGCATCGAGGTACCTCTTGGCTTCCACGCCCAACTCGGTGCCGGCGCTGATGTTGGAGCGGAACAGGTCACCGGTCGAGATCTGCGGCACCCCAAGCTTCTCGGCCAACTGCACCGCCTGCGTGCCCTTGCCTGCGCCGGGCGGTCCGAGCAAAACGATTCTCACCTGAGGAACCCTTCGTAGTTGCGCTGCATCAGCTGGCTTTCGATCTGCTTCACGGTATCCAAACCGACACCGATCATGATCAGCACGGCTGTGCCACCGAAGGGCAGGTTCTGCACGCCCCCGCTGTTGCCCATCTCGAGGAACAGGTTGGGCAGCACCGCGATCACACCGAGGTAGATCGACCCGGGCAGCGTAATACGGCTCAGGACGTAGCGCAGGTAGTCGGCGGTGGGCTTGCCCGGCCGGATGCCCGGGATGAAGCCGCCGAACTTCTTCATCTCGTCGGCCCGCTCGTCGGGGTTGAACGTGATGGAGACGTAGAAGTAGGTGAAGAAGATGATCATCCCGAAATAGATCGCGATGTATGTCGGATCCGCCGGGTTGGTCAGGTGCTCGGCGACGAACTTCTCCCACCAGCCGTTGCCGGGCTCGGACTTGTTCATCTGGATCAGCTGCGTGATCACGTGCGGGATGGTCAGCAGCGACAGCGCGAAGATGACGGGGATGACGCCGGCCTGGTTCACCTTCAGCGGCAGGTAGGTCGACGTTCCGCCGTACATCCGCCGGCCCACCATGCGCTTGGCGTACTGGACCGGGATGCGGCGCTGGCCCTGCTCGACGAACACCACGCCGACGATGATCAGCAGGGCGGCCAGGCACACCAGGGCGAAGATCATGCCGCCCCGGCTGTCCAGGATGGACTTGCCCTCGGACGGGATGCGCGCGGCGATCCCGGCGAAGATCAGCAGGGACATGCCGTTGCCGATGCCGCGCTCGGTGATCAGCTCACCCATCCACATCACCAGGGCCGCGCCGGCGGTCATCACCAGGACGATGACGACCAGCGCGAAGATGCTGCTGTCCTGGAGGATGTCCAGCGTGCAGTTCTTGAGCAGGACGCCGTTGGCGGCCATCGCGACGATGCCGGTGGCCTGCAGCAGAGCCAGCGCGATCGCCAGGTACCGGGTGTACTGCGTCATCTTGGCCTGGCCGGCTTGGCCTTCTTTGCGCAATTGCTCGAAGCGTGGGATGACCACGCCCAGGAGCTGGACGATGATGCTCGCCGTGATGTAGGGCATGATGCCGACGGCGAACACCGCGAGCTGCAGCAGCGCGCCGCCGGACAGCAGGTTGATCAGGCCGTAGAACTGCCCGGAGTCACTGCCCATCACCTGCTGGATGCACTGGTTGACGTTGTGGTAGTTCACCCCGGGCGACGGCAGCGTCGCGCCGGCGCGGTAGAGGATCACGAGACCGAGCGTGAAGAGGATCTTGCGCCTGAGATCGGGTGTCCGCAGCGATGAGATGAAAGCCGAGAGCACTCTTCCTCCTGCGCGACCGAGTGCCGACCGCGACGTGTGTTTACGTGGTTGACGAGCGCATTCCGGACCCAGCCGGTCGCGCACCGAAATCAGTCTACGAGACTAACAGTTGAGCGCGGCCGGACCCGCATCCGCGGTCGGACCCGGGCATTCACAGCGGATCCCCAGGTGCGGCGGCGTATGCTTAGGCCATCTCATTAAATGAGCTAACTAACTTGGAGGATCGCATGGCCCGCACGCACGACGACACCTGGGACCTGGCCTCCAGCGTGGGGGCGACCGCGACGATGGTGGCCGCCGCCCGGGCACTGGCCAGTCGCGATCCCGAACCGCTCATCGTCGACCCGTATGCCGCCGACCTGGTTCGCGAGGTCGGCATCGACTTCTTCACCAAGCTCGTCGACGGGCACACCCCCGACGGCGGCACGGACGGAATCCGGCAGATGACCGAGATGATGGCCGTCCGGACCCGGTACTTCGACGACTTCTTCACTCAAGCCGCCGATGCCGGGATCCGGCAGGCGGTGATCCTGGCCTCCGGCCTGGACACCCGCGCCTACCGACTGTCCTGGCCCGCCGGGACGACGGTTTTCGAGATCGACCAGCCCCAGGTGATCGGCGCCAAGGCCGCGGCCATGGCCAAGCTCGGCGCCGCCCCGGCCGCCCGCCTGCAGAACGTGGCGGTCGATCTCCGCGACGACTGGCCGAAGGCGTTGCGCGACAGCGGCTTCGACGTCACTCAACCGTCCGCGTGGAGTGCCGAGGGCCTGCTGATGTACCTGCCGCCCGAGGCCCAGGACCGGTTGTTCGACAACATCACGGAGCTGTCGGCGCCGGGCAGCCGCATCGCCACCGAATTCCACGGCGGCGACTACGGCGCCAGCCTGGCCGCCCGCGCCAAGGACATCGCCGGCGCCTGGCAGAGCCCCGACGACGGTTTCGACGTCGATTTCACCGAGCTGTTCTACCCGGGTGAGCGCAACCACGTGGTCGACTACCTGGCCGAGCGCGGCTGGCAGGTCACCGTCCGCGACCGTCTCGACGTGTTCACCGACTACGGCCGGTCCTGGCCGTTCCAGGACGGGATGACGCCGCTGCAGAACTCGGTGTCTGTCACCGCGATCCGGAACTAGGAGCACACCGATGGCACGAACCGACGGCGACACCTGGGGCCCGGCCACCGGCGTGGGGGCCACCGCGACCATGGTGGCCGCCGCACGCGCGGTGGCCAGCGCCGACCCCGACGGGTTGATCGACGACCCGTACGCCGCACCACTGGTCCGCACGGTCGGGATGGACTTCTTCACCCGGATGCTCGACGACGGGCTGGACGTGTCGCAGTTCCCGGACGCCTCCCCCGAACGCGTGCGGGCGATGATCGACTCGATGGCCGCGCGCACCAAGTTCTTCGACGACTATTTCATCGAGGCCACTTCGACCGGCATCCGGCAGGTGGTCATCCTGGCCTCCGGTCTGGATTCGCGGGCCTACCGGCTGCCCTGGCCCGCCGACACCGTCGTCTACGAACTCGACCAGCCCGACGTCATCGGCTTCAAGTCCCGCACGCTGGCCGAACTGGGCGCCCAACCCGCCGCGGTGCGCCGTCCCATCGGCATCGACCTGCGTGAGGATTGGCCGACGGCGTTGCGGCACAGCGGATTCGACCGCGACCGGCCCACCGCCTGGCTGGCCGAGGGGTTGCTGGTCTACCTGCCCCCCGAAGCGCAGGACCGGCTGCTCGACGAGCTCACCGCGCTGTCGGCCCCGGGCAGCACCATGGCCACCGAGTATGCACCGGGCATCATCGAATTCGACGCCGACGGCGCGCGGGAGCGGGCGGCGCGACTGCGCGAACGGGGCCTGGACCTGGACATGTCCGCGCTGGTGTACCCGGGACCGCGCAACCATGTGATGGACTACCTGCGCGAAAGTGGTTGGCGGGTAACGAGTTCACCGCGCACCGAGCTGTTCCGGCGCTACGGCCTGCACGCACCGGCGGACGCCGACGCCGGCCCGCTCGGTGACATCGTCTACGTCAGCGCGACCCGGTGAAACGCTACCAACGCGACTCGCCCAGCCACAGCGCGCTGGCACCGGTCAGCTGACGCTGCGCCTGATCCACCAGGCCCGACACCGAACCGGCCAGGACCGCGGCCACCGCGTCCGGCAGCGACGCGGCCGCGGGCTGCGAGGACGCCCTGGGCCGCAGCCTGTCCCGCAGCGAGGCACCCGGATAGCCGACGATCTTCACCTTGGCGTCGGGCTCCAGCCCGGCCAGCACCTTGGCGCGCCGGATCGCGGTGCGCAGCCCGCCCAGCTCGTCGACCAGGCCCCGCTCGGCGGCATCCGCGCCGGTCCACACCCGGCCGCGGGCGATGGTGTCGACATCCTCGACGGTCATGCCCCGGCCGTCGGCGACGCGCTGCACGAAGTCGGTGTAGAACAAGTCGGCCTCGGCCTCGACCTGGCTCTGCTGCTCCGGGGTGAACGGCGCATTGACCGACCAGGCGTCGGCGTTGGCGTTCGTTCGCACGGTGTCGGAGCCAACACCCAAGCGGTCCTTGAGGTTTCGTGCGACCAGCTTGCCGGTGACCACACCGATGGACCCGGTGATGGTGCCGGGATTGGCGACGATGGCGTCGGCGGCCATGGACACGTAGTAGCCGCCGGAGGCCGCCACCGCACCCATCGACGCGACCACCGGCTTGCCGGCCGCCCGGGCCCGCACGACCTCGCGCCAGACGGTCTCCGATCCCGTGACCGCGCCGCCCGGGCTGTCGACGCGCAGCACGATGGCGGCCACGTCGTCGTCGGCGGCGGCCTCGCGCAAGGCCGCGGCGATGGTGTCACCGCCGGCGCTGGACTGGCCCGGCGACAACACGCTCGGGCCGCCGCGGCCACTGACGATCGGGCCGTGCAGCGTCACCACTGCGACCGCGGGCCTGGCCTTGCGACCCGGCACCTTGACCGCCGGCAGTTCCGGCCGGTGGCTGTGCGCATACCGGGACAGATAGCGGCGCTGCGGGACGCCGTGCCGCGGGTCGCCGTCGGGGTCCGAAAGTCCTTCCGCACCGGTCAGTTCCGCGATCCGCAGGTATGCCTCGTCGCGGTAGCCGATCCGGTCCACCAGCCGGCCGGCCAGCGCGTCGTCGCGCAGCAGCGGGGCCCGGTCGGCCAGCGCGTCGACGGCGGCGACGTCGATCCCGCGGGACTCGGCGACCGCGGCGCGCACCTGGGCGTGCAGGCTCTCCACCAGCGCGGTGTCGGCTTCACGGTGCGCGTCGGTGTAGCGGTCCTGCGTGAAAAGGTTTGCCGCCGACTTGTATTCGCCGCGCGCGACGAACTGAGCCTCGATGCCCGCCTTCGCCAGCGCGTCGCGCAGGAACATCGCGTTGGTGGCGAACCCGATCAGCCCGACGGTGCCCGACGGCTGCATCCACACCTCGCCGAAGGCGGAAGCCAGGTAGTACGACAGGGTGCCGGGGTAGGTCTCGGCCCAGGCCAGTGACGGCTTGACCGCGGTGAATGCGGCGACGGCCGCCCGCAACTCCTGGATCGGGCCGGGCGGGGCGGCCGTGATCTGCACGCGGGCGATCAGTCCGGCCACCCGGTCGTCCTCGGCGGCGCGGTGGATGGCGGCGACCGTCTCGCGCAAGGTCAGGGGTTTGCCCTGCCCGGTGAGCAGGGTCAGCGGGTCGAAGCCCACGGTCTCCGCCGGCGCGTGCTGCAGGTCGAGTTCGAGGATGCAGCCGTCGGGGATGCCGTTGTGGCGGGCGGTGTCGGCCCGGCGTGCGAGATCGCGCACGCCGGGGACACCCGGTAGGAAGGAGAACATGAAGCCGAGCCTACCGACGTCCGCCCCGGGCCCGTCGCGCGATGATTCTCGAGGGGTGTGATGGTGCTGAAGGTGCGAGTGTCGCCGGACCAGATCCACGGTGACGTCGACGAGGGCCTGGGCCGGGTCGCCGATGCGTTCCGGGCCAACTTCGCGGCCCGGGGCGACATCGGCGCCGCGGTCGCGGTCTACCGCGACGGCCGCAAGGTGGTCGATCTGTGGGGCGGCTACCGCGACGGCGTCACCCGTGCGCCCTGGCGGCGCGACAGCATGGTCAACATGTTCTCGACCACCAAAGGTATTGCGGCGCTGACGGTTGCGCACGCCGTGTCCCGCGGCCTGCTCGACTACGACGCCCGGGTTGCCGACTACTGGCCGGAGTTCGGTGCCGCCGGCAAGGCCGAGGTGACGGTGCGACAACTGCTGGCGCACCAGGCCGGGCTGTGCGCGCTCACACCGGCGCCCGCGCTGTGGCAGGTCGCCGACCCGGCGCGGCTGTCGCCCCTGCTGGCCGCGCAGCGCCCGGCCTGGACGCCCGGCACCCGGCACGGCTACCACGCCATCACGCTCGGCTGGTATCAGTCCGAACTCATCCGCCGTACCGACCCGGCCGGCCGTACCCTGGGCCGCTATCTCGCCGAGGAGATCGCCGGGCCGCTGGACCTCGATCTGCACATCGGCCTGCCGATGTCCATCGACCGGGATCGCATCGCGACCCTGCACCATTGGAAGCGGTTCGAGGCGCTGCTGCACATGCACGTCATGCCCCCGGGTTTCCTGATCGGCAGCCTCAACCCGTTCGGCATGCTGGCGCGGGCCGCCGCGGCGCCCGCCGACGTAGACCCGTACGCGGGCGACTACAACCGCGACGATGTGCGGGCCGTGGAGATTCCGTCGGCCAATGGCATCGGCACCGCCCGGGCCGTCGCGCAGCTCTACGGCGCCGCCGCGGCCGGCGGCACCGGGCTGGGCCTCACGGCAGCGGTTTTCGAGTCGCTCACCGCGGCTCCGCGAATCCCGTCCGGCGGTGTCCGCGACAAGGTGCTGGGCGTCGGCACGGCGTTTTCGCTGGGCATGTCCAAACCGACCCCCGACGTCGTGTTCGGCTCGTCGGGCCGGGCGTTCGGCACCCCCGGCTTCGGCGGATCATTCGGATTCGCCGACCCGGACACCGGTATCGGCTTCGGTTACGTGATGAACCGGCTGGGCTTCCACCTGGTCAGCGATCCCCGCGAACTGGCCGTGCGCCAGGCCCTGTTCCGCGATGTGCTGGGCGCCCGCCCGCAGAGCTGAGACCTACCGCCCGAGGTACGGGGCGTGCTCCGGGCAGTAGCTGACCACCGCGGCCTTGAGGAGCCCGCCCGCCTTCGCCCGGGTCAGGCCCTTGCTCTGCAGGGTGCTCACGACGCCGCGCACCACGGGCACCGGGTTGACGGCGCCGGCCAGATTCGTGGTCAGCAGGTCGCAGATCTGGTGGCCCAGCGCCGGCACGTCGGTGTCCGGCGTCGTCGGGATGCCCAGGGCGGTCACCGCCGCGCTGAACCGTTCGTCGGGGGTGTCGGCCGCGGCCAGGGGGGCCGCGCCCGCGCCGAGGCAGGCGGTGGCGATCAGCGCGGCGGCGCGGCGGGCGGTCTGCCGGTGCCGGGTCATCGATTGCTCCTCGCTGTTGACTGACGCAGTCTAATCGCGCCGGACGCGGCGGTCGTTACCCGACGCAAAAGCCCCCGCCGTCGGCGGGGGCTTCTGGGTGACCGCTCTACAGTTCGGTGGCGGTGCCGCCGGCGGCGGTGATCGCCTCCCGGGCACTGCCGCTGAACTTGTTGGCGGTGACGTCGACCTTGACGGTCAGCTTGCCGTCGCCGAGCACCTTGACCAGGACGTTCTTGCGGACCAGGCCCTTGCCGACCAGCTCGTCGACGCCGATCGTGCCGCCGGCCGGGAAGGCCTTGGCGATGTCGCCGACGTTGACCACGCCGTACTCGGTGCGGAACCGGTTGCGGAAGCCCTTGAGCTTGGGCAGCCGCATGTGGATCGGCATCTGGCCGCCCTCGAAGGTCACCGGCACGTTCTTGCGCGCCTTGGTGCCCTTGGTGCCGCGGCCGGCGGTCTTGCCCTTGGAGCCCTCACCGCGACCGACGCGGGTCTTGGCGGTCTTGGAGCCGGGGGCCGGCTTCAGGTCGTGCAGCTTGATGATCTCGCTCACTTGGCCACCTCTTCGACTTCAACGAGGTGATGCACCGTCTTGATGAGGCCGCGGGTCTGCGGGTTGTCCTCACGCACCACCGATTGGCGGATCTTGCGCAGACCCAGGGTGCGCAGGCTCTCGCGCTGCTTCCAGCGGGCGCCGATGACGCCGCGCACCTGGGTGATCTTCAGTTCAGCCATGACTATGCATTTCCTTCACGCGCCGCTGCGGCAGCCAGCGCCTCGCTCTCGCGACGTGCCCGCAGCATGCCGGCCGGCGCGACGTCTTCGACCGGCAGACCACGACGGGCCGCCACCTCTTCGGGACGCTGCAGCAGCTTGAGCGCGGCCACGGTGGCATGCACCACGTTGATCGCGTTGTCACTGCCCAGCGACTTGGCCAGCACGTCGTGCACGCCGGCGCATTCCAGCACCGCGCGGCAGGCGCCACCGGCGATGACACCGGTACCCGGGCTGGCCGGGCGCAGCATGACGACACCGGCGGCGGCCTCGCCCTGGACCGGATGGGTGATGGTGCTGCCGATCAGCGGGACCCGGAAGAAGTTCTTGCGCGCCTCCTCGACACCCTTGGCGATGGCGGCCGGAACCTCCTTGGCCTTGCCGTAGCCGACGCCGACCATGCCCTTGCCGTCGCCGACGATCACCAGGGCGGTGAAGCTGAACCGCCGGCCGCCCTTGACGACCTTGGAGACGCGGTTGATCGTGACGACCCGCTCCAGGTAGTTGCTCTTGTCGCCACGATCGTCACGGCCCCCGCGGCCGCGGTCACCGCGGTCGTCGCGACGTCCCCGGCCGCCGCGGTCGTTGCTGCGCTGCTCGTCGTTGCGGGTGCCAGCGGTGGGAGTGTCCGCAGCTGCGGCAGTCTGCTCCGCCATCATGCGGTCCTTCCGTTCGTGTACGTCATCAGAATTGCAGTCCGTTCTCGCGGGCGGCGTCGGCCAGGGCGGCGATCCGGCCGCCGTAGGTGTAGCCACCGCGGTCGAAGACGACGGTGTCGATGCCGGCGGCCTTGGCGCGTTCGGCGATCAGCTGACCGACCCGCACGCTGTGCGCCTTCTTGTCACCCTCGACGCCGCGCACGTCGCCCTCGATAGAGGAGGCCGCGGCCAGCGTGGTGCCGGTCAGGTCGTCGACGAGCTGGACGTGGATGTGCCGCGAGGAGCGGTTGACCACCAGGCGGGGCCGCGCCGCGGTGCCGGAGACCTTCTTGCGCAGCCGCGCGTGGCGGCGGATCCGCGCGGTCCGGCGGGTCGCGGAGATGTTCTGGCCGACCGGCTGGTGCTTCTTGGGTGTCTGGGTATCAGCCATGGCTTATTTACCTGTCTTTCCGACCTTGCGGCGGATCTGCTCACCCTCGTAGCGGATGCCCTTGCCCTTGTAGGGGTCGTTGCGCCGCAGGCGACGGATGTTGGCCGCGATCTGGCCGACCTTCTGCTTGTCGATTCCGGTGATCGAGAACTTCGTCGGGGTCTCCACCGCGAAGGTGACGCCGTCGGGCGCGGTGATCAGCACCGGGTGGCTGTAACCGAGGGCGAACTCGAGGTCCTTGCCCTTGGCCACGACGCGGTATCCGACACCGAAGATCTCCATCTTGGTGGTGTAGCCCTCGGTCACGCCGGTCACCAGGTTGGCGATCAGCGTGCGGGACAGCCCGTGCAGCGAGCGGTTGCGCCGCTCGTCGTCGGGACGGGTGACCACGATGGCGCCGGCGTCGTCGCGCGACACCGCGATCGGCTCGGCGACGTCGAGCGCCAGCGCGCCCTTCGGACCCTTGACGGACACGTTCTGCCCGTCGATCGTCACATCGACCCCGGACGGAACCGGGACCGGCTGCTTTCCAATGCGTGACATGTTCTATCTACCTCTCACCACACGTACGCGAGGACTTCGCCGCCCACGCCCTGTCGTGATGCCTGACGGTCGGTGAGCAGACCCGAGGACGTGGAGATGATCGCCACGCCCAGGCCGCCGAGCACCTTGGGCAGGTTGGTGGACTTCGCGTAGACCCGCAGGCCGGGCTTGGACACCCGGCGCAGGCCGGCGATGCTGCGCTCGCGGCTCGGGCCGTACTTGAGCGTGACCACCAGCGACTTGCCCACGCGGGCGTCCTCGGTGCGGTAGTCGCTGATGTAACCCTGCTCCTTGAGGATCTCGGCGATGTTCGCCTTGATCTTGCTGTGCGGCAGGGTCACCTCGTCGTGGTACGCCGAGTTGGCGTTGCGCAGACGCGTCAAGAAGTCTGCGATCGGATCCGTCATTGTCATGACAGGTTTGTCACCTTCCTCGCGGCGGTTCCCGGCTGATGTTCAGCGGGCCTACCGCGCCCTTGCTTAGGTCGAGTTGTGGGGTTGGCTTACCAGCTGGACTTCTGCACACCGGGCAGTTCGCCGGCGTGGGCCATCTCGCGCAGGCAGATCCGGCACAGGCCGAACTTGCGGTAGACGGCGTGCGGACGGCCGCACCTGTTGC
>WBZP01003054.1_pt1 | contig 18560 bp, 18 predicted proteins | sample 5204301 | NCBI WGS metagenome assembly WBZP01 (sample SAMN12412401, study PRJNA552823) | activated sludge metagenome | isolation source: activated sludge from nitrification reactor of wastewater treatment plant... | place: USA: Pennsylvania | collected 2017 | reverse complement strand
GGGTGCCGGGTCGGACGGTCAGGACGCGGTTGAGGAGCAAAACGCCCCGCTCGGTCCACGGCGTGAGGTCTCCGGTGGCGGGCGGTGCGAGGCCGAGGTCGCTGTGCAGCTCTCGGTAGATATTGACCAGGGAGCGAGGCAGCGGTCGGACGTCGGGGGCGACCGCGAAGGACAGTCCGATCGGGTGTCCCGGCGTCGGATACGGGTCTTGGCCGACGATGAGTACCCGCACGTGGTCCAGTGGTTGGGCGAAGGCTCGCAGGATGTGATGGCCGGCAGGGAGGTAGCCGTGACCATGGGCGACCTCCTCGCGGAGGAATACGCCGAGGTCAGCCAGGGTATGCGCGGCGGGGGTGAGCGCGGGAACCCACGAGGGGTGGACGAGGTCGTCGAGGGGGCGGGGGCTCACGAAGTCCAGGCTACGGGCCTAGGCGAAGCAGCGTGGGTCGGCTACGATCGGAGCATTGTGGTCGACATAGGGGGTCTTCCTTGTTCATTGTTTCTGCTTGGCGTGCCGTGGTGACCGCAGGGGTCGTCGCCTCCGTCTTCGCGCTCGTGCCAGCGGCAGCACATGCCGATGACCTCGACGGTGATCACGATCCGATTCTGGGCAAGGCCGTTCTGCCGACGCAGGTCGACCTCCCAGATTCCCCGTAGTTCCAGGTTTTCCCCGCACAACCAGGTTTTCCCCGCAGAACCAGGGATTTCGGGGTGACCCCGTAATCCCGAGAACTGCAGGGAAGGAAAGTGCGCAGAACTGGGGATTTCGGGGTGACCCCGAAATCCAGAGGCGGGGGAGGCGGGTTAGCGGAGGATCGCGGCGATGGATTCGAGCTGGTCCGGGATGATCCGGTACCACGCCCAGGTGCCGCGCGCTTCGCGCTCGAGAATGCCGGCCGCGACCAGTTTGCGCAGGTGATGGCTAACCGTTGGTTGGGACAGCGACACGGCCTCCGCCAGGTCGCACACACAGGCCTCGCAGGCCGCCGAATTGCGGATCAGGCTGAGCAGCCGAAGCCTCGTCGGATCGGCCACGGCCTTGAGCAATGCCGCCGCAGCTTCGGCCTGCTCCTCGCTGATCGTGCCGGTCGCTGACGGGCCACAGCAGGCCACGGCGCCACCCGGAAGGGCGAAAGAGCCCCCATCGGAGTCGGCGAGCGCACCGGCCACGGAACCAACGAGCGGCTCGGCCACGGAGCCGGCCACCGGGGTGAGCGAGAGCGACGCGGCGGGCATACACCCAATATAGACAATCATCGATGTATGCCGCTAGGCTCGTCGCTAGATAGACGCTCATCGATGAAAGGACTCCTCATGTCACGCGTCCAGCTCGCCCTCAATGTCAGCGATCTCGAGGCCTCGATCGCCTTCTACAGCGCCATGTTCGGCACCGAGCCGCACAAGCGCCGCCCCGGCTATGCCAACTTCGCGATTGCCGAGCCACCGCTCAAGCTGGTGCTCATCGAGACCACCGATGAGGTCCGCGGGGTCGGGGTCACCGGCGCGCTCAACCACCTGGGCGTCGAGGTCGAGTCGGGCGATGAGGTCGGGGCGGCCCGCGACAGGTTTGCCCGCGCGGGGCTGGCCAGCTTCGACGAGAATGACACCACCTGTTGCTACGCGCTCCAGGACAAGGTGTGGGTGCACGACCCGTCGGGGGCCCCGTGGGAGGTCTACGTCGTCAAGGATGACAATCCGGTCGATGGTCGACCAGCCACGGCCAGCCTCCCGCTGCTCGAGGCCGAGGCCGAGGCCGAGGGTGCTGGCTGCTGCACGTCCACGCCCTCGGTCGCGTGCTGCCAGTGACGACCACGGACCAGCCGCGAGAGCAGATCGTCGCCCGACTGTCCACGCTGGATCGCTTCCTGCCGTTGTGGATCCTGCTCGCGATGGGCGCTGGCCTGCTCCTCGGGCGCGTGGTTCCGAGCCTGGCTGACGCGCTGTCAGCACTGGAGGTGGATGGAGTCTCCCTGCCGATCGCGATCGGCCTACTCGTGATGATGTATCCGGTTCTCGCCAAGGTCCGTTACGACCGGCTCGACGCGGTGACCAGCGACCGCCCCCTCATGGTGGCCAGCCTGCTCCTCAACTGGGTGATCGGTCCGGCGCTGATGTTCGCGCTGGCGTGGACCTTCTTGCCGGACCTGCCGGAGTATCGGACCGGGTTGATCATCGTTGGCCTCGCCCGCTGCATCGCCATGGTCATCATCTGGAATGACTTGGCCTGCGGTGACCGCGAGGCCGCCGCGGTCTTGGTCGCGCTCAACTCGATCTTCCAGGTCGTGGCCTTCGCTGCCCTCGGCTGGTTCTACCTCGAGGTGCTGCCCGGATGGCTCGGGCTCCCCGAATCTCAGTTGGACGTGTCCGCCTGGCAGATTGCCAAGAGCGTACTGATCTTCCTCGGCGTGCCTTTGGTCGCCGGCTATCTGTCCCGGAGAATTGGCGAAAGACGTTGGGGGAGAGCGGCATATGAGTCGCGCTTCCTTCCGCGCATCAGCCCCTGGGCGCTCTATGGCCTGCTCTTCACGATCGTCGTCCTCTTCGCGCTGCAAGGGGAACAGGTCACCAGTCGCCCTGCCGATGTGGCGCGCATTGCGCTCCCGCTCCTGGTCTACTTCGCCCTGATGTGGAGCGGCGGCTATGCCGTGGCCCGGTTGATCGGCCTGGCCTACCCGCGCGCAACGACCTTGGCCTTCACCGCGGCAGGTAACAACTTTGAACTGGCGATCGCGGTGGCGATCGCCACCTTCGGCGCCACCTCGGGCCAGGCCCTTGCCGGCGTGGTCGGCCCCCTCATCGAAGTCCCGGTCCTGGTGGCCCTTGTGTATGTATCCCTCGCTCTGAGAAAGAAGTTCACACATGTCTGACCAGCCCGTCAACCGTCCCTCCGTGCTCTTCGTCTGCGTCCACAATGCTGGGCGATCGCAGATGGCCGCGGCATACCTCACGCACCTGGGTGGGGGCCGGATCGAGGTCCGTTCGGCCGGCTCGGCCCCAGCCGAGGAGGTCAACCCCGCCGCCGTGGCAGCCATGGCCGAGGAGGGCATCGACATGAGCGCGGAGGTGCCCAAGATCCTCACCACCGAGGCCGTGCAGACCTCCGATGTCGTCATCACCATGGGATGCGGAGACACCTGTCCGATCTTCCCCGGCAAGCGGTATGAGGACTGGGCGCTGGCCGACCCGGCGGGCCAAGGGGTGGCCGCGGTCCGCCCCATCCGCGACGAGATCCGCGCGCGGGTGCTTGACCTCATGCTCTCCCTCGGTGTCGCACCTAGCGTTGAGGATGAGAGCGCGCGAGGATAAGGGCGTGGACCGTCACCCCCAAGAATTCAATCCCGGGCCCATCGTCGACGATCTGTCGTATCGGTATGAGAATTCATTCAGTCGGGATGAGATCCAGATGGTGGTGGACCAGGCCCGCGCTGAGATTGAGCCGATCAGCAGGCACCCGGAGTTCCTGGCCGTCCTGGTGAACAAGCATGCGCGGGACACCTTGCGTTCCCTCGCGCGCACCCGCGGGCTCAGTGGCGGGGGCATTCCCGAGATTCTCTTCGTCTGCGAGCACAACTCGGCGCGGTCCCAGATGGCTGCGGCCTTCACCCAGCACTTTGCCGGCGAGCACGTCCATGTGCGTTCGGCCGGCGCTCATCCGCTCGGTTTCATCAACCCGCTCGTTGAGCGCGTGATGGCCGAGCGCGGCATCGAGTTGCACAAGCCCTATCCCAAAGGGCTGGCCAATGACGTCCTGCATGCCGCCGACATCATCGTCGAGATCGGTGTCGAACTGCCGCGTATGCCGGCCAAGCACCACATCAGCTGGGAGGTCGCCGATCCCCACGGCCAGGTGATGGACGAGGTGCGCGCCTGCCGGGACATGATCGAGGTCAAGGTCAAAGACTTGCTGCGCTCGCTGACGATCCCCGTCGCTCAGTGATCGCCGGCGCGCGCTGGCGGACCGTCATCTTCGACCTAGATGGCACCCTCGCGAACACCATCCCGCTCATCGTGGCCTCCTACCAGCACGCCTTCCGCACTGTCCTGGGCGAGGAGGTCGACGATCGACGCGCGCGCGCCTGGATTGGGCGTCCGCTGCTGCCCGCGCTGCTCGAAGAGTCGCCCGAGCACGGCCACGCCCTGGACGAGGAGTACCGCCGCTGGAACCTGGCCAACACCTCCCGGCTGATCGAGCAATACCCCGGGGTGCCAGGGCTGCTCAGCGCCCTGGCCGATGCCGGAGTCGTGACCGCGGTAGCCACGTCCAAGCGCCGGCTGACGGCTCGCCTGGCCCTCGAGGGTGTTGGACTGGACACGGCCATCGACGTGGTCGCGGCCTTGGAGGACACCAGCGAGCACAAGCCGGATCCGGCCCCCTTGCTCCACGCGGCCAAGGTCCTCGGCGTCGACCCGGCCGAGTGCGCCTATGTCGGTGACGCCGTGGTCGACCTGCTGGCGGCCAAGGCTGCCGGCATGGCCGCGGTGGCAGTCAGCTGGGGTGCCGGCGAGCGGCCCGAGCTCGTCGCCGCCGGCCCCGACCACCTCTGTGACACGGTCGGTGAGCTCACGGCATACCTGCTGGGCATGGGCGAGGGCGAGTCCGCGCCCTAGACTCGCCAACGTGCCGCACAACAGTTCGCTCATCGGTGACCACGCCGGGCTCCACGAGCTCGTGACCGCAGTGACGGAATACGCCGAAGGTCGTATCCGCATGCAGCCTCCGCTGGATCATCCGCGATCGGTCGAGGAGCTCACCGCCGAGGTGGGTGCCACCATCACGCCGCAAGGCATCGGAGGCATCGAGGCACTCAACCTTTTCGCCGACAAACTGGCGCCGACCTGCTTGTCGACGGACCACCCGCGCTTCCTGTCCTTCATCCCATGTGCGCCCTCAGACGCCTCGGTGATGTTCGACCTCGTGGTGGGCGCGTCCTCGATCTATGGCGGCTCGTGGATGGAGGGTGCCGGTGCGGTGTATGCCGAGAACCAGGCGCTGCGTTGGGTCGCCGATCTGGTGGGGCTTCCGGAGCAGGCAGGTGGCGTCTTCGTGCCGGGCGGCACGATCGGCAATCTCTCCGCGCTGGTCGCCGCTCGGCATCGCGCCCGCGCCCAGGCTCCGCAGGGATCCCGACCCAACAAGGTTGCCGCCTCCGAGGGCGCGCACTCGTCCATTTCCTCGGCCTGCGAGGTGATGGACGCTGAGTGCATCAGCGTGCCCGCAGATGACCTGGGGCGCCTGACCGGGCCCGCGTTGGCCGAGGTCCTGGATGCGCACCCCGGCGAGTTCTTTGCCGTCGTGGCGACCTGTGGGACCACCAACTTCGGGATCATTGACGATCTGGCCTCGGTGGCTCAGGTATGCCGCGAGCGTGGGGTCTGGTTCCACGTCGATGGTGCGTATGGCGGTGCCGGCTTGGCGGCGCCCTCGATCCGCGATCGCTACGCCGGGATCGAGCAGTGCGACTCCTTCATCGTTGACCCGCACAAGTGGCTCTTTGCGCCCTTCGACTGCTGTGCGCTGCTCTACCGCGACCCGGCGGTCGCGCGGTCCGCGCACACGCAGAAGGCCGGTTACCTCGATGTCCTCACCGACACCACGGACTGGAACCCCACGGACTACTCGGTCGGCCTGACCCGTCGGGCCCGCGGCTTGCCGTTCTGGTTCTCCCTGGTGGTCAATGGCACGAACGCCTATACGGCCGCTGTCGAGCGCACCCTTGAGGTGGCCCGATTTGCCGAGGCCGAGATCCAGGCCCGCCCCGAGTTGGAGCTTGCTCGGGAACGGGATCTGACCGTGGTGGTTTTCAGGCGGCTCGGCTGGTCGCCGGCCGACTACCACGCGTGGTCGGATCGGATCCTCGCCGACCAACTCGCCTTCGCGGTGCCGACGACCCATCATGGCGAGACTTTTGCCCGCTTCGCCGTGGTGAACCCGCAGACGACCGAGGACGACATCGCCCTGGTGCTAGACACCATGCGCTGATGCGGGTGTGACTGCTGGGCCTGTTGCGGCTGCTGAGTAGCCGTGTTGCGCTCGTGTCCAGCCGACACGCGGACACATCGTGAGCAACACGCCGAAGGGAATGACATGGCTGTCATTACCCCCGTAGAGTGGGTCCACCAAAGCCACTACTGAGAGGGACCTGTTCGTGAGCGCGCTCCGCGACGAGATCACCGCCGCCGACACCCGTGAGGGGTTGTCTGAGCGTGACCGCGAGATCATCGCTTTCGAACGTCAGTGGTGGAAGTACGCCGGCTCCAAGGAGACCGCGATCCGGGAGCTCTTTGACATGAGCGCCACTCGGTACTACCAGGTCCTCAATGGGCTGATCGATGACCCGGCTGCGATCGCGCATGACCCGATGCTGATGAAGCGCCTGGCCCGCCTGCGCGCCAGCCGTCAGCGGGCGCGTTCGGCGCGCCGCCTCGGCGTGACCGTCTGACCTCAGGGTCGCGCAGTCCCCTTCCGTCCCACTTTTCCTCTGCTTGGTGAGCTTCCCGGGCCGCGGCCTACGCAATTGCGTATGCCGCGGCCTCATGTGCGCACCAAGCAGAGGAAAAGTGAGGCACGCCAGACAGCGGTATGCCGTGTGCTCAGGTGAGCACACGGCATACCGGTCCTGTTGTGGACGCAGGTCAGGGGCCATCGGGGTCCGGGAAGTCGACTGGCCAGCCCTTGGCTGCCAGGCGTTCCCGCACCCGCTGGAGGTCCAGATCGGTGGCATCGGTGTGGGTCACATCGGTGATCGCCGCCGCGATGTCCTCGGCACTTGCGGGCGCAATCGATGCGCGGCGCAGGGCCTTGGCGACCTTCTTGACTTCGCCCCGGGTCAACCGCCGGTTGAGCAGGGCCAAGAGCGGCACATAGTCGTGCTCAGGGACACCGCTGGGGTAGCCCTCCCGCAACCACGCGACGATTCGGCCGAGATAGGAGCCTTCCTCGGTGTCGTCATCGTCATCCTCCGTGGAGACCGAGCCCAGTGGCCAGCCACCCATGACCAGCCGGGCAGCGACCCGGCGCAGGTCCAACTGGGGGACCGGCGAGGTGGCCGTGCTGGCAGCAGCGGCAACCTCGGCAGGCAGGGATCCGGCCGCAACCAGGTGCAGGACGACCTGCATCGCCCGACTGGATCCAAGCCGGAGGCGCAGAGTCGCGATGAGCGCGGCCGTGTCCTCGGCGGGCACACCCTCGGGGTAGGCATCCTTGACCCACCCAAGAATCTGGCTGTGTGAATCGACCATGATCTGAGCGCCTGCCTTACTTCTTCTTGCTGACGAGGTCGACGAACGGGAAGTCGCCGCCGAACTGGACGACCTTACCCAGCCCGCCGGCCAGAATGATGAGAATGCCGATTGCGACGGCAATGAGGATGACCCCCATGAGCAGAGCCATCATCACCTTGCCCATGGCGGAGGGCTTCATCGTGGTGGTGCCATCAGCGGCCACGATCTCAGTGGACCCGACGGTCAAGGCGCGCATTGCCAGCGCGTAGACCACCGGCATACCCGCGCCGAAGACGAGCCCCGCGAGGAGGACCTTCCAGGCCCCCTGGAGGGCGAGATTGAGGGTGTTCATATCCGAGGCTCCCTTCAGTGAGTCGGGGTTGAGGTGGGGGCGGCCAGGTCCTCGTGATCGCCGGTCGGTACCTCGTGGCTGCCCACGTGGTCCGGCTCATGCTGGTCGAGGATGTCCTGCGGGCGGTCCCACTCGTCGGTGACATTGGAGTGGTCGACCTTGTTTTGCTGGCTACGCCAGAACATGTAGCCCGAGGCGCCGCACAGGATCGCGAAGACGACGATCGCGCCAACCGCGCCACCAATGCCATGGCCGATCCAGTACATGATGGCGCCGATGATCCCGGCCAACGGGAAGGTCGTCGCCCAGGCCACGACCATGCGGCCCGCGGTGTTCCATCGCACATGCGTGCCACGGCCGAGACCGCCACCGAGCACAGAGCCAGTCGCGACGTGGGTCGTCGAGAGGGCGAAGCCGAGGTGGGAGGCCGCCATGAGGACGGCTGCGGTGGAGCCATCGGAGGCCATGCCCTGGCGTGGGGTGATGTCGACCAGGCCCTTGCCGAGGGTGCGGATGATCCGCCAGCCACCGAGGTAGGTCCCCAAAGCGATGGCGATGGCTGCGGAGAACTTCACCCAGATCGGCACCGAATGGGTGTCGGTCCAGTGGCCGCTGGCCAGGAGTGCGAGGGTCATCACGCCCATGGTCTTCTGGGCGTCATTCGTGCCGTGCGCGAGCGAGACCAAGGAGGCGCTGCCGATCTGGCCCCAGCGGAAGTGCCGGTCGTTGAGCTTGTGGGCGATGCCATTGGTGATCTTGTGCACCAGCCACGAGCCGAGGAAGGCCACCGAAAGCGCAATCATTGGGGAGAGGAAGCTCGGCAACAGGATCTTGCCGATGATGCCGTCCAGCTTGGTGCCATCGCCATTCCACTTGGCACCGGCCCACCCCAGTGCCCCGACAGCTGCACCGGTGAGGCCACCGAGCAGCGCGTGCGAGCTCGAGCTGGGGAGCCCCAGGAGCCAGGTGAAGAGGTTCCAGATGATGCCGCCGACGAGGCCACCGAGCACGATGAACAACAGTTGTTGTCCGCCGTTGGCGGCTAAGGCCTCGATCGGGGAGCCGTCTTTGTTCTGAATCTTGACGACGGCATTGGAGACGGTGAGGGCGACCTCGACGGACAGGAATGCGCCGACGAGGTTCAAGATGGCTGACAAGGCGACAGCGATTTTGGGCGTCAGGGCTCCGGTGGAGATGGAGGCCGCCATGGCATTCGCTGTGTCGTGAAAACCGTTGGTGAAGTCAAAGGCCAGCGCCGTAACGATGACCAGCACAAGGGTGAGGGTTGCTGCGTCCACGGGAGACAGTGTGTCGGCGTCACCCGGCGTCCACCACACCGGGGTGCCTTGTTCATCTGGCGTTCACTTTTCCTGGGAACGCCACGCTCGCGTCATGCGCCCGCGCGCGCTCTCGAACGGTTTGCACTCTCGGGGTGAGAGTGCCAATAATGGCGTTAGCACTCTCACCCTGAGAGTGATAGTTCCGACCGGCCCGGTGAGGGTGGGGTGCCCCGGCGACGTGAGCCGACGGCCTCCTGCTCGTCCGTCGCGGGCACCGTCCGGTCATCACCATCGAACGCCACAGAGGAACCGCCACATGGCCAAGATCATTGCCTTCGACGAGGAGGCTCGCCGCGGTCTCGAGCGGGGGATGAACACCCTCGCCGATGCCGTCAAGGTGACCCTCGGGCCCAAGGGCCGCAATGTCGTCCTGGAGAAGAAGTGGGGCGCCCCCACGATCACCAACGACGGCGTCTCCATCGCCAAGGAGATCGAGCTCGACGACCCCTACGAGAAGATCGGCGCTGAGCTGGTCAAGGAGGTCGCCAAGAAGACCGACGACGTCGCCGGCGATGGCACCACCACGGCAACCGTGCTTGCCCAGGCGCTCGTGCGCGAGGGTCTGCGCAATGTTGCCGCCGGCGCCAACCCGATGGCGCTCAAGCGGGGCATCGAGACAGCGGTTGCTGCCGTCTCCGCCGAGCTGCTGAACCAGGCCAAGGATGTCGAGACCAAGGAGCAGATCGCCGCGACGGCGTCCATCTCCGCGGCTGACACCGAGATCGGCGAGCGCATCGCCGAGGCGATGGACAAGGTCGGCAAAGAGGGTGTCATCACGGTCGAGGAGAGCAACACCTTCGGGCTGGAGCTGGAGCTCACCGAGGGTATGCGCTTCGACAAGGGCTACATCTCGCACTACTTCGTGACCGACGCCGAGCGCATGGAGGCCGTGCTGGAGGACCCCTACGTCCTCATCGCCAACTCCAAGATCGGTTCGATCAAGGACCTCCTGCCGTTGCTGGAGAAGGTCATGCAGTCCGGCAAGCCGCTGCTCATCATCGCCGAGGACGTCGAGGGCGAGGCCCTGAGCACCCTCGTCGTGAACAAGATCCGCGGCACTTTCAAGTCGGTCGCCGTCAAGGCGCCCGGCTTCGGTGACCGACGCAAGGCCATGCTCGGCGATATCGCCATCCTCACCGGTGGTCAGGTCATCTCCGAGGAGGTCGGCCTCAAGCTGGACACCGCGGACCTCGACCTGCTCGGTCGCGCCCGCAAGGTGGTCGTGACCAAGGAGGAGACGACCGTCGTCGAGGGCGCTGGCGACCAGGACCAGATCGCTGGTCGGGTCAACCAGATTCGCGCCGAGATCGAGAAGTCGGACTCCGACTACGACCGCGAGAAGCTCCAGGAGCGCCTCGCCAAGCTCGCCGGCGGCGTTGCCGTGATCAAGGCGGGCGCAGCCACGGAGGTTGAGCTCAAGGAGCGCAAGCACCGGATCGAGGACGCCGTGCGCAACGCCAAGGCGGCCGTCGAGGAAGGCATCGTCGCCGGTGGTGGCGTTGCTCTGATCCAGGCCGGCAAGAAGGCCTTCGAGTCGCTCTCGCTGGAGGGTGAGGAGGCCGTTGGCGCCAACATCGTCAAGGTCGCCATCGAGGCACCGCTCAAGCAGATCGCGATCAACGCCGGTCTCGAAGGCGGCGTCGTGGCCGAGAAGGTGTCGCACCTGGAGTCGGGCTTCGGTCTGAACGCGGCCACGGGCGAGTACGTCGACCTCATCAAGGCCGGGATCATCGACCCCGCCAAGGTGACGCGTTCGGCGCTGCAGAATGCCGCATCGATCGCGGCGCTCTTCCTCACCACCGAGGCCGTCATCGCCGACAAGCCGGAGAAGGCCGCTGCGCCGATGCCGGGTGGCGACGACATGGGCGGAATGGGCTTCTGACCCCCCGCTGAACCGCATGCCGACGGAGGGCGGCTCCCCGAGATGGGGAGCCGCCCTCTTCGCATGCACGCGGGTGCGCGCTCTGGCGGTCAGTGACACCCACGATCGTGGGTTAGCCTGCCCGCATGTCGGAACCGATGACCCCTCCCGCCCCCACGGCCGCCCCCGCCGCGCGCGTCGAAGACCTCACCAAGGTCTATGGCAAGGGAGACACCGGCGTGACCGCGCTCGCTGGCGTCACCGTGGACATCGCTCGGGGTGAGTTCACCGCCATCATGGGGCCGTCTGGTTCAGGGAAATCCACCCTGATGCACTGTGCGGCTGGGCTGGACTCGGTGACCTCGGGGCGCGTGTACATCGGTACTACCGACATCACCTCGCTCAAGGAGAAGGCCCTCACCGAGTTGCGTCGCGACCGGATCGGATTCGTCTTCCAGGCCTTCAACCTGGTGCCCACCCTTACCGCTGAGGAGAACATCCTCTTGCCCTTGGCGATCGCTGGGCGCCGGCCCGATCCCGCCTGGTTCGACGAGGTCATCGACACCGTCGGCCTGCGTGATCGCCTGGATCACCGACCCGGCGAGCTCTCCGGGGGCCAGCAACAGCGGGTTGCCTGTGCGCGGGCCCTGATGTCCCAACCGGACATCGTCTTCGCCGATGAACCGACCGGCAACCTCGACTCAACCTCCGGGGCTGAGGTCCTGGGCTTCCTGCGCAAGGCGGTCGATGAGCACGGGCAAACCGTGGTCATGGTGACCCACGACCCGGGTGCTGCGGGATGGACGGACCGGGTGGTCTTCCTCGCCGATGGGCGGGTCGTCGATGAATTGCGCTCGCCCACACCGTCATCGGTCCTGGACCGGATGAAGAGCCTCGACCCGCGGATGGCGGTCTGAGTTATGTTGCGAGCCACCTTTCGCAACCTCTTCGCGCGCAAACTTCGCCTACTGCTCAGCGCCTTTGCGATCGTGCTGGGCGTCTCCTTCGTCACCGGCTCGTTCATCTTCACCGACACCCTGGAGAAGGCCTTCACCGGCCTGACCAGCGGGGCGGTCGGCGACGTGATCGTGCGCGTCGATACCGGGAGCCGGGGTTCGGGTGGAGACGGCACGGTCCGCACGGTGCCGGCATCCTTGGTCGCCACACTGGAAAAGGTGCCGGGTGCAGCCCGCGCCGACGGACGGATCAGTTCGTTTGGGACCTTCGTTGTGGGCCGGGACGGCAAGCTCATTGGCGGTATGGGCGCCCCCGGGATCGCGGTGAATCAGAGCGATGGCCCGGCCGCCAATGGTGCCGAGTCCGCCCGCCTCGTGAGCGGACGCTGGCCGACCGCTGCCGGCGAGGTGGTGCTCGATCCGTCGACCGCCGAGCGCGGTGAGTATGCCGTGGGCGACACGCTGGCGCTGATCACCACCGGAGAGCGCGGCCGGGTCGAAGCCAAGGTCGTGGGGGTCGCATCCGTGGGCGGCAGCGGGCTGATCGGTGCCAGCCTGGCCATCGTCGAGACTCGTTGGGCTCAGGAGCTCTTCGTGCGCGGTAGCGACGCCTTCAATGCGGTCTGGGTGACGCGGGCTGAGGGGGTCTCCCAGGATCAACTCAAGGCCAATATCGACAAGGTGCTACCCAAGGGCTTCCGCACACAGACCGGTGACAGCGCTGCCGCCGAGGCCGCCACTCGCATTCAGACCATCGTCGGCTTCATCAACGACTTCCTGCTCGTCTTCGCCGGCATCGCCCTCGTGGTGGGCGCATTCATCATCGTCAACACCTTCGCCATCCTCATCGCGCAGCGCAGCCGCGAACTCGCACTCTTGCGGGCGATCGGGGCCAGCCGTCGACAGGTCACCCGCTCGGTCCTGGTGGAGGCGCTGGTCATTGCCTTGGTGGGCTCCGGTGCCGGCGTCGGCCTGGGGGTTCTGCTGGCGCTGGGGATCAAGGCGCTTTTCGGACGCTTTGGCCTGGACCTCTCGCAAGCGGACCTGATCTTCCGCCCGCGCACGGTCATCGCCTCATTCGCGGTGGGCTTGATCGTCACCCTGGTTGCGGCCTACCTGCCGGCTCGGCGGGCGGGACGGATCCCGCCGGTGGCGGCCATGCGCGATGACGTTGCCCTGGCCGAGAGCGGCCTGCGGTGGCGCTTGGTGGTGGGTGTCGCTCTGATCGTGCTGGGCGCGGTGATGCTGGGCGTCGGCCTGTTCACCTCCGTCGACAATGCAACCTATTGGATTGGCGCCGGGGCGCTGGCTGCGCTCATCGGCACGGCCTTGACTAGTCCGGTCGTTGGGCGGCCGGTGATTTCGGGCCTTGGCGCGGCCTTCCGCCGAGCCTTTGGTGTGGTCGGCCTGATGGCTGAGCAGAACGCCCGAAGGAATCCCCGACGGACGGCCGCGACGGCATCGGCGCTCATGATCGGGGTCGCCCTGGTGACCATGATGTCTGTCCTGGGAGCTTCCTCGAAGGCCACCGTCGACCAGGCCATCGCGCGCGACGTGATCGCCGACTTCGTGGTGTCCAATGCCGCCGCGAATGTGCCCTTCTCGAGTTCGGTCGCCCCGCGCATAGCTCGGGTCCCCGGAGTGGCCTCCGTGAGCCGGACTCGCTCCGCGTCATTCGTGATCAATCGGGATCGCAATGGCGTGCAGGGGATCGAGGCCGCCACCTTCCCCGCGGTGGCGCGCACGCAGCTGCGCGCAGGCTCGCTGGGGACGCTGACGGCCAACGACATCGCGGTGTCCACCGAGAAGGCGGATGCCTCGAGTCTCGCCGTGGGGACCCCGATCAAGGTCACCTATGCCGGCCAGTCCCGGACCCTCACGGTCACGGCAACCTATGTCAAGGACGCGGTGCTCGCGCAGGATTTCGTGGTCGACCTCAGTGCGATGGATGCCCTCGGGGTCCCACCCAGTGACCGAGCGGTGTATGTCGTCGTCCGGCCCGATGCCGATCGCGCGCAGGTCCAAAAGGCCGCCGCCGCGGTGGTAGCGGACCTGCCCACGGTCACGGTGTCGAACCAACAGCAACTCGCCGACGCTCAGCACGAACAGATCGACCGATTGCTTTTCATCGTCTACGCGCTGCTCGGCCTGGCCGTCGTCATCGCTGTCCTCGGAATCGTCAACACCCTGGCCCTGAGCGTGATGGAGCGCACCCGCGAGATTGGCCTGCTGCGGGCGGTCGGGCTCAGTCGCGCCCAGCTGCGCACCATGATCCGGCTGGAGTCGGTGTCGATCGCGGTGCTCGGGGCCGTCCTGGGGGTTGGCCTCGGGATCGCCTTCGGGGTAGCCATCCAGCGCTCCTTGGCAACTCAGGGCATGGAGATCCTCGCGATCCCTGGTTGGCAACTCCTCATCTTCGTCCTGGTCGCAGCGGTGGTCGGGGTGCTGGCCGCGGTGGTGCCGGGCCGTCGCGCCGCCCGCATGGGCGTCCTGCAGGCCATCGCGAGCGAGTGATCGGTGCTCAGCTGAACATTCGCAGCGCGGAGGCCTCGGTCTGGGCGTACTGAACCCCGGCCGCGGCGAGCACGGCGCCGATGTCCTCCAAGGACGTCTTGACCTGACGCTGGGTGGCCTGCCACTGAGTGACGACCGCCTGGAATTGGCCGGCGGCCGATCCCGTCCACGCGTCGTTCAGGCCGGTGAGCCGAGCCATCATGGCGGCGCTCTGGGCCTCGAGGTCGGCGGCAATCCGGGCGATATCGCCAGCCGCGGCAGCGATGCGGTCAGTGTCGACCTGAAACTGAGTGGTCATGGTGTTCCTCCACAGAGCTGGGCGCTCGAGTGGCGCCGGTTGTTCGGACTGTGACACGGGTTGCGGGATCGCAGGGAAGTTATCCACAGCCGCGGCATACAGTGAAGGCGTGGCCGTCTACATCGATCCGCCGCTCTGGCCAGCCCACGGCACGCAGTGGTCCCACCTCGTCAGTGACCTCGGCCTTGAGGAGCTCCACGCGTTCGCGGCCCGGGCGGCGATCCCGAGCAGGGGATTCGAGGGCGACCACTATGACGTGCCGGCCAGCCGGTATGACGCCATCGTGGGTCTGGGCGCTGTCCCATCCACAACGCGGGACATCCTCCGCATTCTCGAGGCCACCGGGCTGCGCATGCGTAAACGTAAGGGGGACAAGGGTATTGCCCGGGTCACCGCGACCTCGATCCTGACCGGCGAGTCCGTCCCCGTGGACCTGCTGGCGTCCCGTCAGGAAGTCTCCGAATGCCGCGTCTTCGCGGCTGCCTGCTTTGTCACCGATGCCGCCGGTTGGTTCGCTGTGGCACACAGCGTGCGGCGCCAGGCCTGGGGACCTCCGGGTGGTTGGCGCGAAGGTACCGAGTCGCCGCGGCGCAATGCGGTCCGGGAGATTCGCGAGGAGATCGGTCTCGAGGTGACTGAGGAGGCGCTGGTCCCGCTTGGCTACGAGCGCTGGCCGACGATCGCGCCGGAGGGAGCCCGTCGAGCCAGTCGAGACCTGCTGCAGCTCTTTCGCGTCGAGCTGGCCGACGTCCAGCCCGCCCTGGGATCGGCACTCACCGATACCGACGACCGCCGCTGGGTGGACTGGCCTGGACTGACCGCGCTGTGTGGCAATGAGTTTTGGTGGCCGCTGGCCGCAGAGTTGCTCGCTCCCTGAGCGGAAGCGCTCAGGCTTGCGGCGTCCGTGGCAGCCGGACCACGAAGGTCGCGCCACCGCCAGGGGTGTCCGCCACCCCGACCCGCCCGGAATGCTGGGTAACGATCGCCGCCACGATGGCCAGCCCGAGTCCACTGCCACCGCCGGTGCGACCGCGCGCCTTGTCGGACCGATAGAAGCGTTCGAACACCTTGGCTCGCTCCGTGAGTGGCACCCCTGGCCCGTGGTCGCGCACCTCGAGTATCGCGTCGGTGGCATCCACTCCGACCGCGATCTCGACCGGCGTCCCTTCGGGTGTGTGCTTGAGCGCATTGGCCACAAGGTTGGTGACGACCTGCCGCAGCCGCGACTCGGCTCCCTGAATGACCGTCGGGCTCAAAGTCTGGCCGAGCCCGACCAGGGCGATCCGACGTTGCGGCGCCCGTGCTCGGGCGTCGGTCACCGCATCCGCAGCCAGGACGGTGAGGTCAACCTCGCCCATGGCGGTCTCTGGTTCCTGGCCGAGGCGCGCGAGCGTGAGCAAGTCCTCGACCAGACCTGTCATCCGGGTGCTCTCGGACTCGATCCGTTCCATGGCCGAGGCAACATCGGCGGGCTCGCGCACGGCGCCCTGGCGGTACAACTCGGCGTACCCACGCATCGTGGCCAGCGGGGTGCGCAACTCATGGGAGGCGTCCGCGACGAACTGGCGCATCCGTTCCTCGGAGGCCTCGCGGACCAGGAAGGATGCCTCGATCTGGGTGAGCATCGCGTTCAGGCTGGTGGACAGTGAGGTCACCTCGTCGTCGGCGGCGCGCACCGGGATGCGGCGGCTGAGGTCGCCCTTGGCGATGGCCGCTGCGGTGTCCTCAATCCGGGTGAGCGGTCGGAAGGCGCGACGCACGGCATACCAACCCAGCAGCAGGGAGAGTGCCAGCACGGCAGCGCTGATCAACCCCGTGGTCACCAGGAGCTGAGTCACGGTCCGGTTCACCGATTTCAGCGGAAGGCCGACCACGAAGATTGCCCGGCCACCTTCGATCTCGCCGGCGATCATCCGCCAGGTGGACGAGGAGTTCACCGAGCGAACGGTGAACGGCTCATTGCTGGTTACTCGCTCATCGGTGGTGCTCAGCCGAGGAACATCCGGTCTGTCGGTTTCGCCGGTGGGATTGAGCGCCACCGTCTCCGTCCGGTCCTCAACCTGCAGAATGAACGCGTATCCCGTTGGGACAGAGGTGTTTTGGGAGAGCAGATCCTGCACGACCTGGTTCGTGACCGGCCTCGCCACATTGCGCAGTTCGGTGTCCACCCGATCCATCAAGTCGTTGCGCATCAGGTATGCCGTGGACAGGCTGGTCAGGAGCAGTGCGGCGGCGAGCATGCAGGTGACGATGGCGACCAGGCGCACGCGCAGGGGCATGCGCTCGAGGCGGTGCACGATGGGTTGCGTGCCGCTCCAATGGCTCGCAGCATCCGGGGATCGCAACATGACCGGCTGGCTCAGGCTTCGGGCGGCAGGCGAAGGACATAACCCACGCCCCGCTTGGTGTGAATGAGCGGGGGTAGGCCGTCGACGTCGATCTTGCGGCGCAGATAGGAGATATAGGACTCCACGATCCCGGCCTCGCCGCGGAAGTCGTAGTCCCAGACGTGATCCAGGATCTGCGCTTTGGACAACACCCGGTTCGGGTTGAGCATGAGATAGCGAAGCAGCTTGAACTCTGTGGGGCTGGTCTCGATCACCCGGCCCGCGCGCCGCACCTCGTGAGAGTCCTCATCGAGAACGAGGTCGGCGAAAGTCATCACCGGATGGTCGTCAACCTCTCCGCGGGTCCGCCGCAGGACGGCCCGGATTCGCGCGACGACCTCCTCGAGGCTGAAGGGTTTGGTGACATAGTCATCGCCGCCCACGGTCAGCCCGGTGATCTTGTCGTCGACCGAATCACGCGCCGTGACGAAGACGATCGGCAGATGGCGGCCGCTCTCACGCAGTTTGCGGGTCACCGCGAAGCCGTCCATATCGGGGAGCATGACGTCCAGGACGCACAGGTCGGGGTCGTGCGAGGCGGCCACCTTGAGTGCCTCGGCGCCCGTGCCCGCCGTGGCGACGTCAAAGCCGGCAAAGCGCAGCGACGTGGCCAGGAGTTCGCGGATATTGGGCTCGTCCTCGACGACGAGCAGTCGAGCTTCGGGCGCAGAGGGGCTCACGGCATAGGAGTCTGGCGGTGAAGTCTGTGAGTTTGCTGAATGTTTGCCGATGGTGGCGAGCCCCGGCGGGCCTACCATCACAGGGTGAGCGGCATTCCAGGTCTTCCGCAGGTCCACCCCCGTGCCGGCATGCCCGCTGCCGTGCGGATCGTGGAGGTCGGTCCGCGAGACGGCCTGCAAAACGAGCCCACCACGGTCCCCGTCGAGGTCAAGGCCGAGTTCATTCGGCGACTGCGGGCGGCGGGTTTGCAGACGATTGAGACGACCTCCTTCGTTAATCCCACGTGGGTGCCGCAATTGGCGGACGCCGAGGAATTGCTCGACCTGCTCGGTCCGGAGTGGACGGGCGTCGATGAGCCGGTGCTCGTGCCCAACGAGCGAGGTCTGGAGCGGGCGCTCTCTCGCGGCGTGCGCGCCATCGCCATCTTTGGCAGCGCGACGGAGACCTTCGCTGAACGCAACCTGGGCCGATCCCGGGCCGAGTCGGTGGAGATGTTCCGACCGGTGGTGAGCAGAGCCCGTGACGCCGGAATGCGGGTGCGCGCGTATCTGTCGATGTGCTTCGGGGATCCGTGGGAGGGCCCGGTGCCCGCGGGCCAGGTCGCCGCGGCGGCCGCCGAACTGATGGCACTCGGCTGTGATGAGTTGTCGATCGGCGACACCATCGGCGTCGCGACCCCAGGCCAGGTTCTGGCTGTGCTCCAGGCGCTCGAAGGCGCCGGTATGCCGCTGGGCACCATCGCCGTGCACTTCCACGACACCTATGGCCAGGCTCTGTCCAATACGGTGACGGCGCTCGGCGCCGGCGTCACGACCGTGGATGCTTCGGCTGGCGGTCTCGGCGGTTGCCCGTTTGCTCGCAGCGCGACCGGCAATCTGGCCACCGAGGATCTGGTGTGGATGCTGCACGGGCTGGGGATCGAGACGGGGGTTGATCTCGACGCTTTGGTT
>WBZP01003053.1_pt1 | contig 18564 bp, 17 predicted proteins | sample 5204301 | NCBI WGS metagenome assembly WBZP01 (sample SAMN12412401, study PRJNA552823) | activated sludge metagenome | isolation source: activated sludge from nitrification reactor of wastewater treatment plant... | place: USA: Pennsylvania | collected 2017 | reverse complement strand
TGGCGCGGATGCGGTCGCGGTCGGCGGGGTTGTCGGCCAGCCGCTCGGCGTGGCGCGCCATGAAGTCCGGCAACGAGGCGATGCCCTTGTGGCCCAACGCAAAATCCTTGCCGTACCAGTCGAAGATGCGGCTCACCTCCAGCTTGCCGCCGGCATAGCGGTTGCGGCTGCGGTCGGCCATGAAGCGCGCCGCCTGTTCCTCCAGCTGGGCGTCCAGCCGCTCGGCGACGAAGGCCTCTTCGCGCAGCATCGGGCAGCCCACGCTGGCGCAGTTGACCGCGAAGTGAATGCGCGGGTCGTCGTAGCGGCCGCGGGCACGCAGCGTGTCGTGTTCGATCTCGTCCAGCGTCATCATCCGGCCCAGCAGCGGCACGTTGCGGATGGACCAGGGCTTGCTGAAGACGCCGCCCAGATCGCGGATCGATTCCAGCTGCGGGTAGCGTGTGAGGATCAGTTCGACCGTGAAGGCGTTGTAGGCGTTGATCAGGAAGGCCATCTGCTGCGCCCTGCTGAAGGCCTCGAAGGCCGGGGCCGGCACCGCCGAGAGCAGGGCCAGGTAGGCCTTGAGCGCGCTGCGCTCGGCGGCCATGGCCGCGTAACGCAGCTGCGAGGCCTGGCCGCCGCCCAGCAGCACCACGTGCTTGCGCAGCAGCGCCGTCCAGGCCGCATGGCTGTGGTCGAAGCCGCCAGGCTGGGCGCGCAGCCAGGACGGGGTCAAGCCGGTGAAGACCAGCGCGAGCATCGCGTGGCGGCGTCGCCAGTTGGGGGTTTGATGGGGCATAGGGTGTGGGTTCCGGGGCTCGGTGGACCTTCAGTTGCCAGAGTCGCTGGCGCAGCGCCGACCTTACACCCGGACCACGCTCGCGACGCGGTTACAGTGCGCCCGACCATGACGGACACGGCGCAGGCACCCACCCACCGCTGGCAGCAGCAAGGCCCCGGCTGGGCCCTGGTGCTGGCCGGCGATTGGCGCGGTGCGGCCGTCGCCGGCCTGCTGGCCCCGCCGGCGCAACTGCAGGCGGGCACATTGGAGGTGGAGGCTCAGGCACTGGCTGCTTGGGATGCCGGCCTGGCCGCTGCCTTGCGTGACCAGCTGGCGCCGCTGGCCCGCCGGGGTGTGGCGTTGCAGCTCCAGGCGCTGCCCGCCGATGTCAGGGCAGTGCTGGAACTGGCCTTGCCCAGGACAGGCAGCGCGGCGGCCGCGTTGCGGACCGAAGCACCGCTGTCGGGGCTGTCAGCCTGGGGTCAATGGCTGATCGAACGTGCGCGGGAAGCAGCGCGCACAACAACCTTCCTGGGCGAGGTGCTGCTGGCTCTGGGCCGGCTGCTGCGCGGCAACAGCGGCTTGCGCGGCGCTGAACTGCTGCGCCAGATCGACCAGGCCGGCCCCTTGTCCATCGGCATCGTGGCGCTGACCTGTTCGCTGGTCGGTCTGATGCTGGCCTACATGGGTGGGGCGCAGCTCGACCGGCTCGGGGCGCAGGTGTATATCGCCGACATCGTGACCGTGGGCATGGTGCGCGAGCTGGCGGGCCTGATGACCGGCATGATCCTGACCGGGCGCGTGGGCTCGGCCTTTGCGGCACAGCTGGCGACCATGAAGGCCGGCGAGGAAATCGATGCCTTGCGCGCGCTGGGGGTGGACATCATCGACCACCTGGTGTTGCCGCGCATTCTGGCGCTGGTGTTGGTGGCGCCACTGCTGATGGCCTATGCGGCGCTGGTCGGTGCGCTGGCCGGCCTGATACCGGCGACGCTGGTCTACGGCGTTGCGGCCGCGGAGTACCTGAACCAGTGCCGCTGGGCCCTGACCTGGACGCACCTGTGGATAGGCCTGGCCAAATGCACGCTGTACGCCGTGCTGCTGGCGCTGGCCGGCTGCCGCGAGGGCCTGCATGCAGGACGCAATGCGCAGGCCGTTGGTGAAGCCACCACCCGTGCCGTTGTCAAGGGCCTGGTCTGGATCATCGCGGCGGCCTGCCTCACCACCGTGCTGCTGCAGAGCCTGGGACTCTGAACCGTGCTTGCCAGCCAGCCCGTCGTGCAGGTGCACGAGCTCACTGCAGGCCACGGTGAGCAGGTGGTGCAGATCGGCCTGAGCTTCGAGGTCGCGGCGCACGAGGTGTTCGTCATCGTCGGAGCCAGCGGCAGCGGCAAGAGCACGCTGCTGCGCCATCTGATCGGCCTGCAGGCGCCACTGGCCGGCCAGGTGCGGGTGCAGGGGCAGGACCTGTATCAAGGCGGGGCGACCGAACTGGCTGCGCGGCGCCGCCGGTTTGGTGTGATGTTCCAGGCCGGCGCGCTGTGGAGTGCGATGTCGCTGGGCGAAAACATCATGCTGCCGATGCGCCTGTTCACGGGCTGGTCGCGTGCCGCATGCGCCCAGCGCGCCCGGCTCAAGCTGGCGCTGGTCGGGCTGGACGGCAGTTTCGACCGCATGCCGGCCGAACTGAGCGGCGGCATGCGCAAGCGTGCCGCGCTGGCCCGGGCGCTGGCACTGGACCCGGCGCTGCTCTTCCTGGACGAACCGGGCTCAGGACTGGACCCGGTCAATGCAGCGCGCCTGGACGAGTTGATACTCCAGTTGCGCGACCATCTCGGCACCACGGTGGTGATGGTCACGCACGAGATCGACAGTGTCTTCGCGGTGGCCGACCGCGTGCTGTTCCTGGACGAGGTGGAAAAGACGATGACCGCGCTGGATGCCCCGCAGGTGCTGCTGGAGCATGGCCCGCCCCATGTGCGCGAGTTCCTGCACCGGGGGCGCAACACATGACGCCACGCCCAAACGCGGCCCGCGTCGGCCTCTTCGCCCTGCTGGGGCTGGGTCTGCTGGTGGTGGCGGTGACGCTGGTCTGGGGCGGCCGGCTGTTTGCGCGCAGCGAGTCGGCGGTGCTGTACTTCAGCGGCTCGGTGTATGGCCTGCAGCTGGGGGCACCGGTGGTGTTCCGCGGCGTGCGCATCGGCGCGGTGCAATCCATCGGCGTGGTGCACGAAGGTGGGCGCTTTGCGGTGCCGGTGCAGGTGGCGCTGGATCGTCAGCGCATCCAAGACCTGAAAGGGGGCGCGGCCGCCGAAGACCCCGCCCTGTCGCTGCCTGCGCTGGTGCAGCGGGGCCTTACTGGTCAACTGGCCACGCAGAGCCTGCTCACCGGCCAGCTCTACATCGACCTGGATCTGCGCGGCGCCGGCCAGCCCGCCCGGCACGGCGCGGACGGGGTGGTGGAGATCCCGACCTCGCTGACGCGTTTTCAGAGCCTGCAGGACCAGCTCGACCGCGTGGACATCACGCGCATCAGCCAGGACCTGGGCGCAGCGCTGGGTGCGGCCCGTGGCCTGCTGGCCGGGCCCGAACTGAAGCGGACCCTGGCTGAGCTGGTGCAGGCCAGCGCAGCGCTGGCGCGGCTGGCGGCCACGCTGGAGAAGAAGGCCGCGCCGCTGGCCGGTGCCGCCCAGGGCACGCTGGAGCGTGCCGGCGACGCGATGGCGCGTGTGGCCACGGCGGCCGACCGGGTGAGCCGCGCAGCCGACACCGTGGACGGCGCGGCGACGACCGTGCAGGCCGCGCTGGCAGCCGGGTCGCCGCTGCTCGGCAGCGTGCAGCGGGCCGCCGACGAACTGGGCCGCAGCGCCGTGGCCTTGCGCGCCGCCACGGCCGACGAGTCGGTCACCGTGCAAGGTCTGCAGCGTGCTTTGGCCGATGTGGCGCGGGCGGCACGTTCGGTGCGCGAGCTGTCGGACGCCATCGAGCAGCAACCGCAGCTGCTGCTGCACGGGCGCCCCACGGCTCCTTGAAAACCCAACCCCGCCCGACTCCGGAGCCTGCGTGAAGAACCCCTTGCTGATCACCGTCGTGCTGAGTCTGCTGGTGGCCTGCGGCACCCCCCAGCCCGCGCCACGCCTGTACCAGCTGCGCGCCGCACCGCCGGCACCCGCGGTGGCGCAGCCTTCGGCACAGGTGGTGCAATTGCTGGCGGTGAGTCTGCCCGAGTTGCTGGCGCGCGACGCGCTGCTGGTTCCGCAGGGCCAGGCCGGGCTGGACGCCTTGAGTGGCCACCGCTGGGCGGAGCCCCTGCGGGATGCCGTGCCGCGGGTGATGCGCCAGGACCTGGCGGCACTGGTCGGCGAGGCGCACGTCTGGACGTCGCCGCTGCCGCATGGCCTGGTGCCGACACGCCAGCTGCGCGTCGAGATCCTGGTCCTGCAGGTGCGCGCGGACCACGCCGGGGTGCGTCTGGAGGCGCGCTGGACGCTGTCCGATCCCTCAGGCGTGACGGCCCCGCGCGTGGAGCTGGCGCGCATCGATGCGCTGGCCCAGGGAACCGACCCGGACGCCCTGGTGGCCGCGCATCGCCTGGCCTTGTGGCAGCTGGCTGAACAGCTGGCGGCCGAGCTGCGTTGAATTCAGGCACCGTGCAGGGCGCGCAACGCCGGCGCCGCGGCCAGCGTTTCGCGGTAACCGGCCGCGATGGCACGCTCGCGGTACTCGCGCGACAGGCCTGCGTAGTAGCCGAAGTCGGGATGCAGCAGCACATCGGCCAGAGCGGCATCGGGTTGGGTCAGCGCGCGTTTGCGCAGGTCGCCGGCGCGCCAGCGTTCGGTGCCGGGTGGGGCGCGGCTTTCGTGCGCCGAAGCATCCACCGCCAGCACGCGCGTGGCGCCCAGCGCCCGCGCCACACGCACCGGCAGTGGCATCACCAGGTCGGCATCGGCATGGCGCTGGCCACGGATGCGCACCGGCACGAACTGCCCTTCGATGGCGCTGGATGCCTGCACGGCCAGGCCCAGGTCACCGCGGTTGAAGGCCACCACGCTGCGATCCGACAGGCGCTGGGCGACGCAGACCATCGGGATGGCCAGGTCCTGCAGCAGGTCTTGGCGGGTTTCATCGCGCATCAGCTTGGCGAGCCCAGTGCCACTGAGCCGCTCGTCGGCACCCAGCGCAATGCGGACCAGGCTCCAGGGCTGCAGGTCCAGCGCCAGCGATTCGATCTCGCGTGCGCTGCGCCCGGCGGCGCGCAGGCAGCCCACCGCGGCACCGGCCGACGCGCCGACGATCAGGTCGGGCGCCAGCCCCAGTTCGCCCAGCGCCTTGATCACCCCCACATGCACAAAACCGCGCGGCCCGCCGGAGCTGAAGACCCAGGCCGTGCGCGGCTGGCGCGCCAGCGGGCCGCTGTTGGGGGCTTCAGGGCTGCTGTGGTCGGCTTCGGACTCCAGCGCACAGCCGGCCAGCAGCAGGGTGGCCAGCAGGCTTCGCCGACACAAGTCGACGCCAACAGGCACAAGCGCAGCGGCGGTGGATCGGGCCGCGGGTAGCAGAATGCTGCAGCGATGGTGGGCCATGCGTCAATTCTGCGTGCGCCGCCATGACCCCGTCACCTCCAAAGCCTGGAGCCCTTGATGCGTGCAGAGCCCAACCTCCACAGCCCCGGCGCGTTGCAGGCGGCGCGGTACGCCCAGGTGCGCGCGCAGACCCTGGCGCTGGCCGCACCGTTGTCCGAAGCCGATTGCCAAGTGCAGAGCATGCCCGACACCAGCCCCACCAAGTGGCACCTGGCGCATGTGACCTGGTTCTTCGAGACCTTCGTGCTCGAACGCTTCGAGCGCCATTTCCGGCCGCATCACCCGGCCTTTCGGGTGCTGTTCAACAGCTACTACAACGGGGTCGGCGAGCAGCACCCGCGGCCGCAGCGCGGCTTGATCACCCGGCCCACGCTGGCCGAGGTGAAGGCCTACCGGGTGGCGGTGGATGAGCGCGTGCTGGCGCTGCTGACGCGGGACGTGCCGGCGGAACTGGCTTGGCTGGTCGAACTGGGCCTGCATCACGAACAGCAGCACCAGGAACTGCTGCTCACCGATGTGCTGCATCTGCTGTCTTGCAACCCGCTGGCCCCGGTGTACCGCGCGCCGTGGCCGCTGGCGCCGGTGTCGCCGGTGCCCTTGAGCTGGTTGCCCAGTGCCGGGGGATTGGTGCAGGTGGGGCACGATGGCCAGGGCTTTGCCTTCGACAACGAAGGGCCGCGCCACCTGCACTGGCTGCAACCCCATGCGCTGGCCAACCGGCTGACCACACACGGCGAGTGGGCCGACTTCATGGCCGACGGGGGCTACCGGGACCCGCGCTGGTGGCTCGCCGCGGGCTGGGACTGGGTGCGCAGCGGGGGCATCCAGGCGCCTCTCTACTGGCAACGTCAAGCTGAGGGCGACTGGTGCAGCTTCACCCTGCATGGCCTGGTTGCGATCGATCCGCACACCCCCATCACCCACATCAGCCTGTACGAGGCGGATGCCTACGCGCGCTGGGCTTCGGCGCAATGGGGCCTGCCCTTGCGATTGCCCACCGAATTCGAGTGGGAGCATGCTGCCGCCCGGCTGGGTGCGGCAGCTCTTGAAGCGGGCAACTTCGTCGAGTCGCAGGCCCTGCACCCGATGCCGGTGGCGCAGGCCGAGGATGACCTGCTGCAGGTGTACGGCGATGTCTGGGAGTGGACCGGCAGCAGCTATGCCGCCTACCCCGGCTATCGCAGTGCCGATGGTGCGGTGGGCGAGTACAACGGCAAGTTCATGGTCGACCAGACGGTGCTGCGGGGTGGGTCCTGCGCCACGCCGCGGTCGCACATCCGGGCCAGCTACCGCAACTTCTTTCCGGCCGGGACGCGCTGGCAGTTCAACGGCCTGCGGCTGGCGTGCGACGCGGCAGGGTGAGAGTCGCCTCCAGCCCACCTCCGGCGCGGTTGAGCAGTGTCAGCTCGCCGCCGTGCGCGCGGGCGATGTTCCGCGCGATGCCCAGGCCCAGGCCAGTGCCACCGGAGCCACGGTTGCGCGAGGTTTCCAGCCGGTAGAAGGGCTCGAACACCTGTTCCAGTTCGGCAGTCGGGATGCCAGGGCCGTGGTCGACTACGCGCAAGCTCACCCGGTCGGGACCGTCCTCGATCTGCAACGAGGCGCCCCCACCGTACAGCACGGCGTTGTCCACCAGGTTGCCCAGGGCACGCCTGAGCAGCGATGGCAGGGCCAGCAGCGGGGCCTGCGCCCGGCCTTGCACCTGAACTTCGCGGCCCATCGCCCGCTGGTCGGCGGCCAGGCCTGCCAGCAGCGCGTTCAGATCCACCGCCTGCCTGGCCTCCTGGCCGCCCAGGCCGCGCATGAAATCCAGCGTCTGGTTGACCATGGCCTCCATCTCTTTCAGATCCGACTCGAAGCGCTGGCGCTGCTCTTCGTCGTCCATCAGGTCGCTGCGCAAGCGCATGCGGGTCAGCGGGGTCTTCAGGTCGTGCGACAGCGCAGTCAGCACGCGCGTGCGTTCGTTGACGAACGCCGACAGTCGCTGCTGCATGGTGTTAAAGGCGCGCGCGGCCTGCCGCACCTCGCGCGGGCCGGCCTCGGGCAGGGGCGGGCGGTTCAGGTCTTCGCCCAGTGCCTGCGCTGCCCGGGTGAGCTGCTGCAGCGGCCGCACCACCCAGCGCACCGCAACGTAGGACAGGACCAGCACGCTGGCCAGCAGCACCCCCAGCGTCAACGCCAGGCGCCAGGGCAGGGCCTCGGGCTGCGAAGGCAGTTCGGTGTCGAAACGGGCCCAGCTGCCGTCGCGCAGTTGCACTTCGATGCGCACCACCGGCAGGCCGCCCCGGTAGCCGCTGCCCGGGCCCATGCCGCGGCCCATCCCCATGCCAGGGCCATGCGGGGTACCGCGCCCATCGCCCGTGGCCGGTGGTGCGAAGCCCTCGCGGGCTTGCACACGCACGGCGCGCGACCCACCCAGGGCCGCCTGCAGACGCCCGGCAAACATCTGTGCGTGCGACGTGCTGGCCGAATCCGCAGACAGCGCGGCTTCCAGCTGCAGGCTCAGCACCAGCGGGGGCGTGCGCAGCACCGCCAGCAAGGCCTGTCGCTGTGCGGCGTCCATGCCGTCCAGCAGGTGCACGGCGTCGACCACGCGCTGCGCAGCCTGCATGCCGAAGCTGCTGCTGACCAGGCGATCGCGTTCGGCCAGGTTGATGGCGGCGCTGAGCAGCTGCGCCACCAGCAAGCCACTGACCAGCACCAGGAGCAGGCGGCCGAACAGCGTGTCAGGCAGCCTCACAGGCCTACCCGTTCAACTGGCGCACTGAGCACGTAACCCTCGCCACGAACGGTCTTGATGATCAGCGGATTCTGTGGGTCGACCTCCAGGCGCTTGCGCAGGCGGCTGACCTGCACGTCGATGCTGCGGTCCAGCGGGTCGGCTTCGCGGCCCTGGCTCAGGTCCAGCAGCTGGTCGCGGTCCAGCACCCGTTGCGGGTGGTCCAGGAAGACGCGCAGCAGCTTGTATTCGGCACCGGCGATGGGTGCTTCGCCGCCATCGGGTGCGATCAACTGGCGCCGCGTGGTGTCCAGCGTCCAGCCGGCAAAGCGCAGCCGCGCCTCGTCACGCGGCCTCAGGTTGGGTGGCAGACTGCGGGTGCGGCGCAGGATGACCTTGATGCGCGCCAACAGCTCGCGTGCGCTGAAGGGCTTGGGCAGGTAGTCGTCGGCGCCCATCTCCAGGCCCACGATGCGGTCGGTCTCATCGCCGCGCGCCGTCAGCATCACGATGGGTAGATCGGATTTGGCGCGCAGGTCGCGGCACAGCGTCAGGCCGTCGTCGCCCGGCAGCATCACGTCCAGCACCACCAGGTCGAAGCTGCCACGGTCCAGCGCCTGCCACATGGCGCGGCCGTCGGCGACGGCGGTGGCGCGCTGGCCGTACTTTTCGAGATAGCGCGTCAGCAGGCTGCGGATCTCGGCGTCGTCGTCGACGATCAAGATGTGGTCGGGGTGGTCCATTGGATTTCCAGCCGCCCGATTGCACCCCGGGTGCGGGCAACGGCGAGCGTCTTCTTCGTATCACAGTATGTCAATTCGGCGTTTCGAAGCCTGGCGCCACAAAACCCGGGCTTGCACGACACAGCGGCTTTACATCGTGGCGCTGCAATGGGAACCGTTGCACAGGGGTTCCTGGCAACGCCAGGCTGCATAGCCTGGCCCCAGACCGCACCAGACAAGGATCACACCATGAAGGCCCCCACCACCTCCACTACCACCACCACTGTTGCCGCCCTCGTGCTGGCCGCGTTGTCGTTCGCCACTGCAAACACCGTGTTCGCCCAACCGGGCATGGGCATGGGTCCCGGCATGGGCCCGGGAATGGGTCAGTACGCTGGCCCTGGCATGGGCCACCGGATGGGCGGGCCCGAAACGGCTGCTGCCGTCCCGACGCGCCTGGCCGCGTTGAAAGCCGAGCTGAAGATCACCGGCGCGCAGGAATCCGCGTGGGCAGCCTATGCCGGCGTGGTGCAGCAACAGGCAGAACAACGCGAAGCGACGCGCGCGCAGATGCTGGCCAAGATGCACGACCCCAAACTCAGCGATGCCGAGCGCGTAGCCCTTCGTGAGTCGGCAATGAAGGTGCGCGATCAGCACTTTGCCGCCCGCAGCGCGGCATTTCAGGATCTGCAGGCCGTTTTGACGCCGGAGCAGCGCGCCATCGCCGACAGCAAGCTGCATCCCATGCGTGGCCACCGGATGGCGATGCGGGGCATGGGTCGCTGAGCCAGTCCTCGGCCCGAGCAGGCGGCTGAAATCGGGTGTGCTATGGCTTTCCGGTCGCCCCGCCCGCCTTCACCATCCGGTCGAGCTCTTCGCCGCTCTTGTAGTGCGGCACGCGCCAGACCAGGCGCCAGCTGCGCTGCAAGAAGCTGTTGCTGCCCCTGACTTCTTCGTCCCAGTACTTCTGCGCCAGTTTCAGGTTGGCCGGCACGTCCAACTCAAAGGCGGCCTTGCTGCCGGCGCCGCCAAAGATGTAGAGCTTGCCGTCGACCATCAGCCAGGTGTCGGCGTCGCCGCCCCAGGGGATGCCGTAGACGATGCCGTTGGCGCAAAAGCCGCCATACTGCGGCAGGTAGCGGGTGGGCGCAGCGTCGAACAAGGCCTTGTGCTCGGCGCTGGCGAAGCGGAAGGCGACGCCCTCGTAGACGCTCTTGAACTGCGCGCTGCCCAGCGCGTGGCGGCCCTGGGTGAAGTAGGCCACGACGTCATGGCCCTTGAGCATCAGGCGCTCGTCGCCGTCACCCGGCACGGCGTTGACCGGCTTCAGCGATGAAGAAGGGTTCTGCGCCAGCATCGCCGAACAGCCAGCCAGCCAGATGGCGACGACCAGCAGGGTCGAACCCTTGAAGAGGCGTTGCAGGAGGACGTTCATGGGGGCGCTCCGGTGAGATGGATGCTGGCGTTGCGTGGTGGTGCCGACAGCGGTGCAGCACCCAGCTGATCGGCGTAGGGGGCGGTCCAACCCAGCAGCGCGCTGGCCTGCAGCGTGCGTTCGCGCAGATCGTGTTCATCGCGGCCGCCCAGGTGCACGATGCCGTAGCGGTAGCTGCCCAGCCATTTGAAGTCGCGTTGCAGCGAATGGCCGCTCTTGGGATAGCAGAACAGCAGCGCGTCGGGGAACTGGGCGCGCAGTCGCGCCTGTTGCGCTGCGCTGGGCATGGCCGGTGCCGTGGCGGCAGAAAAGGCGCGGTAGACCTGGCTGGCCGCGGCACCGGCCGTTGGCTCGCATCGTGGCAAGGTGGCCGGGTCCTGCCCCAGCGCCAGGGCCAGCGACATCGCGTGCGCGTCGCGGCCTTGCACGCGGCGGTACAGGTCGCCGAACTGCGAAGCCAGGCGCGGATTGAACTCGATCACGCTCAGCCGGCTGGTGACCGGGTCGAAGAAAAATTCCATGTTGAACAGGCCCTGGGTGAAACCGATCGCACCCAGGAAGCGTTGCGCCACGTCCAGTGCGCGGGCTTGCACGCTGGCAGGCAGGCGGCTCGGATGTTCCCAGCGCATGAAGGCCTGCGTGCCGGGATACATGATGGCATCGACCACGCCCAGCGCATGGGCCCGACCCCTGAAGACCCAGCCGTCCAGGTTGAACTGTGGCGTATGGGCCGGCAGCGGCTCTTCCAGCATCATCCGGTGCGCCGTCCCGGCCCCGGGCAGGCGGGACTTCATCACACGTTCAAAGGGTTCGACCAGGCGGCGGATGACCCACAGCTCGCGGCGCCCGAAACGTGTGTGGGCATGCAGTTCGGCCCGGTTGTTGACCTTGCGGGCCAGCACCGAAAATGCAGCCTTCACCGGCTTGACGAAGCAGGGGTAGTGCAGGCCATCGGGCACCGGGCCGCCGTAGACCGCGTCCAGCGGCTGGAAGGCCAGATTGGCCTGCGGCGCCACCTGCTGCAGCACCTGGCGCGCATGCAGCTTGTGCTGCGCGGCCAGGATGGATTCCGGCGATGTGCCGGGCAGGCCCAATTCTTCGGCCACAAGCGCAGCGGCCAGGGCACCGAACTGCTCGTGATGCGAGATGACTCCGCGCCAGCCCAGCCGCCGGCCACGCCTGGCCAGGCGAGCGGCAAAGCGATGCAGGTCGAAGTGGATCAGGTGTGCGTTGCTGGGAAAGGAGAACAGGTCGAAACCCGCATGATCGAAGCGTGCCCGGTCGCGCAGGGCTTCGAAGGCCCGGGCGTCCCAGTCGAAGGTGAAGAGCAGCCCGACGCGGGGTCGTGCACATGGATCGAGTCCGCCGGTGCGACTCATCGCCACGTGCGCCCGACAGCACGCGCCGCCCAGGGCAAGATCGCCAGAACCAGCAGCACGGCCACCAGACCGGGTGAAAGCAGGTCGCTCCAATCGCGTACCTGCGCCAGCGTCGTTCCGGCGTAGGCATAGGCTGCGCTGCCGGCCAGCATGCCGGCCAGGCTGACGGCGAAGAACTGGCGCGTGGGCATGGCCGACAAGCCCATCAGCGGGTTGACCAATGCGTAGGGGATCACCGGTGCCAGCCGCAGCGAGAACAGATAGAACGCGCCGTTGCGCGCCAGGCCGTCTTCGACCCGGCGCAGGCGGTGCCCGAAGTGCCGCCGCACGGCGTCGCGCCAGAGGTGGCGTGCGGCCAGGAAGCTCAATGTCGCCCCCAGAGTCGAAGCCAGCACGACCAGCAGCGTGCCGGCCAGCCAGCCGAAGCACAAGCCCGCACCCAGGGCGAGGAGCCCGCATCCGGGCAGCGCCAGGGCAGACATCACAGTGAACAGGAGGAAGAAGCCCAGTCCGCAAGTCCAGGGCCGGGTCTGGACCAGGTCCAGCAAGACCTGCTGCTGCGCCTGCAGCCACTGTGGACCGGGCACGGATGGACCGGCCAGTACCCAGACCAGGGCAAGCAGCAGCAACCCAATCAGGGCGGGAAGGATGACCGGGCGCAGCGAGGACGGCTGTTGGTTGAGCAAGGGTAGCGGCCTCAAGCCGGCTGGAGTCGGTAAACCTCGGCGGACCTTACAGCGGCCATCCCGGTACCGGTGGCTGCGCCGGAGGGGCGGGCGGCGAAACCATCGCATATCGATCCACGACCTGAAGATGCCCCAAAAAGGGTTTGCGGGTTTACGGCCGAACCCGACCAAAGCTTGCATGACGCCGGCCTGAAAGTGCACATTGGAACCGAAGTCACCTGTTTCTGCCGACGGCACTGCTACATTCCCGGCCCCAGGACCTGTCCACAAGCGCCTCCATGCGTGAACCACGCTTCATCCAGTTGCATGAATTGCACGCCGCCTCGCTGGCGGCCGAAGCCGCGGCCGGCCTGATGTCCAGCCAGGCGCATGTGTCGCCCAAGTTCTTCTATGACGCGCTGGGCTCTCGCCTGTTCGACGCCATCACCGAACTGGATGAGTACTACCCGACTCGTACCGAAGCCGGCGTGATGGCCACCCACCAGGACGAGATGGTGGCCGCAGTGCGCAGCGTTGTCGGCCGCGCGCCGACCCTGGTGGACCTGGGGGCCGGCAATGGCGCCAAGGCCGCGGGCTGCTTCCAGGCGATGGGTGTGGCGCGCTATGTGGCGATCGATATCTCAGTGCAGTTCCTGCGCGCTGCCATCGCCAGGCTGCAGCGCCAGCACCCGGCGGTGGAGATGGTGGGCCTGGGTCTTGACTTTTCGCACGACCTGACGGTGCCGTCCGGAATCGTCGAAGGCCCAGCGCTGGTCTTCTATCCTGGGTCCAGCATCGGCAACTTCAACCACGATCAGGCCCTGCGGCTGCTGCGCCAGGCCCGTGGTCTTGCCCAGGGCGGGGCGCTGCTCATTGGCGTGGACCTGGTCAAGCCCCAGGCAATCCTGGAGCAGGCCTACGACGACGCGCTGGGTGTCACCGCGGCCTTCAACCTGAACCTGCTGCGCCACCTGAACCGGCTCCTGGGTGCGGACTTCGACCTGCGCCAGTGGCAGCATGTGGCACTGTACGACGAGGCCCGCGGCCGCATCGAGATGCACCTTCAGGCGCGCCAGGCGCAAAACGTGTATTGGCCCGGCGCCGGCCGCAACTTCGGGGCGGGCGAGCGCATCCACACCGAAAACTCGTACAAGTGGCGGCCGGCGGACTTCGAAGCGCTGCTGCGCGAAGCCGGCTTTGGCGCGGTGCGGCGCTGGACCGACCCGCAGGCCTGGTTTGCGGTGATGCTGGCGCAGGCGTGATTGACCGGCCAGAGCCGGTTTCAACGCTCGCAGGTCCTGAAGCCGGCGAAGATGTCGTTGCGCTCGGCTGGAAAGTAGTTGCGGTAGCGCACATGCTGCATGCGCGGCTGCGTGCCGCAGGACGCACCGCGCAGCACCACCCGGCTGCCAAACCAGGGCGCCGAATAGTCCGCATAGGGGTGCGCCACGAAGCCCGGGTAGGGCAGGAAGGCACTGCAGGTCCACTCCCAGACATCGCCCCAGCGGAAACCTTCGGTCGCGGTGCAGGCCGCGCGCTCCCACTCGGCTTCGCTGGGCAAGCTGCGGCCGGCCCAGGCGCACCAGGCCAGCGCTTCGTGTCGGGTCAGGTGACAGGCCGGCAGCGCGGGGTCGAGTTCGGTCCAGCGGCCATGACGCCACTGTTGCCAGGTGCCGGATGACCGTCGCAGGTAACGCGGTTGAGCTTGGCCATGCCCAACAAGCCAGATCTGGCCCTCGGGAGTCCACCAGCGGTCCTGCCGGTACCCGCCGTCTTCGACGAAGGGCAGGTACTCGGCCCAGCGCAGCACCTGGGCGTCGATGCAGTAGGTAGCAGTGGCCACGGCGTGGGCCTGCAGTTCATTGTCGAACGCAAAGCCGGCATTGCCGCAGCCCAGCTGCCAGCTGCCGGCGGGCAGGGCGATGCCTTCGGCAGGCCGGGGCAGGGGCCGCGGTTGCCAGCGTGTGTCGTCGATCCGGATGCCCAAAGCTTGCGCCATGTAGAGCGCGGCCTCGTGGTGCATGTCTTCGTGCAGAAGCGACAGCCGGTGGAAATACAGCGCGTGATCGTCGTCGTCGCGCCCTTGCAGCAAGGCCAGGCTGCGGTCCAGCACGCTGGCCAGGTCCACGCGCGTCTGCCGGGCATCGGGCAAAGGCAGCTGCCAGCGCGTGGCGTGCGCCACGCGGCTGGAGTTGTAAAGTGCGTCCGCATCTGCGCGCACCGGCGCCGAACGGCTGGCGTGCGGATCGGCCCGGACGCCGGCATCCCGCTGGCTGTTGCGGCCGATCCAGTAATCCTGGAACCAGCCGATGTGCCCCAGTTCCCACAAGGGCGGGTTTAGCGTAGGGTCGTATGGCACGCTCAGGCCCCGCGGATCCAGGGCCGCCTCGTAAGCGGAAAAAGTGGCCAGCGTGTCGCGCCGGCTGTCCTGCAGGGCCTGCCTGAGCGCAGCCGTACCGGCTTGGCGGATCGACTGGCCCTGGTTGGGCTTGCCGCTCATCTGGGATAACCTGTTGCCATGACACTCCCCGCCCTGGCCTTGGTGACGCCCGCGCTGGCCGGTGCCAACAACGGCAACTGGCAGACTGCGCAGCGGTGGGCACGCCTGCTGAAGAGCCATTATCGGGTCAGCGTGACGGACCGCTGGCGCAGCGGCGACGAAGCACTGATGGTGGCGCTGCATGCCCGGCGTTCCGCCGCTTCGGTGGCCGACTGGCAGGCCCGGTTTGGCGGCCGGCGCCCGCTGGTGGTGGTCTTGACCGGCACGGACCTGTACCGCGACATCGTCCACGATGCCGATGCGCAGCGCTCGCTGGCGCTGGCGCGGCGCCTGGTGGTGCTGCACGAAGCCGGTGTCCAGGATCTGCCTGCCCCCTGGCAGCACAAGGCCGTGGTGTGCCTGCAGTCGGCGCCGTCGCGACGACAGCTTGTCAAGACCGATCGCCACCTGCGCGCACTGATGGTGGGCCACCTGCGCGAGGAGAAATCACCCCAGACCTTTTTCGAAGCGGCCCTCGCGTTGGCCCATCGGCCCGATGTCCGCCTGGATCACATCGGTGGGGCACTGGATGCCGCGTTGGCAGCGCAGGCAAAAGCGCTGATGCAGATGCAGCCGAACTACCGCTGGTTGCGTGCGCTGCCGCATGAGGCCACGCGGCGGCGCATCCAGGCGGCCCATGTGCTGGTGCACACCAGCCGCATGGAAGGCGGCGCGCATGTGGTGATCGAGGCGCTGACCAGCGGCACGCCGGTGCTGGCGTCGCGCATCCCGGGCAACCTGGGTCTGCTGGGCGCCGACTACGGCGGCTACTTCGACTGGGACGATGCCAAGGCCCTGGTGACCTTGCTGCAGCGTGCGCGCGACGATGCCGCTATGCTGCCGGCGCTGCAGGCGCAGTGTGCTGCCCGTGCCGGACGGTTCGACCCCGCCCACGAACGCTCGACCCTGCTGCGTCTGCTGTCCGACCTGCTGCCACCACCGATGGAGAACGTGCTTGAACGCCCCTGAAAAACCTGCCGAACCCCGGCTGACATCGCTGTCGCACGGCGGTGGCTGCGGCTGCAAGATTGCTCCCGGTGTGTTGAGCGAAATCTTGAAGGGCACCGCCGCGATGCCCATCCCCAAGGAACTGCTGGTCGGCATCGAAACGGCGGATGACGCCGCCGTCTACCAGCTCAACGACGACCAGGCGCTGATCGCGACGACGGACTTCTTCATGCCCATCGTCGACGACCCTTTCGACTTCGGGCGCATCGCCGCCACCAACGCCATCAGCGATGTCTACGCGATGGGCGGGCGGCCCATCATGGCGCTGGCCCTGGTGGGCATGCCGATCAAGGTGCTGTCCACCGCCACCATCGGCCGCGTGCTGGAAGGTGGTGCATCGATCTGCCGCGCGGCCGGCATCCCCATCGCCGGGGGCCACACCATCGATTCGGTGGAGGCCATCTATGGCCTGGTGGCGCTGGGCCTGGTGCACCCGCAGCGTGTCAAGCGTAACGCCGACGCGCGCGTGGGCGACGTGCTGGTGCTGGGCAAACCGCTGGGCGTGGGTGTGATGTCCGCCGCGTTGAAGAAGGGCCTGCTGGGCGATGCCGGTTATGCGCAGATGATCGCCAGCACCACGGCGCTCAACACGCCAGGGCCGGATCTGGCGGCTTTGCCGGGTGTGCATGCGATGACCGACGTGACCGGCTTCGGCCTGGCCGGCCATGCGCTGGAACTGGCGCGTGGTGCAGGCTGCCAGGTGCAGATCGACTGGCCTGCCGTGCCGCTGCTCAGCGGCGTGCGCGCGCTGGCCGGGCAAGGCCAGGTCACCGGCGCTTCGGGCCGCAATTGGGCCGGTTACGGCGCCGACGTGCACCTGCCCGAGGTCTTTGCCGCCGAGGACAAGGCCTTGCTGACCGACCCGCAGACCAGCGGTGGTCTGCTGGTCAGCTGCGATCCGGCGGCGCTGGCCGAGGTGCTGGTGATCTTCCAGCGCCATGGTTTTGCCGCGGCTGCCGCGATCGGCCGCATCGGGCCGGCCGTGGCCGGCGGCGCGGCGCTGACGGTGCGCTGATCAGCGCAGGTTCAGCAGGAAGTCCTTCACCGGCGCCACGCTGCGCGCCGGGTCTTCTTCCTGCGGCACGTGGCCCAGGCCCTCGAGCACAACGAGCCGGCTGCCAGCGATCAGCTGCTGGAACTGCTGCCCGGCCGGCGGCGGGATCAGGCGATCCCGTTCACCCCACAGGATCAGGGTCGGCTGTTTGAGCGTGGCGATGCGTTCCACATGCTCGCCATCCACCATCTGGCGCAGGCGCAGGCCCAGCGCGCGGCGGTTGCCTTCGCGCAGCGCGAGTTCGAAATGGCGGTCCACGAGCTCGGTGCCGACGCGTTCGGGTTGGGCGTAGACGCTGGTCACACCCTGCGCCACCAGGGCGCGCGGCAGGAAGCCCTGGCTGATGGCGCCGATCACCGGCATGCGCGCGATCAGGAAGCCCAACGGGCCCGCCTGGGGCTTGAAGGCCGGCCCCACCGCATCCACCAGCACGAGGCCGGCCACGCGCTGCGGCGCCAGGTAGGCGGTGCGCCAGGCGACCTCGCCCCCGAGAGAGTTGCCGCCGATCACCGCACGCGGCACCTTCAACTGGTCCAGCAGGTCCAGCAGGAATTGGGCATAGCGGTCGCCGTGGTAGTCGTCCCGCGGGTACTGGCCGCTGAACGGCCCGGTCAGCCCGAAGCCCGGCAGATCGAGGCTGATGACGCGGTGCTGAGCGCGCAATTCGCGCACCCAGCCCTGCCAGGTGTGCAGGCTGGACGAGGTGCCATGGATCAGCACGATGGGCAACGGATCATGGCGCGGGCCCTCGTCACGCAGGTGCACGACCTGGCCCTTGACGTCGATGAAGTCCGAAGGCGGCGGTGCCCAGCGTGCGACCAGGCTCTGCACCGGCAGGTCCGGCGCGCGCGAAAAGGCCAGCGCGACGGCGCTGACCACCAGCAGCGCCCCGAACAGGCGCAACAGAGCGGCGAGCATGGTCCAGGTCGCTAGGCGCGTGCGCGGCCCCTGCCTCTAGCTTTTGCTGCCTTGCGCCGTGTTGCCAAGCGCCGCCGGGCCGGCGCCTCGTCCGCCGGGGCCGGCAGCAGCGCGGTCTCCAGCTCGGCCAGCGCCTCGTTGAGATAGACCGCCAGGCGCTGCATGCTGGGCACCGAGCTGTGGCAGCCGGTGAAGCCGAAATTCATCAGGCCGGCGCAACTCTCGCAGGTGATGTTGAGCGCCTGGCCGTGGGTGACGATCGAGGCCGGGTAGATCGACAGCAGCTCCGCACCGCGGAAGAACATCGGCTTGTCGGGCCCGGGCACATTGGAGATGGTGACGTTGAACATCGGCCGCGTGCGGCCACCGATGCCGGTCAGCAGCGTCAGGATGGTGGGCGCCATCAGCAGCATCGTGTACTGCGTCATCGCCTGGCGCGGCAAGCTCTGCAGGTGGGCCTTGGCGTAGCGCACCGAGGCCTTGATCGCCTGCAGCCGCTCGACCGGGTCGGCGAGGTCGGTGCCCAGCGTGGCGACGATGAAGCTGATGGCGTTGCCGGCGCCATCGTCGTCGGCGGGGCGCACCGAGACCGGGATGCCGGCGGTCAGCGTCTTGTCCGGCAGGTCGCCACGCTCGTCCAGGAAGCGCCGCAGCGCGCCGCCGCACAGCGCTAACACGACGTCGTTGAGCGTGCATTGCGCGGCAGTGGCCACCGCGCGCAGGCGTTCGATCGGGAACTGCTGCGTCGCGAAGCGGCGCTTCTCGCGCACGCGGCCGTT
>WBZP01003052.1_pt1 | contig 18568 bp, 16 predicted proteins | sample 5204301 | NCBI WGS metagenome assembly WBZP01 (sample SAMN12412401, study PRJNA552823) | activated sludge metagenome | isolation source: activated sludge from nitrification reactor of wastewater treatment plant... | place: USA: Pennsylvania | collected 2017 | reverse complement strand
CTGCGCGGTTGCGCAGGCAGGAAACCCGTGGGCCTGGGGATGGAATTCGAATGGCCAACTCGGCGATGGCACCACTCTCACTCGCACGACGCCGGTGCAGGTGAGCGGCCTGACCAACGTGGTCGCGGTCGCCGCGGGTAATATTCACAGTCTCGCGCTCAAGTCGGATGGGACCGTGTGGGCCTGGGGTGACAATAGCTATGGCCAACTTGGCGATGGCACCCGTCTCACTCGCACGACGCCGGTGCAGGTGAGCGGTCTGACCAATGTGGTCGCGGTGGCCGCGGGTGCGGGTGGGCTTTATAGTCTCGCCGTCAAGTCGGACGGGACGGTATGGGTCTGGGGAGATAACGCCTATCTCCAACAAGCCAATGGCAGCAACGTCCTTCGCCTGACACCGGTGCAGGTGAGTGGCCTGACAAACGTGGTTGCGGTGGCCGGGGGTGGGCTTCACAGTCTTGCTCTCAGGTCCGACGGGACCGGGTGGGCCTGGGGGCTCAATAACCGTGGACAACTGGGTGATGGCACGACCACCACTCGTGGGACCCCCATTCTGGTAAGTGGCATGACGAACGTGGGAGCGGTAGCCGCTGGCTATCTCCATAGTCTCGCTCTTAAGTTGGATGGGAGCCTCTGGGCCTGGGGTGACAATGGCCATGGCCAACTTGGCGATGGCACCACTCTCGATCGCACGACGCCGGTGCCGGTGAATGGCCTAACGAACGTGGTGGCGGCCGCTGGGGGGTTAGTCCACAGTCTCGCCCTCAAGTCGGATGGGACCCTGTGGGCCTGGGGAGATAATTCCTATCTCCAACTTGGCGATGGCACCAACGTCAGCCGCTTGACGCCGGTGAAGGTAAGCGGCCTGACGAACGTGGTTGCGGTAGCCGCTGGTAATATGCACGGTCTCGCCATCAAGTCGGACGGGACCGTGTGGGCTTGGGGAGATAATACCTTTGGCGCACTCGGCAATGGCACTACCACCAATCGCTCGACGCCGGGCCAGGTGAGCGGCCTGACAAATGTGGGGTCGGTTGCCGCCAGCCTGAGTCACTTCAGCCTGGCGGCCGAACGTGGCCCTCTCGCCAACGCCGGTCCTGACCAAAGCCGACGCGTGGGTACCACGGTCACGTTGGATGGCAGCGCCAGCAGCGATCCCGGAGGCTCCTATCCGCTGACCTATGCCTGGACCATGGTGTCTCGTCCGGCGGGGAGTGGTGCGGTCCTAGCCAATGCCAACACCGTTTCACCCGGCTTCGTCGTCGATGTGGAGGGCGAGTTCACGATCAAGCTGGTGGTGACCAATGCCAACCAGGTGGAGAGCCAGCCCGACACCGTGATGGTCACCAGCACCAGCGGCACCGTCAACACGAAGCCGGTCGCCGATGCCGGTCCAGATCAGTCGGTGCTGGCGCTCACTACCATCGTGCAGCTCAATGGCAGCAAGAGCTACGACCTTGACGGAGATCCGCTCACCTATCAGTGGCGGTTTCTGTCCATCCCCGCAGGCAGCACTGCGACACTCTCCGATCCAACGTCTGCAACTCCGTCCTTTGTGGCCGATGTCCAGGGGGATTATCTGGCAGAACTGACGGTGCGCGACGCATCGAGTGCGAGTGATCCCGATACCGTGGCGGCGAGCTTTACCAATATCAAGCCTGTGGCCAACGCCGGCATTTATCAGTCGACAAATGTGGGGAGCACGGTCAACCTGGATGGCAGCCAGAGCTATGATACCAACCTAGATCCGCTGACCTATCGCTGGAGTTTCGTCTCCAGGCCGGCTGGCAGTAATGCGGTGCTCACCAATGCCAACACGGTGCAGGCGAGCTTCACGGCGGACGTGAGTGGCACCTTTGTGGTGAGTTTGGTGGTCAACGATGGGCGTCTTGACAGCGACCCGAGTAATATCATGGTCGTGGCCACGTCGAACCCAAGCGCGGTGATTTTGAAATTGCGTGACACGATCACGATGCTCAAAGGCCTAAGTCCGAGCGCATTTAAGAATCCGCTCCTGGCAAAAACGCTGAACAATAGCATCGTTGAGGTCATCGGTCTCATCAATCGGGGAAACATTTTGGGTGCACTCAGCAAGCTACAAACAGATGTGCTCGAGAAGGTCAATGGGTGCGTGAGCTCTGGATCGCCAGATAAGAACGACTGGATCATCAGCTGTCCGGAACAGAAACCAGTTTATGAGAATGTCCTTTCAGCTATTCAGGCACTGCAGTCTCTAGTGCCGTTACCAAAATGGCCTGACTGCCTATTTTGCTTCTAGGACGGAATAGGCAGTGGGAGGTTTGACGATACATCACCATGGTCATACATTCAGTAGCCTTGTGTGAAAGGGAATGGTAGCGCTCTCCGCTCGTGCTCATCGCTTGCTGCTGGAAGCCGATGGTGTTTGAACATGTGGGCAGCAAGCATGCGTTGGCGGAAGATCAGCAGGTCTGCGATCAGGCGTTGCTGCCAAAATGGGCGCGATATGTGAACACAATCAAGGGGCGGCTCGACCCTTGGTGGGGACTGCATGGAGCGCAAGGGCCGGCAGCGGGTGGGCCACCAGGCGCCGCCCGCGACCGCCCTCCGGTCCTGAGGGCATTTACCTGGAAGGGTAATGATTTGTGATCAGCAACTATCTTGAAGGTCAAGCGGGCTTAATGAAGAGTGGGGGCCTTCAATTCTGTATGTCTTGTGGCCGGCCAAAAAACTGGGGACAAGTCTCAATACTGTTCGGCCTTGTTTCGTGGATTTCCATTTCCCCAGCGCAGAAACCTAAAGGGTCAGACCGGGGCTTCGTCTCACACATGCTTCGGAACCTAAACCTTCAACCTGAATGATCCCACTGACGCCATACATATCGAAGTCTTAGTACATCGCCTAAACTGTGACGCAGCGGTCTTGGAAAAACGCGGTTCAGTTTGTTTTTCCCGGTGAGTCATGCGATAAGTCAGATGATGGCAAGCAGCGCACTACTGAACACTTTCCAGTACGGGCTTCTCCTTTGTTTCAAATTGACACCCTTTCTCAGGACCGGTAGCCTATCTCTTCAGGCGAATCATGACTGACATGGCACACTGCCGAAAGGAACCCCAGCAATGACATCACCATGGCGCATTCTATCGCTGTGCCTATGCCTATTCCTGGTGGCCGCAGGCTGCGGCGGCAACAAGGCTGAGATCAAGGAAGACCGCCTGACGGTCGGTAAGGTTCAGGGCGAAATCAAAGTCGGCATGTCTGCCGCGCAAGTGGCCGAACTCCTGGGAAGCCCCAATATCGTGACAACTGACGACAAGCGTCGCGAGGTCTGGATCTATGACAAGGTGTCGACCGACCGCGTGGATACGTCCAGCTCATCCTTTGCGGGCATCATTATTCTAGGCGCCGCATCCCGCGACAGCGCCAGCTCACAACGCCAACGGACGCTGACAATCATCATCAAGTATGACGAAGAGAAGAAGGTCCGGGACTTTGCCTACAACTCCACACAGTTCTAGCCTGCGTTCCTTATCCGGAATGCAGCGAACGTTTACGGCAATGGCCTGCCTTGCCATGTCGAGCCCAATCATCGGGTGCATGGCACAGACGCAACCGACTGAACTGTTTCAGCTGGAACAGGAGAGCGCCGCCAATCGAGCCATGCAAACCCGCCTCTTCGAGACCAGGGATGGAACGGAGTTGCTGTCCGCCTCAGCCGCAGTTCTCCAGGACTTGGGTTTCCAGGTCGAGGAAAGCGTGCGCGAGGTTGGGTTTCTGCGAGCCACAAAAGAGCGAAGCGCGCGGGAGTACGGCCAAGACATCACCCGCTTTGTCGTCTTTCTCCTGAGCACGCCGCTGATACTTGTACAACAACCTCCGATCGTCATGCCCGTCGATCTGCATCAAAAAATCGCCGCCACGCTGGTTACCCGACCGGTCAATCCAGAGACCACCCGCCAGGAAGTCAGGGTCATGTTCTACCGAGTCGTGTGGCAAGGAGGGGGATCATCTGGACAACAGGGCATTCCACCGGGCGAACAGCGGATGGAAATGCTGCGCGACGCTGTGATGTATCAGACCTTCTTTGCAAAATTGTCAAAAGCCGTGTTTCTGGAACCATTCGCACTCTGACCTCGAGGTGATGATGAAACTGGGGAACATGGGAGGAATTCTTGCCGTCGTCGGTCTTGTGCTCTTCCAAGGCTGCGCGGCCCCGCAACCCACTCCGGACCTCCTGGCCCCGACTGAAGCGCAGATGAAGATGCGGAGTGCACAAACTCGGTCTTTCGATATCACGGATCGTCAGATGGCCATGCGTGGCGTCATGGCGGCGCTGCAGGACTTAGGTTTCATCATCGAGAGAGCCAATGAGCCCTTGGGGCTGGTGACGGCGGCGCGGTTCGCCGAACCAAACTTCTACGATGTCGTCGGCGTGACCGTCACGGTGCGTCCGGAATCCGAAGGGCGCATGCTGATTCGCGCAAACGCGATCTACAATAACAAGCCCATCGAAGATCCTAAGGTGTACCAGAATTTCTTCGCCACGCTGGAACGTTCGCTCTTTGTAACCAAGAATTAATGGACGCGGTCTCTCATCAGAGAATTGTTGAGAAACACCTCCCACCTCTCCACTGGTTGGGCCGGCTGAACTACTGGCTCCTCGTCCTCCTCTGCCTGTTGTTGCAGGGATGCCCGACACCCTACGAACTGCGGCATGTCAACCAATGGGACTCACGTGAGAAAATTTGGCGTTCCGAAGAAAGCCAAGTCAAGATTCGCACCGCACAATCACGCGTGTTTGATACCGCGGATCGGCGTAAGATGCTGGCGACGATCGTGTCCACGCTGCAGGACTTGGATTTCAAAGTGGAAGTGCTTGATGAAGAACTGGGCCTCGTATCCGGCAAGAAATATGTCGAGAATGAGCAGATCGATGACCTTGATGTGAGCTACCTGTTATATCAACCCGATACATTACTGGTTCTCAACCGTCATGACCGCGCATGGGGTCCGTTCACTCACCGCAGTAATCTTGTCCGCTTGACAGTCACCGCTCGCACGCGCAACGCGTCGCAGCTCGTCGTACGAGCCAGCGCTCAATTTTATCTTCGGGCCGTCGAGGACCCTGCGCCCTACCAGCAATTCTTCCGCACGCTGGAGCAAGCCATCTTCCTGGAAGGCCACGCCGTAGAATAGCTCGTGTAGAGTCTCACAACCCCATTCGTTCAACGACACTCCGCCATCGTACTAGGCTGCCATGGTATAGGGTTGGACTATGGCCAGAGTCTCTTGCAGCTGGGTTCGAGCTTCCGTGAGGAGTGCTGGAAGGTTACTCAGCGCAAACCCTGTCGCGGCGATGGCCTGGGGGCTGGCCGGCAGGGCCGAAGGACGCCGAGTAGGATCGAGTTCTTCGTAGTCGGCAACAACACCGGCTAGATGAACAACAGATGCCAGCATAATGAATTCACCGGCATCCTTTGGACTGAGTTGGCATCGGACCGCCTGTTCAATTTGTACAGGCAACCCCCAAGATCGGATGAGTTCCGCTCCAACCTCTGCAAAGTCACAGCCGATATTCGACTGCTCCACTTCAGCCAACGACGCCTCCAGATACCCTGCTTCAATGAGCGCCGACTGGGCCCGCTGCGGAACGGTCTGGTACAAGACACAGTGGCCGATATCGCGTAAGAGGCCTGCCAGGTACGATCGTTCATGATTATCAACACCACAGGACTTCGCGATTGTTCGAGCCAGCAGCGCGCAGAAAAGGCTTTTCCTCCAGAACTTGGATAGATCCATCAGATGAACCGGAATTCCTGCGAAGGTCTGCCCGATGGTCGTCGTTGCAACGAAGTCGCTGATAACCTGTTTCCCAAGGAGTCGAACTGCGCCGGTCACGGTATCGACCTGCCTAAACGGTCCATACGGGGGATTGTTGGCCATGCGAAGCAGCCTGACTGCGATGGCCGGATCCAGCTGAAGCGCCTTGACCTGATCTCCTATGGCTGCGTTCGGATCGTCCACCACATCTCGTACACGACAATACACTTCGGACAAGGTCGAAACCGTGGTGCACGCCTGAACCAATTCACTCGCCAGTGGCATGGTGGAGCCCCTCCTTCTTGCCTGTCGATGCAGACCGGCTCTCCAGCTTCTCTATCGGTTAGCAATGGGCAAAACTATCGTGGAGGCAGGTTACGAGCCTGATGACATTCCGCCGTTACATTGAATTCTAGTCCTGAGGGGCTGAATCGACTATCAGATTGCAGTTCTCTGCACGGATCGATTCCTACGGGAGCACCATGACCAGCACACACTGAGATCGCGGTCGAAGCACTGATGGCGACCGCACGTCTCCTTACAGAATCCCGTTCGTCACCATTTCCCAATACCTCCTTCTCAAGCTGGACGGGATTCTCACCGATACAGTCTCTAGCCTTTATCGGGGAACCCCTATGCCTTTGGCCACTGACTCGACCCTCATCCAGTCGATCCGCCCTCGGCTTCATCCAAAACTGAGGCCACTGTTCGACGAATCCAGCCGTTGCCTGCCGATCCTCCAATCCACTTGCCAGCAAATCCTCAACGACACAAACCAGCAGTCCAGCCTCGATAATCTGGTCCAACTGATCAGCCGGGACCATGGTCTAACCTGCAAAGTCTTGCAAGTGGCCAACAGTATTGCTTACAGCCCGCAGCAGACCATCGTCGCCATTCCCCACGCCGTGAGCTGGCTTGGACTCGATACCGTTCGTACGCTGGTCGCTGCCGCACATCTGGTCGAACAATTGAAACATTGGCCGGCTCGCCAGCAGGAACTCCGAACCTTGATTGCCAAATCCCTTGTCGCCGCCACCTACGCCAGTGAGTTCGGAATGGCTCTTAACTACCCGCAGCCTGGTCAATTGTTTACCGCGGCACTCCTGTATTCGATCGGAGATTTAGCCATTGCCTACCAGGATCCAGATTTCTTTGAAGCACTCCAGACAATTTCCCGGAAAGCGAAACACCCGGCCGAGCGTATTTCTCGGGAGACCCAGCTCATCGGTGTCCCTCGGATGACCTTGGCGAGAGCCTTGGTCCGATTGTGGATGCTACCGGACAACCTCGTGGACCTTTTCGACAGTGCCGGAGAATTGCCGGTTGGGCGTTGGCAGAACCTTCCACAGATGTATCGAGGCCTCGTCCTTGGTTCGATCCGGCTCGTCGACGCGCTCACGCATTCCGATTCCTCCACGGCTGTTGAAAATTCGAAACAAACACTCCAGCTCGGAAGCGGGCTATCTTCACGGCGGTTTTCAGATTTGATGAGCCAGGCCATGGACCGAGGTCATCAGCTCACCCGCTCCATGGGGCTGGCGGTCGACTCATTTCACGACCCACTGGTGACGCCGAGCGGGAAGAACCTCACTGAATCCACGGCTCCCCAGCTATCAACCAAAATACTCCCCCCTGAGAACCCTATACCCGCTCCGCAGAAAGCCTCACGCAACCAGGAGGAGCCATCAGTCCCTATTCGGAACAACCCATTCGAAACACTTCAGGTCTTTCAGACCTCGCTACAGGGTGCGATTGACCTGAACAGCCTCCTTGGAATGTTTATCCAATCGCTGCACCGCGACGCGGGATTAGGCCGTGTCGGGTTGGCCCTTCTCAACCCAAATGATAGTGATCTTCTGGTCGGAAAGTTGGCGCTGGGTGTCACTCCTCTGGCACCGTATCTCTCCTCCCTTTCGGGTTCACTCAGCCGAGAACATCCCTTCTTTCTCTCGATTCTTAAACGTGTCGAGCCACTCCTGGCTCCAAACCTTTCAGACCAGCCGACAGGGTCCCTGAAGCAGGAATTTCGCGATGTTTGGCACCCCACCTCGGCAATTATCGCCCCACTGCGAGTGGGAGTGAGACCCATCGGCCTCGTCTACTGTGACCGGGGACCGGGCCGCCCACCCATGCACCCTCAAGACTACCAGGCCTTCCAGTTGTTCTTTGCTCAGACGACATTGGGAATGAATCGCTTAGCCGGCATACTCTAGCCTGAGGCTGAAGCCGAAGCAGAGGGAAGGCGGTCGAACGATGGCAAAGACACGTCGCTACCACCTGACGACTAGGCGACGAACCGCGTGATCGAGGTTGGATCCGGTTCAGTTGTTGGACAGATTTCAGCTCAGCTATGCCGCTACGGCCTGCGGATAAACCAGTGCGAGCGTCTCGTTCAACTGGGTCTGAGCATCCCTCAGCAGTTCCGGTAGATCGGTCAGCACAAAACCTGTTTCCTTCATGGCCTGCGGGTGAAACGGCACTTCGGCGGGTCGCCGCTTCGGGTCACGCTCCTCATAGTCAACGACCTCCCCGGCCAAATGCACGATGGACGCATGCTGGACATAGTCACCGGCCTCGTCCGGGCTCAGTTGATGCCGGATAGCTTGTTCAATCTGTATCGGCATCCCCCAGGATCGGACAAGTTCAGCCCCCACTTCTGCAAAGTCACAGCCAATGTTTGACTGCTCGACCTCGGCGAGGGAGGCATCCAGATAACCTGCTTCAATGAGTGCGGATTGGGCCCGCTCCGGAGCATATTGGTAGAGCACATAATGACCCAGGTCTCTCAGCAGTCCTTCTACAAAGAACCGCTCGCTGTCCTGGATCCCACAGGACTTCGCAATCTTTCCGGCCAGCAGCGCACAGAGCACACTTCGATGCCAAAACTTCGAGACATCCATCAGTTGAATCGGCACTCCGGCAAAGGTCTTACCGACCGTCGTCGCTGTGACGAGGTCGATGATGGCCTGTGTCCCAAGCAGACTGACAGCGCGGGAAATCGTATCGATCTGTTTTGGAAACCCATAGATGGGGCTATTGACGATGCGGAGGAGTCTAGCCGAGATCGCAGGATCCAGCTTCAGGGTCTCTGCGAGATCCTCCATGGTCGAATTGGTGTCGTCAACCACCTCCCGTACGCGGAAGTAGATCTCCGGCAAAGTGAAAATGGACGTACAGGACTGCACCAGTTCTTGTGCCGATGGCATGGTCGCGACTCCTCACCGTTAAGCGCTTCTCTCTACCCAAATGGAGAGGCTCTCACCTTCCCTATCGGTTCAGAGCGGACGTAACTGTAGGGGACAGCCGACCACGACCTGGCTAGGAGTAGCGTTGAGGACAAGTTGGTGTCGGCGACTGAGACAGCTGGGAGTGCTGCGGATAGTACATCTGGTCAATCTGCCCTTCCCTGGTTATAGAGATAGGCCTTTTACCGCCTGATCTCGTTTTTTTTCAAGCTCAGCCCATCTAGCATAGAGTCGTTCGACATCCTGCTGTGCCGCATGGAGTGCGGTATATCGCTCGTGTAATTCGTCTGCGGAGGAGGCTATGACTGGGTCATTGGCTGCGGCTTGACAGAAAGCCACCCTTCCCTCCGCCTCCTGAATCGCTGTTTCGATCTGGTCCCATTCCTTTTGCTCCTTGTACGACAATCCTTTTCGCTTAGACCGCCCACCTGATGTGGTGCGCTCCTTTGATCCCTGAGCTGTGGTGTCGTCCGTTTGGTTTCTCCTCTGCCCAGCCTCCCATTGAGCATAGTCGGCAAACCATTCAGCGCGGCCTGTTCCATCCAGTGCCAACAGCCTGGTAGAGATACGGTCCAGCAGCCATCGGTCGTGGGTCACAAGAACAAGTGCCCCGGTAAATTCCAGGAGACTGTCTTCCAACACATCAAGTGTCGGGATATCTAGATCATTTGTCGGTTCGTCGAGGATCAGGAGATCCGCGGGCTGAAGCATAAGCCTGGCAATCAACAGTCTGGCCTGCTCCCCACCGGACAAGCGAGAAACCGGGAGATCCAGCTGCTCTGGGCGGAACAGAAAACGCTTGGCCCACGAAACCAGATGGATGGACCGATCCTGATACACCACCCCATCGCCACCGGCTGGAGCAAGAGCTCGCCGCAATGAAGCTTGTTGGTCCAGCGACTCTCGATGTTGCTCGAAGGTGACGATACGCAACCGATCCGCGCGAGTGATCGCGCCCAGATCGGGGGCCAAGGTGCCTGCCAACAATTTCAGTAGCGTGGACTTCCCGCTCCCATTCGGCCCGAGCAACCCAATCCGCTCACCAGGCCCTAGCTGCAGATCAAGATCACTCACGATCAGTTGCGTACCAAGTGTCTTCCCAAGACCAACTATCTCAATCAGCTTCTTGGAGCGTCGTCCTGAGGCGGTGAAATCGATCCCGGCAGACCCTTTGGATTGCCGCGCCTCGATATCAGTGAGTTCACTGATCATCCGACCCGCTTGGTCGATCCGAGCCTTGGCTTTGGTCGTCCTGGCTTTGGGACCTCGCCGCAGCCATTCCACCTCACGCCGAACTCGATTGGCCAATGAGGCCTGATAGTCGGCCTGCACCTGGAGTGCCGCATCACGTTGCTCTAAGAACTCGCTGTATCGCCCCTTCGCCTCAAAAAGGCCATTGGGATATTGGCGGTTCAATTCCCAGATCCTCGTGGTTACCGCTTCCAAGAATCGCCGGTCGTGACTGATCACGATGAAGGCATGGGGCTCGGCTTTCAGGAGGTCTTCGAGCCAAAGAATACCCTCGACGTCCAGATGGTTGGTCGGCTCGTCCAGGAGCAACACATCCGGCTCCAGCATCAACGATCGTACAATCGCTAGTCGCTTCTTCCATCCGCCGGACAGTGTCGCAACAGGTTGATCAGTGCGGGCAAACCCGCCGAGACCCAGGGCCCTGGCGATGCGTCCACCCTGTTCATGGGGGTCCAGCCCCTCATCGAGAAGCACCTGGGCCAGCGCATCTTCGACGGAGTGCTGTTCAGCAAATGAAGGCTCCTGCGGCACATAGCCGATCCTGAGCTGTCGACGCACAGAACGAGTCCCGCTGTCCGGTTCCTCAACTCTAGCGAGAATTTTGAGCAGCGTTGATTTCCCAGACCCGTTCGGTCCGATCAGCCCAACATGATCCCCTTCGCTCAATCCGAGCGACAGGTCGGTGAACAACGGTTTCACCCCATAACTTTTCCCAAGAGACTCACAACTGAGTAGGATGGCAGGCGGCATAGTTAGCGAGAACCCATTTCCATGGCGACAGTGTTAGTCCGGTCCTCGTCCCTTCCCACGGACATGATCCACAACCTTCTTCAACAGGCTCAATCGCTGTAGGATGGTCTTGACAACCGGATTGGCTGGTTAGGACTGTTTCAACTCTTCAAAGGCCCGGAGGAGATCGGAAACGGACAGTACGCCGATAATGGAGGCATCAGCCGTCACGGGAAGATGCCGAATCCCCTGCTTCTTCATGAGCGCCCTCGCCTCGGACAAGGACTCGTCCTCTTCTATGGTGACGATGGAGTGGCTCATGCAGACCGCCACTGTCGTCGTATTCGGGTCAAGTCCTTTGGCGACTGCCTTCCTGGTGAGATCTGATTCCGTGATAATACCAATATACCGTGAGCCGTCGTCTACGATCAGCGAACCCACCTTGTACTTCTGCAAAAGCTGCCCTGCCTGTTTGATCGTGGCGTCTTTATGGATACTCCGTACATCATGCGACATATAGCCTTCGACGAGCGCCTGGTCGAGTCCCTTGCCTTTCCTCGTCGCCTGCAGACGGCGACGCAGCTCAAGATCCGCCAGACAGCTTTCCAACACTTGCCGACGCTGGTGGAGGCTTTCACGCTCCACATTGTGCGTCCCGCTCTCCTGTGCCTCTTCCGGCAAAAGTGCCGACTCACCGGACTTTGCAAAGAAGTAGGCTTCGGATTCATCTGATGCAGCGCCGAATACCTGTCCGATCAGTTCCTCAGCCGATTCATCAAACTCATCAATGGAAAGCGAGGTCCGCTTGCGTGAAAGGAAGGGCTGGAATTTTACGAGCTGCTGTTTGAACCGTTCAACATACCGATCGAGAATATCACTCCGGGTCAACCCCGTTCGGACTCGTTTTGGCATCGGCTCCCTCCTTAGTTATGGACGAGAGGATACCCTATGTGAGGACGCTGCTCAAGCGATCTATGATGCAGAGATACGCCTTCTGCCCCGTTCCATAAATTTCCGCTTGATTTTTCAGACCAAGACCCCGTATGTCCACTCCGTCTATTATCCACTCAACCAGGCGTTCGATGTCAAACCGGATAACTCCCAGTCCATCTGCTTTTGTGACTGTGGCGCTGATTATCTGGGCCAGCCCAGTTTTTGCCGAATGGGTGGCTATCGAGAAACAGCACCAACCTGCTGGTCTAGAGACAATCTACTTTGATCCCGAACAGGTTCAGCGAACAGGCATTCGTGTAACCCTATGGCAACTGACGGATCTCAAGTGGAACAACACCACGCGCTTCCTGTCGTTGAAAACGCATAAAGAATTCGACTGTGCAAACTCACGAGTACGAACGCTCCAAGTAATCGAGTTTTCCCGCCAGATGGGTACCGGCCGGTCACGCTCCGGATATATTGAAAATGGGAACTGGCAGGCAATTGGCACTCAAGGTGCTAATCATGCGCTTTCGAAGGCGGCCTGCGGGAAGCCATAACGCGTGGCCGTTCCAAGCTCCCCGCCCATGCCGATGCCCGAGATGTACTATACGTCGTAATACATGTAAAACTCGTACGGATGCGGACGCAGGCGCAGCGGGTCAATCTCTTTGCTCCGCTTGTAGCCGATCCACGCTTCGACGAGATCTTCCGTAAACACCTCTCCCTTGAGGAGAAACTGGTAGTCCTTTTCCAAACTGTTCATGGCCTCATCCAAGCTCCCAGGCATGGTGGGGATACTAGCTGCTTCCTTCGGATCGAGATCGTACAGGTCCTTTTCCGCTGGCTCACCTGGGTTGATCTTGTTCTGAATCCCATCAAGCCCCGCCATGAGCATCGCCGAAAACGCCAAATACGGATTGCAGGATGGATCTGGAAATCGCACTTCAATTCGCTTCGCCTTGGGACTCGGCGAATACATCGGAATACGGACGCCCGCCGACCGGTTCCGACTGGAGTAGGCCAACAGCACCGGTGCTTCGAATCCCGGGGTAATGCGCTTATAGGAGTTTGTCGTTGGATTCGTAAAGGCCGCCAGAGCCGGCGCGTGCTTCAGAATGCCACCGATATAATACAGGCAGAGCTGTGAAATCCCAGCATAGTCTTTCCCGGCAAAGAGCGGCTTCCCCTCTTTCCAGATGCTCTGGTGCGTATGCATCCCAGATCCCGCATCGCCGAAGAGCGGTTTAGGCATGAAGGTCACCGTCTTCCCATGACGACGAGCCACATTCTTGACGATATACTTGTACATCATCATCTTGTCTGCCGTGCGCAGGAGCGTATCAAATCGAATGTCGATCTCAGCTTGGCCGCCCGTGGCGGTCTCATGGTGGTGCTTTTCTACCTCAATGCCGATCTTTTCCATTTCCAGAACCATTTCGCTGCGAATATCTTGCTGGGTATCGGCCGGCGCGACGGGGAAATACCCTTGCTTATGCCGAAGCTTTCCCCCGAAATTGATTCCCTCTTGCCCCATGTTCCAAGCGCCTTCTTCCGAATCTAGATAATAGAAGCCGCTGTGGCTCGTCTGATCATAGCGCGCATGATCGAAAATAAAGAACTCTGCTTCCGGCCCCCAGAACGAGTTGTCACCAATCTTGGTGCTTTGGAGATACCGCTCCGCCTTCTGTGCGATAAACCGGGGATCTCGCTCATAATTTTCACGAGAAATCGGATCCACGACATTGCCGGTCAAGCTGAGCGTGGGCACTGCGGTAAACGGATCCAAGAAAGCCGTTGCCGGATCAGGGACCACCAACAAATCGCTATTGTTAATCGCCTTCCAGCCACGAATCGACGATCCGTCCAGGCCGGAGCCGTCCTTGAACAAGGTTTCCGTCAGTTCGCTCACAGGGATGGTCATATGCTGCCACACACCCGGCAGGTCGATGAATTTCAAGTCCACCATCTGCACCCTGTGCTTCTTCGCGAACTCCAAGACCTCACGCACGTTCATTGCCGTCCTCCTTTTGGAGATCTTCGGTGATGACTGTTCACCACTCAAGTCTCGTTCCCCTCACAGCGCCATCTCTCCTGTTTCGCCAGTTCGAATCCGCACCACATCGCTCAGTTCCCGCACGAAAATTTTGCCGTCCCCAATACTACCGGTCTTGGCCGTCGTCATGATGGCCTCAATGACTCGAGGAACTTGGGCATCCTTGACAGCGACCTCGATCTTGACCTTTGGGACAAACTCAATCGTATATTCTTGCCCACGATAGGTTTCCTTGTGTCCCTTCTGACGCCCAAACCCCTTGACCTCCGAAACGGTCATACCCTGAATACCGATCTCTAAAAGTGCATCCTTGATCTCTTCCAACTTGAACGGCTTGACGATCGCCTCAATCAGCTTCATGTCAGCCCCCTCCTTCACCCGTCCAGCTCAAATCCATCAAGGCACTGAAAGGAGCACCCTAGGAACACTCTCCGGCGAGCCGGGAGACCTGGGATCTTGACAGACTACTCCCCTCCTCATTCCTTATGTCATCATTACTTTGGGGCCAGTATCATAGCCTATCCACAGCTGTCGCTCAATGTAGAAATCATAAGAAGGCCGTCCAATCGCTTGAAGCTCTCCCTGCCTGGTCTCGAATCGCTTTGCAGCGATAGCGCGACTTCACATCGAGCAAAAAGCACCCACCCACATGAGTGGTAACCATGCACAAACCACTGAAAAGATGAAGAGAACCACTATAACCTCCGATATCCGTTGGTAATAGGCATCCGTCGCTCCTTACCGAGCGCGCGAGGGGTGATTTTGGCGCCAATGGGTGCCTGATGGCGCTTGAACTCGCTGCGATCGACCATCGTCACGACGCGAGCGACCGTGGCAGGATCAAATCCGGCTTTGATGATTTCGTCAGGAGAGCGATCCTCTTCAATGTATGCTTGAAGAATAAGATCGAGGACGGAGTAGGGGGGTAACGAATCTTCATCTTTTTGATCTGGCCGTAACTCGGCACTTGGAGGCCGGTCCAGCGTCCGCTGTGGGATCACAGGTGAGGAGCCGAGGCCATTCCGAAATATTGCCAGCGCATAGACCATCGTCTTCGGCACATCCTTGATGACAGCAAAACCGCCCGCCATATCACCATAGAGCGTGGCATACCCAACACTTAACTCACTCTTGTTTCCAGTCGTCAGTACCAGATCCCCAAATTTGTTTGACATAGCCATGAGCATAGTCCCGCGAATACGTGCCTGTAGGTTTTCCTCAGTCGTATCGACCGGCCGATCGCCAAACGTCGAGGTCAGTGCGCGACGGTAGGATTCAAACGTAGGGGTAATTGAAATCACGCTCAAGTCGATACCCAGATGTCGTACAAGCTCTACCACATCCGCCTCACTTTCCTGTGATGTATAGGGAGAGGGTAGAAAGACCCCCCGCACTCGATCCGCTCCGATCGCATCCACGGCGACCACTGCCGTTAACGCTGAATCAACCCCACCACTCAACCCAAGCGTCACCCGCGCAAAGCCATTCTTCTTCACATAATCCTTCACCGCGAGAACCAAGGCCCGATAGATCGCTTCGACTTCCTCAACCGGTTCAGTCACGACCGATGTGATCGGAGGCCGCGTCTTCTGCATAGTCGGCATTTTCACCGAATAGCGATCGAAATCGGCACCGGGGGTCTCTGCTACCGGGGCCTTCCGCCTCTGTGTCCGAGCCTGACGCCCAGGCGGAACCACACCCACGCTTACGTCTGCCACCACTAATTCTTCTTCAAATGCAGCACCGCGAGCCAACACTCCACCGGCTCTGTCAAGGATCACGCTGCCCCCATCGAATACCAACTCATCCTGACCACCGACCATGTTTGTATACGTGACAATCACGCTATTTTCTCGCGCGCGAGCTGCCAAGAACTGCTCTCTCGAGCGGTTTTTCCCACGATGAAAGGGCGAGGCATTGATGTTGACGATGACTTCCGCCCCCCCCTCAGCTTGCCTGCGGATGAGCCCGTTTGAACGCTCAAGATCTTCACAGAGAGTCAGCCCGATCAGCGCCCCATGGACACGGAGTAATGGGAGTCGTTGTCCTGGCTGGAAGTATCGACTTTCGTCGAAGATCCCATGGTTCACCAGAGACTGTTTGTGATAGCTCCCAAGCAACCTACGATCAGCAATCAACGCTGCAGCATTATAGAGCACAGGACCACCTGCTCTGCTGCCCGATGACCTTGAATTGCGCTTCACCTCCTGCCCCACATAACCCACGATGGCCACCAACCCACGACAGGCCGGAATGATCTCTTGCAAGGCCCGTCTATTCTCGCTCACAAACCATGGCTTTAATAGAAGATCTTCTGGGTGACATCCCGTAATCGCCAGTTCAGGAAATACCACAAGGTCGGCCTTGGCGTTCTTTGCCTCACGGACCCAACTCAGGATCCGACGAGCATTTCCGTTGAGATCTCCAACCGTCGGATTCATCTGCGCCATGGCAATTCGTAAGGTCTTCATCACACTCCAAGTCAACCGACACTGGTGGGGGAACACTTCGCTGACAGAGAAACGGGGCAATCCCGCCGCAGTCAGGATGTCATTCGGTCAGGCCATTACAACTAAGCAGATACGTTGATCGAAGCGGCTCGTGACTCCGCCACCCACCGATCAAACACGTCTTTGCCGAGCGGAGCCATGCAAACCTCTCCAATGCGTAGGGGCCACACGCCAATCACCTGTCCGTCCGACACCTTTTTGTCGTGAAGCATGGCCTTCCAAATCTTCGTCGACGTCGCATGAGGCATACGGTCGCTCAGCCCTGCCTCGGTCACCACACGTCGAATGGCGTCGACAACCTCACGGGCACATACACCTTGGAAACATGCGAGATCAGCCTCCTGCACCAATCCGATGCCGACGGCTTCCCCATGCACAAGTGATGTGTACCCACCCAAGGCCTCAAGCGCATGTCCGATTGTATGGCCGTAGTTGAGAATTCTTCGCCGGTCGGATTCTCGCTCATCCGCCGCCACGACCTCGGCCTTGATCTCACAGGATCGTCTCACTACGCTGGCCACAACCTGGGGAACCTGTTTTTGCAATGCAGGCATCTTTTGTTCAAGATACGTAAAAAACGATTCATCTGCGATGATCCCATACTTAATCACCTCGGCCAGACCGGCGACCCACTGGCGTCTGGGCAATGTACGCAGGGTCAACGGATCAATCCAAACTGCACGCGGCTGATAGAACGACCCGATCAGGTTTTTCCCTAGTTGATGATCGACCCCGGTCTTTCCTCCGACGCTGGAATCCACTTGCGCCACAAGCGTCGTTGGTACTTGGATATATGGAATCCCGCGTTGGTAGATCGAGGCGGCAAACCCGGTCAAATCTCCGACCACTCCACCTCCCAAGGCCAAAAGATGCGACGAGCGCTCAAACCGGTGTCGGGCCAACACATTGAGAATGTGTTCAACCGTTTGTAACGTCTTGGACCGTTCCCCAGGCGCAAGGATAATCGAGACTGGTTCAAGCCCAGCCCGCTTCGCGGTCTCAACAATCTTCTTCAGATAGTGCTGCGCAACATGCCGGTCCGTGACAATTCCGACCTTCCCCTTCAGTCCGCAGCGCTTGATTTCCCTTCCGAGCTTCTCCAGAAGCCCGGATTGGATGGCAATCTCGTAGCTCCGATCAGCCAGTGACACCGTAACAGTTGAGCCGACAGTCATATGGCAACCTCACTGATCATCATGCCGAAGAATGTCATCATGCTTTTCACCCCACTACGCTGCGCGATCTGTCGAATGCGGAGGCATGGTAGCACAGCATCGGAGAACTAAAAAGACAGGTACATTCTGTCACGAATGCCTACCGATCCGGATGGAACGTCCCGATGTCGTTCTATGAAAGCAAAGGCCTGCCGATGCGGGCACGCATCCGGCAGGCCTTTGCTGATCACGGATATGGAGTCAGAACTAGGTCTTGATAATGCTCGGCGTGAGGAATATAAGCAGCTCTTGCTTAGACACTGTCTCAGATTTATTCTTGAACAACCAGCCCAACACCGGCATTCGGGACAGATAAGGAACCCCCTGCACGTTGTTTCCCTGCGTATCAACGAAGACGCCACCGATCACCATGGTTTCCCCGTCTCTGACGATCACCTGCGTCGTCGCTTCTCGCCGGTCAATGCTTGGGCCAGCCGGATTACTCCTCGCACCGACGGCATTGCGAGTCGCACGCACACGCATTAGGATTCGCTTCGATTCTTCCTTTGGATCTCGCGAGGTAATCTGTGGGGTGACATTCAATTCCAAGTTTGCATCGACAAATGTCGTTTGAGTCCCTTGCAATGATGTGGTCTGGAAAGGGATCGACTCGCCCTGGGAAATCTTGGCTTCCCGTTTATCCAACGTGGTGATTTTAGGTGCCGCGATCACCTTACTTAATCCCAACAATTCCCCGGCCGATAGCCGCATGTCCAGGGCAAAGTCTCCGCCAAGTTTTCCAAATGTCCATCCGATCGATGGAACGGCCGGCAACCCACCGACCTGCGCCGGTAAGTTGACTAAAAAGTTTCGATCAATCGTGCTGCTTCC
>WBZP01003051.1_pt1 | contig 18570 bp, 4 predicted proteins | sample 5204301 | NCBI WGS metagenome assembly WBZP01 (sample SAMN12412401, study PRJNA552823) | activated sludge metagenome | isolation source: activated sludge from nitrification reactor of wastewater treatment plant... | place: USA: Pennsylvania | collected 2017 | reverse complement strand
TGCGTTAAGGATTTATCAAGCTTACCCTCACGAACTTTCAGGTGGACAGTTGCAAAGAGTGGTAATTGGTATGGCAATTTCTAATAAACCGGATATTATCATAGCTGATGAACCAACTTCATCACTCGATGCGGGTAATGCGGGAGAAATATTGAAATTGCTCAAAAAAATCCAAATACAATCAGATATAACTCTGGTTTTAATAACTCACGATATTCGTGTCTTAATAGATATTTCAGACCAAATAATTTTACTGAAAGATGGTTCAATTGAAGCTGATTTTGACAATAAGGCAGCATTTTTGAATGAGTCTTCCGATTATACTAAAAAATATCTTGAATTAGCTGCACCAAACAGGGAATTCAGGAAAGCCATTTATTCAACTCACCCTTTATTGCTAGGCGTAAAACATATTAGCAAAACCTTTACCACTACAAGATTTTTTCCTTATTTTTCCATAGTAAAACACCAGGTTTTACAAGATGTCAATTTGGAGTTAAAATCAGGAAGCATGTTGGGATTATTGGGATCATCCGGCAGTGGTAAAACTACATTAGGTAAAATAATCTCCGGCATAATAGATGCAAGTGAAGGAAGTATATTTTTTCATGAGAAGATGGTCTCTAAATTAAAAATATCTTTGGACAAAGGATTGCGTAAAAATATTCAACTGATTTTCCAGGATTCTTATACCAGCTTAAATCCTAAACAAACCGTTGGTCAAATGTTGAATGAAGTGATCTCGTTTTACCAATTGGCTGCTACTGTTTTGGAAAGGGATAAAATAATTGATCGGTTAATGGATCAGTTATTGTTGGACAAAAAGTCCATTTTAAATCAGTATAATTCTCAGCTTTCAGGTGGTCAGCGGCAAAGGGTGGCACTGGCAAGAACCTTATTATTAAAACCTGAAATAATTATTTTTGATGAATCATTGTCAGCATTGGATCAATTTAACCAGAAAAATATCATCGACTTAATCATACACCTTCAAAATGAATTTGGGTTTAGTGGTATTTTTATTTCTCATGATGCCAATCTGGTCAGCTTAATGTGTACGGAAGTAATGATCATAGATCAAGGTAAGATAGTGGAACATGGACCTGTTGATGATATTTTTAATCACCCGAAACACGAAATTACAAAATCTCTTATGAATTCATATTATGATTTGAAATAAGAAGAAGCCTTTATAACTTTTCCACCTCCATCATCAGCAGTCACTGAAAATGAAAATCCTGGTTGCACAGAATAAGCGCCATATTCTCCTTGTTTATTTAGGGCCAAAAATCCAACCTGATATGTTTTGGCTTTTTCTGGATTAATCCTGATGAGTCTTTCCACAGCCAATTTACAAGCATCTTCCGGGCTTTTACCCATCCTCATATATTCTACAACAAGGTGGGTACCGCAAATTCTTATTACTTCTTCGCCCTGACCTGAAGACGTCGCCGCGCCAACTTCATTGTCAACATAAAGTCCACCGCCGATAATAGGAGAATCGCCAACTCTGCCATGCATTTTGAAGCCCATACCACTAGTAGTACATGCTCCTGAAAGATCACCATTATTGTCCAGAGCCACCAAACCCATGGTATCATGATTTGGTTCTCCATTTTCAAGTTTAGCTGGGGCTTCATGATTTGGTAATGATTGTTGTGATTGCTGTTGTTCTATATTGATGATTGGTTTATATTCAGAAGTTTCCAACCATTTTTCATATTGTTTTTTTGCTTCATCTGATAATTCACCTGACTCCGGTTTGAAACCATTGGCAAGAGCAAATTGATATGCTCCTTCTCCAACAAGTATAACATGGGGCGATTTTTCCATCACTTTTCTAGCCACACTAATTGGATTTTTTATTTTTTGAAGGAAGGCAACACTTCCACAATTGTACTTTTCATCCATTATACAAGCATCCAATGTCACATATCCATCCCTATCCGGATTACCGCCTAGACCTACACAGCAGTTTATAGTGTTTTCAATCGAGATGGCACCATTTTCTACCGCATCAATTGCTTTACCTCCGGTCTTCAGTACTTCCCATGCAACTTTATTGACCGCGAGACCACTATCCCAGGTTGATATTACAATAGGTTTTATTGGAGTGGTACTTTTTGTCTCGCCTGCACATGAGGTCAATAGAGAAATGGCAGGAACAACCACTACAGTTTGCTTTAAAAATTCTCTTCTGTTTGATTTCATCATGAATATATTTAAAAAATGCAATATTTGGTTTTATAAGCAGATTTGATTGAACCTGGTTTTAAGAATCATTATTCTACTTTATTAGTGTTACATCCCCTTGAAGTACTTTTTTTTCATTTAGTGCTGAAATATATTCGATAATGTAAACATACACTCCGGGCACCATTTCTCTATTTTCCTGTTTGCCATTCCAGAATATTTCGGTTTCATTTGGATTAAAATTTTTTGCTGTAAAAACCAGATTTCCCCATCGATCATAAATAGACAAGTTACTGACGATCATAGATTCATCATCTGTATAGATTTTAAATTTATTATTGGATTGACTGTTGACATTGATAATATTTGGTACAGTTATATTAGTTAAACGGGTAGGGGTGATGGTGTGTGATTTTGATGAAAAACAAACTCCATTGTAAAATACCTGTACTTCATAAATGGTTATCTGTTCCTGCACCTTAAAAGAGATTTCCTGACAATTACCAGCACAAATTACAATATTATTTGATTTCCAAACGGTAGAGTCAATATTTATCCCACTCCAATTGTTATTTTTAATAGACAGAACTATATCTGTTCCAATATTTGCAGTAAAAGGACCGGATATATTTATATTTATAGGTGAACAATCTGCAGTTTTACACGATATTTTTTCTGACCGGTCAGGACAAGCACATGATGATTTTGCAAAAACTGTAAAGTCAAGAGATTGTTCAGGGTTTAGATTTTGTAGTTTAAATGTATTATTTATCTGATCAGTTTGTTGAAGACCATTTACTTCAATGATATATTTATTTGCACAATCAATATTTGTCCAATCCAAGATAATCGATGAAACAGTCGATGTACATTTTAGAGATAAAGGGGGTAATTCAGGTTCTGCCACAATAGAAATACTCGATAATGCCGATTTGCATCCTTTTTCTTGAGCAAATGCAGAGATTTTGTACTCTCCCGGAGTATTCCATTTAAAAGAGAAATCATTGTTAGGAAAAGATTCAATAATATTGGATTTACCATCTGAAAATTCAACTGAAGCCAATATGTTTATTCCGGAAACTGATAATCTAAGTATTTCTGTGTAACAAATAGTATCTTCAGAAGTTAGAATTGGGGGCACAACATTATTGACCAAAGCGGTAAGTGTATTAAAATAATTGCACGAACCTGATGTATAAATGGCAGTAATCTGATGGTTGCCTTCGCCTGCCACTGTGGGAGAGAATACATTACCATTTGTCACTCCTTGACCTTGCCAAACAAGTACGCCACTTGCATTGCCACTTGAAATATTTGCAGAAAGTAATTGGTTTTGCGGGTTGTCACTTAGACAGAAAGAAATAGTATCTTTGGGAAAAGAAATGGTAACCTCCGGACAATCTTTTGTAATACCTGTTTTAACTGCAGAAGATGTGCCGGGACAAACACACTTACTGATCGTTTGGATTTGAATATCTACAACTTGTCCTACAGAAAGATTATTAATAGAATATGAAGTTGTGTTTTGATTACTCACAGGAACATTATTCACAAAAATGACATACTGAGATGCGCAAGGATCTTCAGTCCAACTCAAATTAATGGTATTCAGACTTTCAGCACATTGAATTACCGGTATTAATAATTCGGGCTCAACATATATTTCCAGTGACACTTCATCAGATAGACAACCATTCAGACTTGAATGAAAACGAATCGTATATTCGCCTTCTGCCGCATATTTGAAAAATACTGTATTTCCTGCTATATTTTGAATATTCTCTGATCCACTTGACCAATTGTAGGTAATGCCCGACTCGGTAGTCCCGGAAATAACTACTTGTAAAGTTTCTATGACGCAAATGGTGTCATCCGATAGTTGTATTTGTATAAAAGGTTTTTGCTTTATGATTATGAAAATAGAATCAAGATAATTACATGAACCATTGGTATAAGAGACAAAAACTTTATGAATTCCTACACTCGCTTTGGACAGATCGAATGTATTATTTGAAGTGTCTATGCATTCAAAGCAGGAAGACGTCCATTTTAGTTCTGCCGGATTTGATTTACCGTCTATTTCAGCTGACAAGTTTAATATATTTGGAGAAAATATTTGACATGTGACAATGGTATCCTGCACAAATGAAAATTCCAATGCAGGGCAGCTGCTGGTTTTACAAGTTATAGAAGATTCTTTACCAGCACAAAGATTGTTGCTGATGGCTCGTACTATTATTTTTACGTCTGTATCAACATTCAGGCCTGACTCGATATATTGAGTTTCAGTTATGATACCTGAAAAAACATCATTGATCAGGATTTCATAACCACCTGATGTGACACTGTCCCAGTTGAAAGTGATTTCATTCTGCCCGATACTAGAACAACTTATTTGAAGCGTTGCCATAGATGTATCAACTTGTATTGTGCTGGTAACAGTGTCTGAAGTGCACCCGTTATCATTTGCGAACGCTTTAATCGTGAAATTTCCAGGATTGTCCCATTTTAAACTAAAAGGTCTATTATTTTCCGGTGACCCAATACTGCCGGAAGGTAATATCCATGTAACCTGAGCACCGGAAGGTATTCCTTCATATTTTATGACCAAAGAAGAATCAACGCATATTGTATGGTCAGAGACAGAAAAGGCCGCTGTTGGGGTAGGTTTTACTTGTATCGAAATGGATGAGTTGGCTGAACAATTGTCTGAAGTTGAAACAAAATTATATGAAATAATATGAAATCCTACGCCTGCCACTTTTGGGTCGAAGCTATTATTTGATGCATTCACTCCAGTACCACTAAAGATGCCTGTTCCAGCAGTTACTGGGCTTGTAGTGGTTGTCAATGTTATTATTTCCGAATCGGTATCCAGACAGATATCAGTGAATGGAGTGTTAATGGTTACTAATGGAGGAACGCAGTTTTGTGTAGTACATGATTTTTGTGGTATATTGTAATTTCCGCAAGGGTTAGAAGATATTATTTCAATATCAAGACTTACAGTTTGTTCAGATGGCAAACCTGAGATCGTATATGTTGAGCCCTGTGAATGAACACCGGATAATCCACCTGAAAGATTAAAATTATATCCAATGGCATCCGCGGGGTCACTCCAAGTGAATATAACCGTATTATTTGTACTAATGCAATTTAAAACAGGGGGAACTCCATTAGAAAAGACCATCAATGAATCTGTCGTAGGGATAGAAGGGCAACCATCCTTTAAGGCAATCAATGAAATATATTTTTTACCGGCCGTTTCCCATTCGACATCCAAAGAATCTTTTTTGGTAGACTTACCTGAAATTAATGTGTCTCCTGTAATATTCCAAATGAATATACTATCTGTACTATTGGTAAAGATTAATGATTTTGTATTAACACAAATACTATCTGGTAAAAATAAGGTAGGTTTGGATGTAGATTTTGGACTAACTTGAGAGCAAGTATAGTTACTCCAGCCACATCCATTGTTTGCTCTTACGCAAACATTTGCAGTAGTGTCAATATTCCAGTTGATAAAAATGCTGTCCTTAAATAGTGAATATCTGATTTGCTTAAAAGTGTCAGGATAAGTCCATTCATAGGTATACCCAGGTATAGGACTTGAAATATAAAAATAATCTTCAGTGTTGTTGAGACAAATGCTATTCTGGCCTTTTAATAAAGGTGGTTGAGCTGCCAGATTAGCAGGGTCAATGACATAAGAAAATTCATGTACGCACTCTTTATCATATTTGTAAATGGTGACTCTAAGTGTAAATAATCCTTTTCTTGTGGTTTTTAAAATTGGATCATTTCCTACTACATTCCCATTGTGAAGCCACCCATATTCAAGTCCGTCATAATCATTGTTAAGTTTTATACTATCATTCATCATAAAGGCTAAAGTAACTTCATCTCCCTTGCAGGAGGTCACTTTAATTTCTCCTTGCATATCGAGAATACGGGCATTGATTACTACACTACTATCACATCCGGCTTCTGTTTTTATTAACGAAAGAGTAATCACTTCGTCATAGATATTATTCTTAACCAACAGATTATCATAAGTATAAGGCAGTTCGTCCGGACACAAAGCAACATTAAAGTTACCTGATTCACTGAAAATTTCCTGCACCCTTAATATCTGATAATAATCGCATCCACAATGATTGTTCAGATGCATAATAACTGAACCATCAGCATCAAAAAACTCAATTTTGCCGCCCTGCCATTGATTGCCATATTCATCCAGAAACACTTTTCCATTTACATCTGCCGTATTTGGATCATAGGGGAAGGATTCCCGACAAACACTGAAAAGACCCTGATCTGAGTCAGCCTTTTTTTCAAGGATTTTTATGGTTCTGCAAATCGGGTCTTTTGTTTGACAAAAATTACTGACCGTTACACAAATCTGATATTGACCCGGATTGACAAATGTTCGGGTGATTTCATTATTTCTTTTTAGAGTTATTTCTTCATTGTATCCATTGTCACCATTTATCATCCAATGGTATACCAACTCTTCAGTTCCGATATATGGTTTTACACGAAAAATAAGTTCATTATTGACACATATATCTTCAAAAACATTAATATCGCAATCACCTATGATTTCTATTTCCTCTGGATCATCATATTGGAATGGACTGAAATCCCCTTCTATAGATAATGTTATATTACATTGACTACGATTAAAACCATCCGTAAAAAAATAATACGTATTCCCGGGAATTAAGTTAGTGCTGCTTAATTCCACTTTGTCTGTATTAGGCTCTCCGTTACAAGCGATAAGATTAGTAAATGAGCAATCAGAGTAAATACCTGTTTGCACCCCAAGATTTGCTTCCAATCCAGGGACACAATTGATGGGTGTCACAACAATTTTATAGTCTCCAAAACCAGCTGTAAATGCAAACCAGGTCATGTTATGTGGCACAAAACAACCATTTCCCGGAGCTGGTTGAGTTAAGAAATTGGGCATTTCGGCACAAAATCCATCCATCTCGACTTTAAGGTTACACATAACATAATCTATAGCTTCACATGATGGGAAGGATGGGGTAGTAGGATTGTCACAATTAAAAGCGAAGCCAAAATCATAAGTATCAGGTATAAAATCACAACCAATATCCAGGCAATATGATAAAGCTGTGGTTGGCACCAACATGGCCAGATCAGGCGATATGACTACCCTTACAGTAATCTGACCTGGCGGAACATTATTGAATGAGTACATACCATTCACGTTAGTAACAGAGATTCCAATTACATCACCATCCGGACAGCCGTCGACCAGTTCTACACTAACACTTAGTTTACCCTGATCATCGCCATTTTTTATACCATCTTCAAATATATCATTAAAAACGAAACCTGAAATGCTTATCAATTCAAAATATCCGGCATTGATGTTATTTATAACTTCATCCAGACCCAATACTATTCCATTAACTGCGCCCGAAGTCCTATCCGGGTCGCTATCAATATTTTCATCACCCCCTATATTTTCAAGAGTCAATCTGTATGGATTGGGCAAAATACCAAATCTGATTTCATATGTACCCGGACTTAAATTTGAAAATGCATAATTTCCGGCTGCATCCGTAGTTTGAATTGAAATCAGTACCCCAAGATCATTAAACAATCCAACCTGAACACCCAATGTTAAGTCCAGATCACCGGAATCTTCCAATCCATTGCCATTGCAGTCATTCCAGACAGAACCACCTATCTCCCCGTTTTGGCCAAACAATACATTAGTCTTAGAAAATGGTAAAAATGTGATAAGCAATAAAACCCAACAGATTTTTAAAAATATTGGTTTAAAATGAATCATTCTGTTTCGTTTTCTTAACACTGTCTTCGATTTCTTTTTATTGAAATATAATGACAATAAGCCATTTACAATTTCAGCTCAAATGTTTTTCATTTAGATTGAGGATAGATGATGAATATATTTTAATAAATCCTAATCTGTATATTTCTTTTAAATTTTACCTGATAATGGTTACATCTCCATTTAGAATTTTGTTTCCACTTAATACAGAAGAACATTCGATAAAATATACATATACACCGGGAACAACATCTGTATTTCGCCATTTTCCATTCCATGAAATATCAGATTGTGCCGGATAAAAGTTTTTAGCTGTGAATATGAGATTTCCCCACCTGTCATAAATAGACATATTAGTGACGAACAAAGATTCATCGTCTGTAAAAATTTTAAAACCCCCGTTATTTGATTGGCCATTTACATTGATTATATTCGGAACGGTAATGTTAGTCACCCGAGTTGGCCTTATTGTGTGAGTTTTTGTCGAGATACATACCGAATTGAAATAAACCATTACTTCGTAACTTGTTTCTGTTTCCGGTACTTTAAATGAGATCTGCTGACAATTTCCGGTACACAATGTTTTGTTATTGGAAGTCCATACGATTGAATCCAAAATTAAACCTGTCCAATTATTATTTTGAAGAGAAAGCGTAACATCAGCTCCAATATTTGCGGTTACAGGTCCTGAAATTGATATATTGAAATTTGGACAATCGGGCACCCTGCAAGTAATGTTTTCTATCCTGTCAGGACAAGCACATTGAGAGATGCCCCTCACAATAAAATCTACAGATTGTCCGGGCATTAAATTCTGTAAGGTAAATGTATTATCGATTTGCGCAGGATTCAAGATACTGTTTGCTGTAACTATATATTCTTTTGCGCAGTCCGGATCAGTCCAGTCAATGGTTGCAGAAGTAGCTGAAGATGAACATTTTAAAGCCAATGGTGGTAATTCAGGTTCAACTACAACAGATTTTGATGTCAATTCTGATTTACAACCTTTGTTAGTTGAAAAAGCAGAAATTTTATAAGTGCCTGATGTGTTCCATTTAAAGTTAAAAGCATTTCCTGGAAGGGTTTCAATCAAATTGTTTTTACCATCTGTAAATTCCAGGGTGGCATTTTGATTAAAAAGTGAAACATTCAACCTGAGCGTTTCAGTAACACATATGGTATCATTGGACGTCAATGCAGGTGCGATGGAATTGTTCACTAAAGCCACAAGTACTTTTGTATAATTGCAAGAACCCAGCATATATTCCGCAGTGATCTGGTGTATGCCAACCCCAGCAACTATTGGTGAAAAGACATTATTATTTGTGACTCCTATTCCATTCCACTGAAGGATTCCGGATGTGTTTCCTCCGGTAACTGTGGCTGAAAGAATTTGATTTTGCGGATTATCACTCAAACAAAAAATAATGGTATCCTGTGGAAAAGAAAGTGAAACAGCGGGACAATCCTGTGTTTTACATGTTTTTATCACAGAAACTACTCCCGGACAAGCACATTTACTGATGGATTGGATTTGTATATCTACAGATTGTCCAACTGACAGATTTTTTATTGTAAATGAATTAGTAATCTGGGTACTGACGGTTTGATTGTTCACCAGAACGACATATTGATCTGCGCAATTGTCTTGAGTCCAGTTGACAGCGATGCTATCCAGACTTTCTACACAATTGATCACAGGTACTGCTAATTCCGGTTCCACAGTAATAATCTGAGCTGCTTCATCTGACATACAACCATCCAATCTGGAAACAAGTCTTATATCATAAATGCCAGGTGTCTGCCATTTGAAAAAAACTGTATTTCCGGTCATATTTTGAATATTTGAAGCACCATTCAGCCATGCATACATTATTCCTGGAAGAGATGTTCCTGAGATAGTCACTGGTAAAATGTCAGTTACACAAATGGTATCTTCAGTAATCTGAATATTTAGCGTCGGCTTGAGTTTTATGATTACGATGATCGAATCATTGTACATGCATGCACCGTTTGTATAAGTAGCATATATGGTATGTCTTCCCACATTCGCCTGAGACAGATCAAAAGTACCAGCGACCGAATTTAGACAAGAAATACAGGTAGAAGTCCATGTCACACCCGATGGATTTACATTTCCTCCGATAGTGGCAGATAAATTGATGATCGATGGAACCGCGTTTTGACAGGCATCGATTGTATCCAACGGAAAGGTAAATAAAAGTTGTGGACAGTCAGACGTTCGACATGTAGTCGAAGCTTCTGTACCCGGACAATTGTTATTACTTATGGCTCTTACGGTGATCTTTACATCGGTATCTATGGCAAGACCGCTTTCTGTGTATTGAGTCGTGGTAATGGTGCCACGTGATACGTCATTTATGAGAATTTCATATCCGGCTGAGGTGACATTATTCCAATCAAAAGTCACACTATTCTGACTTACATTCTGACAAGAAAGAGCTGGTATTTCAATTTCAGGATCAACAACTACTGAACCTGATACTTCGTCTGACATACATCCATCCAATATTGAAACAAGACGTATATTGTAATTGCCCGAAGCAGGCCATTTGAAGAATACTGTATTTCCTGATATGTTTTGAATATATAAAGTGCCATCAAGCCAGGAATTTGTTATACCAGGAGCAGAAGTGCCCGAAATTAATACAGGTAAAACATCTGTAACACATATTGAATCCGTTGCAAGTTGTATATTTACTATTGGTTTGAGCTTAATGATTACAATGATTGAATCGGTATACGTACATGAACCACTAGTATATGTAGTATAAATGGTGTGACGACCAATATTCGCCTGAGACAGATCAAAAGTACCTGCGACTGAATTTAGACAAGGAACACAGGTAGAAGTCCAAACCAAACCGGGCGGATTTACATTTCCTCCGATTGTGGCAGATAAATTGATGATCGATGGAACCGTGTTTTGACAAGCTTCGATTGTATCTACCGGAAATGTAAATGAAAGTTGTGGACAGTCAGACGTTCGACATGTAGTCGAAGCTTCTGTTCCTGGGCAACTGTTGATACTTATAGCCCGGACTGTTATTTTTACGTCGGTATCTATGGCAAGACCGCTTTCTGTGTATTGTGCTGCGGTAATAGTACCTCTGGAAACATCATTAATAAGTATTTCATATCCTGTTGTTGAGACGGCATCCCAGGCAAATGTAATTTCGTTTTGCCCTATGTTTTGACAATTTATGACAGGTGTGCTTAAGGCTGGCTCTATTTTGACAGATTTACTTATTGTATCGGAAATACATCCATTATTAGTTGCTATAGCTTTAATGGTAAAATCTCCTGTCGCCGACCATCTGATATCAAATGGGCTTATCGAAGATGGACTTGCCATGCCTTCATTTGGAATTATCCAGGTCACAGAAGCATTTGCAGGAATTCCGGTATAAATGACATTGGTTACATCGTTAATACATGTAATATTATTATTTACATTAAAGTCCGCGATTGGGGTTGCTCTAACCTGAATTACTATAGATGAATTTGCCATACAATTATCGGCAGTTGCAGTAAAACTGTACGATATGATATGGGTTCCAACTCCTGCAATATTCGGATTAAAAACAGCATTGGCATTATCTACTCCGGGACCACTAAATAATCCAACACCAGCAGTTATTGGCAGGGTAGAAGCACTAAGTGTAACTAATCCTGAATTTGATGATAAACATAGGCTTGTTTCTGAAGCATCAAGCATAACAACAGGTGGAATACAATCCTGAGTTGTGCATGTTTTTTGTGCTATCGAATAATTGCCACAAGGATTAGATGATATGACTTCAATATCAAGAGAAACTGATTGTCCGGATGGCAAACCGGTTATGGTATACTCAGAACCATTGGAGTGAACTCCATTAAATCCACCTGATGGATTGAAGATATAGTTTTTTACATCTGAAGGATCAGTCCATGTGAATGTCACAGAACTATTGGTACTTGAACAATTTAAAATGGGTGGTATTGACGGCGTAAATACTAAAACTGAATCAATTGTTGGTAAAGAAGGACACCCATCTTTTACTGTAACTAGTGAGATAAACTTTTTTCCATCTGTTGACCATTCAATGTCAATGGAGTCCTTTTTAGTTTGTTTGCCTGTGTATAATGTATCATTGGTTATATTCCAAAAAAATATAGTATCAGTGCTGATGGTATGTATCAGAATTTTAGTATCGACACAAATACTGTCAGTGGCAAAAATCACAGGTTTAGGAGTAATTTTTGGTTTTACTGAAATACAGTTAAAGTCACTCCATCCACAACCGTTATTGGCTCTTGCGCAAACGTTGGCTGTGGTGTCAATGTTCCAGTTTATAAAAATACTATCTTTAAGAACTGAGAAGGTTACATTTTTAAAGGTGTCCGGGTAAGTCCATTCGTACGTTGTGCCGGGAATTGGGTTCGGAATAAAAATTACGTCATTCTTATTATCCAAACAAACTTTGTCTGTGCCGTTTAATATCGGCATAGGTGATTTCAGATCCAAAGGATTAATATTAAAATCAAAACTTGAGATACAGTCTGTTCCAAATTTATTAACGGTTATCCTTAGGGTAAAAAGTCCGGTTCTTGTCGTGATCAGGGTGGATGCGTTTCCGATGAGCATATTGTTATTAAACCAACTATATTCTATCTGATCATAATCATTACTGGTTTGAATGTCATCATCCATATCAAAAGCCAAGGTGTAAGTGCTGTTCAGACAGGACAATAATTTAATTTCACCATCCATTCGTAGGATTCTGGCATTTATTCGAACAATACTATCACAACCAAGGGATGTTGTTATATTAGGTAGAGTAAATTCATCACCAAAAAGATCGTCAGTTATATTTAAACCTTCATAATCATAAGGAACATCTGATGGACAGATAGCCAATTCTACTTCTCCTGGTGTTGATGGTATACCACATAAATCGCCAAATCCAAAAATATACTCTTCCGGATCGGGTTGGCCACAACCAATCTGTACACAATATTCCAAAGGTGTCGATGGCGTCAATGTAAGTAAATCACCGCTTAAAACTACTTTGATGGTGTATGAACCAGATGGGACATTGGTAAAACTATATCTTCCGTCGGAGGTAGTTACCGCAGACTTAATTACAGCACCTCCAGGGCAGCCATAGAGTAATTCGACGGTTGCAGCACCAATTCCATCATCGCCTGAATCAATGACTCCATCCAACGCAATATCTTCAAATACATTACCAGGCAAAGTGAATGTTTCTGCATAACCTCCGTCCACATCAGTCAATACATCCCCACTTCTTATATTAAAAAAATAAATCCCTGAATCCTGCGTAGGGTTACTGTCCATGGTTGGGCCTCCTTGATTGGGCATCACCAGTGAAAATCCGGGTGGAGGAGGATCAGGGATAATGTTAAATAGTATGTAATAGCTTCCCGGCGGCAATTCATCAAAATTATAAGTACCGTTGTTGTCACTATTCGTTGCAATAAGTACACCTGTAGTACGGTCAAAAATGGAGTAGTCTCCTGTTGGCATGACATTTCCATCATCCTTGATACCATTTCCATTACAATCATTCCATGAAATGCCACTCATTTTACCAAACTTCCAAACACCAACATCACCGGTCAGATTGGTTTGCCCACTGGAAAGATCAAATTTGTCTGACTGGCCATAATCAGCAGCCAATAAATCAGGATTAGCATCACTATCTACAGTCAGACCCGGAAAACCAAATGCATTAAATTTGGTAAAGCGATCGAACCCTGCTGGTACATAAAACTGTAGGTGAAAATTGATGCCGGGCACAATACCAGTGATTAAATAAGAGCCTGCAGCATCGGTTATATCTGAGCCTGCCAGATTTCCATCATCATCATAAATTTCGACCAATAGCCCGGCCACCGGAGGTTCCCCTAATTCTTGCACACCGTCTCCATCCATATCTTCCCATGCATAATTTCCTATCTCAGCGCCTCTGTAAAAACCTATGTCAATGGTTTCAGGTGGTCCACTGAAATTAACAACTAATGTTTCTCCACTGCTGTATGATTGATTAGGCATGATGGTAAATGCTCCATTGATGGTTTCTATCATAATTGTATAGGTACCGGGAGGGACTCCGCTAAAATTATATCTGCCAACTGGTCCTTCTACAAATGGGATTAAAGTATTCGAACCACCACTCCAAAGTTCGGGAGTAAAACCTGATATAAAAACGTCGCCGGCATTAAAAACCCCACTACCGTCGCGGTCATCAAAAATTCTAACAATTATGTCTTGACTATATAGCGATACTTTGCCAAAACACCCATATAATAGCAATAAAGAAAATGTTCTTAAGATGATATGATTACAATAAATATTTAATGTGTTTTGGTTAAGCATCTGTGGTTGAATTTGATACAGATTAAAAAGTTGTACAAATATAGTGACTAATAAGGAATCAAATGTATTTTGAAAAAATTTAATCAATTGAAGAAAATAAAGTTTGTAAAATTTTTAATTAATTTCTAATATTTGTACGTTTGTGGCGCCGAAGCAGGAATATGATTCAACATTTTCTGTGATGTTACATAAATAAGAAAACTCTAGATTTTATTAACTCCCTGTAATTTAGCAGGTTAAGGCATTATTTTAGGTCTCTTCATCATGGTTTTGGCAAACATTTTTTTAATTAAAACAAAGTATTCTCATTTATTTTGTTTTAAGGCCTGTGAATATTTTAACCAAAACTCAATCCCATGAAGTATTTATTACTTACGTTTTCTCTCATTATTATTTCTTTGTCAAGTTTGGTCAGTCAAAACCAGTGTATAGAAGGTGATTGTGACATCCATGTCAATACTACCTCCAATTTAACAGTTGATACAAAAGATGGCAAAGTGATTATTGGTGGCTCTAATGTTAAAGTGAGCACAGACAATGGCAGATCTTTTAAAGAGGTTTCTATTGCGTCCCTAACTCAAGTTGAAATGGCTGATGCCAATATTGGTTATGCAATTTCTAATTATCCGGTAACTGGTTTAGTGAAAACTACAGATGGTGGAGCTACGTGGATTTTGTAAAATGTACCTTCGATTTATGCAAATTCAGCACTATCAAACATTTTTACAGTAGATGCCAACACTGCTTATGTTGTGGGTAATTCTGTGAGTACAACAACTGGGTCTCCTTTAAATCAGAATTATGTAACTGGTAACTTGTCAGCAGTAAATACAGTTCCATTAAGTGTTCCTGTTCCATCAGGTATTTACTCTCCCGGTACTTATTTGAATGTACCAATTACCTTGGGAACTGGTCCTGTGACTGGATCTTCCACAGCAGTAACCGCATTAGCCAGGGCAACAGTAGTTATTAATGCTGCAGGAGGTGTTCAATCTGTCACAGTGACTAATCCGGGAACAAATAAGTATTATGTAGGGCAGCCTTTATATTTTGTAGGAAGTGAATTATTCAGAGTATCATCAGTTGCAACTACTTTACCTATTTCTACCGGTAATGTTGGTAACTTGATTGATAACAATACAGCTACTACGCTTTCTTTTGTATCCGGATCCAATTATGTAAATCAAACCATATTTGAAGTAACTCCAGCCAGTTCATATCCGATTTCGGGTATAGAAGTAGAACTAAATACAACCACAAATTTTTTCCTTGGAACGTATGCTTCAAATTCCATCTATGTACAAGGGTGGAATGGTGTGGCTTGGGTTAACTTAAATACAAACGTATTTTCAGCACCTACGGTGACAAACAACAGAATGACATTTACTGCGACAACAAACGGGGTGATTTATCAGAAATATAGATTATTTGGTAAAAATGTGGCTGATCCGGGAGCACCTGTAATTAATGCAAATGGGCTTGGTACATTCACTGTAAATTCAAATGCAATACGTGATGTAAGATTGATAAACACAGGTGCCACATTCCGCCAATTTTTAACTGTAACAGGTATTACAAGTCCGACTGCTGCGCCTCAAGGTCAAAACTTTATTATTTTAAAAACAACCAACGGTGGTGCTACATGGGTGGATTTATTCAAAACATACGGAACACCTGCTGGAATAAATCCAAACACTTCACTTACAGTAAACGATCTCCAGTTTTTTGATGGGGATTATGGTTACATTGTCGCTTTTCAATCAGGAAATCCAATCGACGGGTTTGGTGGAAAAGTCCTGAAAACCACAGATGGTGGGGTTACTTGGTCAGTTAGTACACTCACCAATATTTTTGACTCTAATGCAAATACCCAGACGTTTAATATCAGGGCCATTGATTTTTACGACAGAGATAATGGATATGTTGCTGGTGTAGGGCAGGGAGGTGTGATTTACAAGACATCAAATGGCGGTGCTACTTGGCAGATATTGCCCCTTTTAAATAGTCCAAACGGAACTGTATTTTATAATGCAATTAAAGCAACTCCTTCAGGATTGGTATTTTATGTTCAAAGTGGTGATATATTTAAATATCATAATGTGCCATTTGTTGCCAATGATGTGAATTATACATTAGGAAATCTGGACAGTGGTGTGTATGAACAATTGACAGTAACCACTGCTGATGGTTGTCGATCAAATGTCCTAGCTCCGGCTGTAGGTTCAGATACCAATACACCAATTATCAGTGTATCTGCAGTAAAATCTCCAACTGCATGTGATTTGAATGATGGATCTTTTATAATATCCGGAATGATTAAATTGTATCAATATTCTCTGACCTACAAAAAGGATGGCGTAGATCAGCTTCCATTAAACATTACAACTGATGTATCCGGAAGCTATACCTTGGGAAATTTGGATAACGGGGATTATACCGACATTAAGGTAACCAATATAAACGTAATCTCAAACGCAGTATCAGCTACACTTAAAGATCCTAATGCACCTGAAATTACGCTTGAAGCGATAACTCATCCTTCAGGCTGTGCGCTTACCAATGGTTCAATCAGAATTGGTGGTTTGATTTCTGGACAAAATTATGTACTTAACTATACGCTTAATGGTACTGCTGTGGCACCTTTAAATTTTACTGCAAGTGGTAGCACATTTACTATATCAAATTTAAGAGGTGCATCCTACACAAAAATATTCGTTGTTAACAGTGGATGTAAATCAAATTTTGTATCCGCTGAATTGATGCCAATTAATAATTTAACATCCATTTCATTGGGAGTAGTTACTCAACCTTCTACCTGTAATAATTCAAACGGTAGTTTCCAGATTTTAGGATTATCCAATGGAATTGCTTACACCATTTCATATACTGATCAAAGTGGTTTTAATCAATCCACAACAGTTACACCTGTTGGTGGAATTGCTACTGTAACTGGTTTATTGGCTGGCACGTATACAAATATTTACGCCAGCTTAAATGGTTGTGTTACCAATTCAATTGGACCTGTGGTTTTATTTGTAGGAATTAATACGAATTTGACCATAACAGATTTTAGAAATCCAACTGCTTGTGGTAATACTGATGGTTATATTACCATTACTGGCTTGGTACCTACACAGAGTTATTTTGTACAATTGGATAAAGATGGTACTTCACAATCCGGATTTTCAAGTATAACCGGAGTTTCCACTTTTACCTTTTCAAATTTAACCAAAGGTACTTATACTAATATAAGAGCAGATGTTGGATTTTGTCTATCCAATCGTTTAAGTCTGGTATTATCTGAGCCAGGTGCAGTTGCAATAAGCACTACTACACTCAATGCTTCCACGCCAATTAGTGGAAATGGAGCGATCAATATTAGTGGTCTTGTACCTGGACAGGCTTATGTAATAAACTATCTTACTAAAGTTTTGGATGTAACATCTGCTGCAATTGCTGATATGGAATTTGAAGGAAGTGAGGGTTATGCAGTTGGAACTAATAGTAGTATCTGGAGAAGCACTGATGATGGATGTACATGGCAGCAACTGGATGGTACCAATTTGTCAAGCGGTTTTAATCATATATTTTATTTAAAAGAAAGTAACCTTACCAACTGCAGCACTGATGCAAGAGGGAATGTATTAGGATGGGCAGCTTCTACTACTGGTTATATTTACAAAACTACAGATGGTGGAACATCGTGGAACCCTATTCAAGCAGCACCTTCATTTGTGACATTTTACTCCGTTAAATTTAGCGATGCAAAAAATGGCGTTGCAGTAGGCGCATTTAATTCGGAAGGTTTTATATATTACACCCAGGATGGGGGACTTACATGGACACAGGCTACAGGCTATCCAATTGCTCAAGGTCCTTTTGTTGCGGTAGAATATTCTGATCCAAATACGGTTTGGGTGGTTTCCAATTTCACTTTATTGATTAAGAGCACGGATGGTGGTAAGACATGGACAAATATTCCTATAACCAGTCCAACCTTTACTCCGGCAGCAAATGCGCCATCTCCCAATAATGTCGGTTTTTTAAATATATTCTTTTCGGATGCTAAAACTGGATGGATAAGTACCACAAGGTCTAGAATTTACAAAACAATTGATGGTGGTGCTACCTGGAAGCAAACAAC
>WBZP01002719.1_pt1 | contig 18572 bp, 20 predicted proteins | sample 5204301 | NCBI WGS metagenome assembly WBZP01 (sample SAMN12412401, study PRJNA552823) | activated sludge metagenome | isolation source: activated sludge from nitrification reactor of wastewater treatment plant... | place: USA: Pennsylvania | collected 2017 | reverse complement strand
TCCCGCCGCTGGACTCCCACACCGAACGCGTGACGCTCATCAGTTGCGGCGGAGACTTCGTCCCGCGGGCCGGTGGAGGCGGCGACTACACGAGCCGCGTCATCCTCATCGCGGAGCGGTACGTACCCTGAATCGCCTTGCCTGAGAGGGCGGGAAAAGCTAGTCTTTGATTTCTGGCCCCGTGGTGTAGCGGCCTAACATGCCACCCTGTCAAGGTGGAGATCGGCGGTTCGAATCCGCTCGGGGTCGCCAGACCCATCCAATCTGAGTGCGAGCAGTTCGAGGAGCGTAAGGACGCGTACGCGGCCGGCCGGCGAACGGATTCCGTCCGGTCTCCCAACCGCCAGACGCTGACGGAACAGAGCCTCACCGGTTCGGGCGTTGTCCGCTTCGAAGCGCTGCGAGGTACCGGGCGGTCTTCGGGTGTCCACTTGCCGGCCGCCAGCGCGACACTCCTCGTTTCCGGCGTCACGAGTTCGTGGATCTCGGCTTGTAGTTCATCCCGCCTGCACAGATACGTCTCACGTGGTATGTCACCATGTTGGTAGAGCGAGTATGCAATCGGGTCGGGAATTCGCCGGGCCGCCGGCATGGGTCTATGCAGCGGCCTGCGCCTCCGCCATGACGCGCGCCTGTTCCATGACAAGGCGACGGCAGTTGGCTGAAGGTCAGGCAGATATCCGTATCGGCCCAGTACTCGTCGAACCAAGCGTCTGAGGTTGGCCTGCACTGACTCCTTTGAGTGTCCAATCGATCGTCGTGTAAGCCCGGATGGTAGACACGACCTCTCGGGCGATGATCATGAGCTTGTCATCGCCCAGGACTTCAACGGCGCCCTCGTTTTGTGCCAGCGCGTCGAAGAACGCCACTTCCTCCGCAGACATGCCGAGTTGTTCCCCTCGGCAACGCGCGGCCTTCATTCCTTTTGCCATCTCGATGAGTTCGGAGATGACCTTAGCGGTCTCGATGCTGCGGTTGTGGTATCCCTTCAACGCCCGTTCCAACATCTCAGAAAATCGACGCGCCCGGACGACGTTCTGTCGCCGGGTAACCCTGATCTCGTCACTCAGCAAGCGGCTCAATAGGTCCACGGCGACGTTCTTTCGGGGCGAGCGCTGGACCTCAAGGAGAAACTCATCCGACAGAATCGAGATGTCGGGCTTTTCCAGCCCAGCGACCTTGAAGATGTCCACGACTTCGTCGCTGACAAGGGCATTGGAGAGAATCTGACGGATCGCGTAGTCGAGTTCCGAACTGCTCTTCCCCGAGCCACCGGGACGCTTGGTGAGCACAGCCCGCACGGCTTGGAAGAACGCGACGTCCTGCCGGATTGCCGTCGCCTCATCGGTCGCCGCGCACAGCGCGAAGGCAAGCGAAAGCGCTGCTACGGCTTTGCGTAACGATCCTTCCCCTGGTCAAGCGCCAAGACGGGCTCGCTCGCGTTGCGGATGATTTCGAGCTGCTTGGACCCGGACCCGTTCACGAAGCGTGTCCAATCGAAACCGTGGAACAGGTCGCATACGACTCTGTAGTTCTCCAGCATTCTGGCGATTGCCTCGGCACCGATGTCCTCAGCAGTTGAGCCTTTGCCACCACCTGCCGTGTAGGTGGCGAGCGCTGAACGAAGTTCTTCGGCCAGCCCGAGATAGTCCACAACCAGGCCGCCGGGCTTGTCCCGGGAGACTCGGTTCACTCGGGCGATCGCCTGCATGAGCGTATGACCGCGCATCGGCTTATCCACGTACATCGTGTGGAGCGAGGGGACGTCCAAACCCGTCAGCCACATGTCGCGCACGATGACGAGCTTGAGCGGATCGTCCGGGCACTTGAACCTCGTGGCTATCTTGTCTCTGCTGTCTTTGTTGCGGAATGTGACGCTGCCAGCTCGGGTCGTCCGCGGCGGAGCCCGTCATGACTACCTTTATGGCGCCCTTTGACTCGTCAGGGTCGTCCCAGTCTGGGCGCAGCTTCACGATTTCCTCGAACAGGGCGACCACGATGCGCCGGCTCATGGCCACGGTCATCGCCTTGCCTTCCATGGCCCCTTGCCGCCGTTCGAATGGTCGACCAGGTCCTTCGCAACCAGCGCCAGCCGGTTCTCAGAGCCGACGATGGAGGCCCGCTCAGGCGCGGAACCTCCTGAACCGATGTCCGGTCCACTGAGGCACTGCCAGCCCATGCCCTCGAACCATTCGAGCGCAGCGTCTTCAACGAAGCCACTCATGCGTCAGGTTCAAGCTCCGGTTCTTCGATGTCCGCCGTGAGCGATGGCTCGGCCTGTACGGGAGCACCCTCGGGGAGCGCTTTCACGATTGGCCGCAAAGTCTGGCTCCAACGTTCGAGCGTTTCAGCCATCCAGCTCATTAGCTCCGGCCAGGTCGCCTGGTTCGATGGTTCCGAGGGACGGGTGAGCCGTAGCTGGCTCTCCTTGTTTGTGGGCAGCGCGCGCCACTCGACCTTGCCTGGCGCCATCGCGTTGATTGCCTCGCCGTAGGTCTGTTCCATCGTCGAGAATTGTTGTTTCGCGGCCGGTCCGTAGATTCTCAGATACACCCACGTTTGGTTGTCACGCATGCTGTTAGCAGCAACCAACGTGAAGTAGCTCCGGCCCAAGGCAACTTCCACCCAGGATTCCTTCGATGGCTTACTTGTCCGCACAGGGCTTTGCCGTTCCTCGAGGAACGACTGGAAGCGCGTCCAGTATTCAAGGTGCAGCTTCTGGAACGCGGTCAGTGCCGATGCTGCTGAAACGTCGGCCTGCTGCTTGACTGTCTTCACCCAGTCGTTCGGCTGCGACACGACGTTGAACTTCGGCGCAAGCGGCGAATCGCCTATCTTCCAGACCTCAAGCTCAAGGCCGAAGAAGTTCAGCCCTTCCGCCGTGGACCGGTTCAGCCAGTCCAACGCCGCGCGGTGCTCATCGGTGAACCGAGCCGCAATCCAGACGATGGTCACGGCGTCCAACCCGGCGGCGTACGTGAGAAGCTGGCCCAGGTGTGAATGATCCGTGCGTTCGAGCTGGTTCTCGATGAGCACGTAGTGTCCGGTGAGCGTGTCCTTGCACAGGATGTCTGCACTGAACGGGCCAACTGGCGCCTCGGACGACTGCACCTCCAGGTCGAGGTGAATCGCGTCGCCTAGCAGGGAGATGTTCTCGGTTTGGGCCAGCCACGGCGTGAACTGCAGCGCTTCATGTTCCCACGCATCGCGCAGATTCACCCGCACTAGCCGGCCGAGCGGAGCCTTTGCCAGTTGTGTCATGTCGAAGCCTCTCTCCTGCGATGTTGGGGCATTGTAGGTCGGAGCCGCGTGCCACGGTCAGCGGGCCCTCACCAGCTCTCGAACGCGCGACTCCCACCTGCCGGCGTGGACTATCCGCCCGGCGCCCTCCGCGCGGGCCTCTTGCTTGGTCGCAGAGAGCACGGACTGCCAGTTCCCGCGGCTCAAGTAGTACAGCGCGTTGCCATACTCCGGTGATTCCGCAAGAACGGTGTCCCTGAATTCGGCTACAACGTACACCCGCTTTCCCAGCTTCCTACCCATAAGCCACCGCTCAGGGCGAAGAGAACGGATGAAGCGGAGTCGAGCCTGACAGTCTTTTCGCTCCGAGGCGGAAACGCCGGAGGCTTGAAGCGTGGACGCCCAGACGCGTTCGACCTCTCCCTCCGGGAGCACTTCCCAGGTGAGTAACTCGACCGTCGGGAGAGAGCCGCCCGATTCAACGTGTGGCTCAAGGGCACGTTCAGCGTCCGTTAATGCCGGCGCCTGTTTGAGCCTACCAAACTCTTTAAGGCCCGCCAGGCGTTGGCGGCACGCGCGGAGCGCCAGCGCGAGAAAGCGCTCGGTCGCCATTTGCGTCGAGTCTGTGGTCGCCGAAGCACAGATTCTGCCCAGTTCGGTCGGGATGCGGTTGTAGGGCTCGAACGCGTACAGGTTGCCCTCCGTGATGCTCAGGAGTTGCAAGCTGCCTGCGATACGACTGAACACCATGCCGTAGTCCACGTCGATTACTCTAACGAAATCTGCGCCCAGTTCCGAAGCACGTTCGGCGGCAAAGAACCGGCTCAACGCGGCGTCGAGCGCACTCGCGTCGTCCGCGCCCGGACTTCGCCACGGGAACCGAGCGCCGTAGCAAACGTAATCACCTCCGGGAGCCGGGGCAAGGACGCCCAGCCAGGTTCGCCTCGCCGACGGTGTGCCTCGTCTGGCAGGGAGTGCCTTCGATTCCCGTGCGGTGCCGAGACCGGTCGCTTCGGAGACCTGCTCGACGTGAACGCCCTTCAGGCTCACGCGAGCACCCCGCGGAGTGTCGATGTTTACCTCACAGAGAACCGCGATGACCGGCTTCGGAACAAGCTGCGGGGTCCTGCCGGAGGGGGACGATAAGGTTGGCTCTACAGGCGCAACGGGGCGATTCGGGGGTGCCGTGCGGGGCCTGGCCATACCCCGTTTGTTCAGCGGAGCGTGCGTTGCGCTCTCCAGGAACGTGGCAAGTTGGTTTTCGGCGCGGCGCAATGCCGCCCGGGAGTTAAGTGAATTCGTCTTGAGGACAAGTGCGGAAGCCTTCCGGACCGCCGCGCGAAGCTCCGCTGCGCGTTCGTCGGGCGTGAGGCGCTTGTCCCTCACTTCCCCACCAACCTTCGCACTCGCTCTTCCCACTCCCCCGTGTGAACGAGGCGTTGCGCTCCAGCCCTTCGCGCTTCTTGCTTGTCTTTGCGAAACACCCTCATCCACTCATCGTCCGAGCAGCGGTAGTAGTAGAGCGCGTTGCCATATTCACCGGTGTCAGCAACCGCAACCTTAGGGAAGACGGCAACGATGTAAACGCGCTGCCCGAGACTTGAGCCCCGATAGAGCGCTGCCGGCCGGAGCGACAGTAGGAACTTGAGGCGACGTGGGTCTGGCCTTCCTGTCACCCACTCCCCGCCGCCGCCCAGGATTCGCTCGACACCGGCCTCGCCAGGTGGCAACACCTCCCAATCCAAGTACTGTGACGTCGGCCTGTTCGGCAGCGGCGGAGAGCCAGCCAGTAGTTTTTGGATCTCGGCTGCGCGCTTCTCTCGCTCCTCGCGCGTCGGCGGCAGGCCTTTCTTGTAAGCCGCAAGCTCGTCGGCGCTGAGCACTCTCGGCGACGTGGACGGCGCCGACTGGGAAACGAGACGCGGGCTACTCAGTGGAACTCCTTCCGGAGCCTTTTCGGTCGTTGGGGTGACCGATCCTCTGTGCTTCGACTTCAGGACGAGTGAGCGTTGTGAGGCGAAAACCCGGATGGCAACAACCACCTGACCCTTTCGGCCAATGGGGACGATTGAGCTCGTGAAACGGAGATCCCTCGGGTCGTGAAATAGGCCGCGCACCCCACTATCCAATCCTTGCTGGAAGTGGGTCGCCGCCTTTCGGGAAACTCCGACCGGCTTCAGCAGCGTCCTGCCGGACACGCGCCGTGTTTTAAGAACGCCGATGAGTATGTCTCCGCCACCTTTCGCCAAGCCAGCGATCGTCGCCGCCGTCAACTCCAACCCTGGCAGCGATGGCCCAAAGGCGACGCCCTTCGGGAGATCCTCCAGCTCTCTGTCGAGACTCTGTTCCGTTGGCGGCCAGACCCGGAGTCCACGCGAGTCTTGGGCCCAGTCGTTTAGCGTCGGGCGCTGACGGGAAGGTTTTGGCCGGTCGGGCGGCAGGGGGATGACGAATCTACGCATTCCTGGCTGCCCCGAGAATCCGCTCCGCTGGGGCCTCGGCGCCGGATTCGGCGTGGACAGGTCCTTGGCGGGCTGGTTTCGAGCCGTGGCTTTAACTGGCTGAGGGTCAACCGACTCCAGGGCAGCCAATGCCTTTCGGACCACTGCTCGGACGTCTGTCGGCTCTTCGTTCCGGACGATGGACGTGTCGTCCTCGGTCACCCAACAACCTCCACCGCCCGCTCCGCGTCCCGCACGCGCACCGCGCCCGACATCAGCTTCGGCAGCAACGTGTCGCGCAGCTCGGCGAGGGTCTCGGACTCTGCCGTATCGTTCAGAATCCTCGCGTCAACAGGTTCCACCAGCCGTCCGAACGCCAGCTCAGTTCGGGCGTCCGACACGACCACGGGGAATCCCGTCACATCCGCCTTGGATGCAGACCCGAACACGGTGCCCTCGGCTTCGAACTTATCCCAACCGGATTGCGAGAGTTGAAGGGCGTAGTGTAGGAATCCGCGGAAGCCAGTCCTCGGCCGAACCGCTGCGACGCCTCGGCCTACGGCGCACCGTTCGCGCGCCACATTCAGCTCACCGACGGGAGCACGGACGCTGAGTAGTGAGTCCCCGGCCTCGGCAAGCCGGGTAGGTGCGTTGCACCAAACTCGGTGAGCTGGGAAGCGCCAACCAAAGTCACGGGTGCCTTGGTAAAACGGCAGACCGTCCCTTGCTTCGTTGTACGTATCGCCGAGTGGCGACTGGCCCATCGTCACATCGGCGATGTCATCCAGCCTTCCCACCTGCCAGCCGTTCGGTATCTTGCCCAACTCGCTGTCGTCGAATTCGCTCGGGAAGAGCGCGGCGGTCCCGGCGTCCATGCCCCAGGGCTGACGCCCTTCCGACTTCGCCCGCACCGGGTCGAAGTCGACGAACCACGACTTGAACAGGGCCCGCGCAATTTCCTCCAGCGTCTCGTTCGTGCGGCGGTTCAGCTCAATCTTGTCGTCCAAGGCGCCGAGCACTCCGGCGGTCGCGCGCTGCTCAAGGAGGGGAGGGAACTCCACGGGAAACTGTCGGAGTATGCTCTCGTTGAGGTTTGGCATGACGGCACCAACGGCGTGCGACTTCAGCCACCGCACCGATTGAGGCGCTGACAGCCTTAGCGCCAGGTACTGCGGACACAACTCAGCGCTCGTCGACCTCAGTAACAGTGCACCGGTGCCACACAGCCAGCCCTGCTCGCCAGTTCGGACGATGGCAGTCAAGCCCGTGGCTTGAACTCCGTCCAGGGTTTCTTTGGTCCACGCCGAGTCGATTTTCGCGCGCATCTTGGCGCGGCCTTCGTCAGTGGAGTTATAGCGAATCGCTTCGAGCATCAGGTCCCGCAGCGCCACTTCGGTAAACAACCGGCCGAGCACATCGAACACCTTACCCTGCAAGGCTTCGCGCTCCGGGACGAGTCCTTCGACCACCGAACCGGGTTTGATTTCCTCTAGCGCGGCCAACCGCTCCTCCTGGAGACGCCGAATGATAGCCGCAGCACGGCAGCTCGGCGAAGCCTGCACGCGCCTTACGGTCGCGTCTTGCCATACAGCGCCAGCCGCTGGCTCGCGATCCGCCTCTCGTCATCGCTGAACAGCGGCGCGAATCGCTCGTCGAACGCGACCGTGTACTCCACGGCCAGGTCGAGCCGCTTCAACTCCCACAGTCGAGTGAAACCATCACTGCACTGCTCGACGGGTGGACGCACCAGATGCTTGAATGCGCCCACCGCGCCCCGTTCGTGCAGCATCGCTAAGAACGCCGACGGGTTGTAACCGATCCGCTTGCACTCCTTGACTCCCTCCAGCGCCCCAACAAGCAGTTGGTCGGCGAGCGATTCTGTTGCGGACTTCTCGTCAGCCATTACTTCGTCCGTCACTTTCAGCCGGCAAACCACACCTCAACAGCCGATTAGCGCCAAATTCCGCCCTCGCCACCCTCCCAGCAGTATCATCCATGCGGAAAAGCGTGTCTGCCAGCCTCGGGCTCGCGCGGCGGCGCTGCAGCGCTCATCCTGCATCGCGTTCCCTTCGCCCGAACCCAAACCCTCGTCGTTCACTATCGTCGCCGCGATTTGGAGGCGGCCAGGTTTGATCCGCTCCAGAAGTGGCGCGCCAACGCGGGCCGCGGTCTTCACATCCTGCACGACATGAGATGTCCAGGAACGGGCATAGGCAGAGGCCCGAAGTCCTGACAGACTCCGGCGGAGGCGAAACGAATGCTTGATGTGGGCGTCCAGCGGCTGGCGGCGAAGTTCGGTCGAACCGGCGCTCCGGCCCCTGGCGCGGACGGGGACTATCACCCCCTTGTCTGTCACATGGCCGACGTCGCCGCAGTGGCGCTCGCCTTGTGGGACGACGTGCTCCCGGCGAACAGCCGCCGACTCCTGTCGCGGGGCTGGGGGTTGGAAGAGCCGGCCGCTCGCGAGTGGTTTGGCCTGGTCGCCGGACTTCACGATTTTGGAAAGGCGAGCAAGCAGTTCCAGGCGAAGGATGCCAATGCTCAGGCACGGTTTCAGGGCACGGGGCTATCCGCCGCAACGAACCTGCCCGACCCCGGGCATGGCCTTCGCAGCACCTTCCTCCTCCCGGACGCACTGGAAGCGCTCGGCGTCGCTCCCCACGTGGCCCGGCAGATGGCAACGATTACGGGCGGACACCACGGCCGCTTCCTCACCTACGAGCGCAGCGACGCATCCTCCGCGGCCCTCGACGAGCGGTTCGACCACGAGGGCTGGACAGCGCTCCGCAACGGACTCTGGTCGGCGTTCGTCGCGCTTTTCGACCTTGCTGTGCCACCCACCACGCCGCTCGCCGCCGCACCGGCGATGTTCCTTGCCGGCGTGGTGTCCGTCGCGGACTGGATCGGCTCGATCGAGTCCGTCTTCACGTGGGATGCCGCAGGCGGAGGCAACCTCACGACCTACTTCGCGAGGGTGCGGGCAGTGGCCCGAGAAGTGCTGCGGAGCGAGCACTGGCTCACACCTGATTTCGACCCGCAAGCGACGTTCGAGGCGCTGTTCAGCGGCAAACAACCGCGCCCTTTGCAGTCCGCCGCCGTGGAACTCGCCGCTGGCCTCGACGACACGTCGTTGGCGATCATCGAGTCTCCGATGGGCGAAGGAAAGACAGAGGCCGCTTTCTACCTCGCCAACCACTGGGAAGCACGGGGAGTCCGGGGAAGCTACATCGCGCTCCCGACACAAGCGACCGCGAACCAGATGCACCAGCGGGTTACGGAATTCCTGCAGGCGCGAGCCGCAGGCTCTGCCGTGAACCTTGTGCTCGCTCACGGCGGCGCGTGGCATCAGCCCAGGCTGATGCCGGCCAATGTCCACGGTGACGAGGCCGGGGGACTGGGTGCTGTGGCGGCCGGCGAGTGGTTTCTGTCGCGCAAGCGAGCCCTGCTCGCACCCTACGGAGTTGGCACCGTCGACCAGGCGTTGCTGGCCGTCCTCCAGGTCAAGCACGTTTTCGTCCGGTTGTTCGGGCTCGCCGGCAAGGTGGTCGTCATCGACGAGGTGCACGCCTACGACACGTACATGACCGGGTTACTGGAACGCCTGCTGGAGTGGCTTGCTGCGCTCGGTTCACCGGTCGTTCTTCTCTCGGCGACACTCCCATCCAGCCGCCGGCGGCGCCTGCTCGAAGCCTACGCGGCGGGCGCGGGAAGGGCGCTCCCCGATTTCGAGGACTGCCCCTACCCGCGGATCACGTGGTCGTCGTCACGGGAAACGGGGGCTCGCCATGTCGAAGCGAGCACCAGGTCCACGCGCTCGCTTGGCCTGAAGCGGCTACGCACCGGCAACGAGTCCATCCTTGACGAGCTTCGTGACTCACTGCGCGATGGCGGCTGTGCGGCCGTCATCTGCAACACCGTGGGAAACGCCCAGGCGGTCTACAACGCGCTAAAAGATTCCGGTGAATTCCCAACAGGCGAACTGGGCCTGTTCCACGCGCGCTTCACCGAAGGCCGCCGGAGGGAGATCGAGAAGGATTGCCTCCGGATGTTCGGCCCAGACGCCGGGACGAAGCGGCCTCCGCGTTACGTCCTGGTTGCGACCCAGGTGATCGAACAGTCGCTCGACGTTGATTTTGACGTGATGCTCACTGAATTCGCTCCTGTGGACTTGCTCTTGCAGCGCTCGGGGCGGCTTCAACGCCACGAACGCGGCGAACGGAAGGGCGGCCCTCCGCTGCTTCGACTCATCGACCCTGACCTGGACGCATCCGGCCTACCAGAGTTCGATTCCGGGACGAAAGCGGTGTACGACGAGCACATCCTGCTGCGCACGTGGGTCGCGTTGCGGGAGCAGACGGCGGTTGCTGTCCCGGACGACCTGCAGGGACTCGTGGACGTTGTCTACGCGGATACTGCCGTTCCGCCGGCGGGCGCCGCGAACGAACTCGCTGAGCGCTGGAGGGCCACGAAATCCGCGCTCGAGGCGAAACAGCGGGACGAGGAAGCGCAGGCAAGGCTACGTCGGCTCGACACGCCAAGCGGCTCACGCTCTATCGAACGCTACCTGACGGATCCTCGCGACGAGGACGAAGACCTGCATCCCGCATTGCAGGCATTGACCCGGCTTGCCGAGCCAAGCTTCAACATCGTGCTGGGCGAGCCCGGCGCGGGAGTGCCCGCGACTCTGGGCAGCACGATCGTCAGCCGGCTTCTTGAACGCAGCGTGTCGGTCAGCCACCAGGGCCTTGTCCGCGAACTGCGCGACCTCGAACCGCCCCCCTCGTTCCAGCGAAGCCCGGCCCTCCGCCGTCACCGCTGGGTGGTGCTTGACGAGGCAGGCACCGCTTGGGTGGGCCAGTATCGCCTGACCTACGACGACCAGTTCGGGCTGCGGGTGAACCGCAATGCCTGAAACAGCGAGACGCAGTGACGCCCGGCGCGCGGAAACCCCCACAGAGGTGGGGACAAGGGTTGCCACAGCGCGTCACGTACCGTCGGTTCACCTCCACAACCGTGGAGACACCTGGCGATTTCGGCTTCCTGCTCAAATACGGTACGTGAATGCGCTTTGGCAAAATTCACGGACTATTGGCTTGCGTTCCTCTACCCTTAGTGACAGACTTCCAAAAAGCGGAAAAGGAAGCCTGCGACAGCTTCCTTTTCCAAGGACGACAGGAAGCTCCTATCGGCCCGCACCTGAGAGTTTACCTCTTTCGAGTCGGAGCTTCCACGTCCACCTAAGGTGGAGGACTACCGTGGATGCCCAACTCCGGGACTATTTGAACTGTCCAGCCCGCGACTACCTTGAGTCCCATCGCGATCCCCTCTCACCGTTCGTCACCCCAACTCCGGGCCGGTTCTGTGCTGCGTGCCCCGTGCTCCGGCGCTGTATTGCCGGCATTGAGTACGCGTCCACCAACCGTGCACCGGCACCCAGGAAGGCTTCATGACATCATTCAATCTCGCCAACCAGCCGTGGATTCCCGTGCGCTTCCACGGCGAATCGCAGCCTCGCGACGTCTCCATTCGCGAAGCACTCGCTCGCGCTCCCGACATCGCCGAACTGACGGACCCGTCCCCGCTGGTGACCATCGCCCTCCATCGACTGCTGCTGGCAATCTGTCACCGGGTCTGGGGGCCTGACAGCGAGGCCGGCTGGCAACAGTTGTGGCAGGCGAAACGGTTCGATGTCGCCGGCCTCGACGAATACCTCGATCGCTGGCGGTACCGGTTCGACCTCTTCGACGGGGAGAGACCGTTCTATCAGACATCGGGGCTCCCAGAATCAGTCTCGACAACAGTGGCGAAGCTCGGGCACGAGTTTGCAGCGGGAAACAACGCTGCGCTCTTTGACCATTCGCTTGACGCGGACCCGGAGCCGATTCTTGCGGCAGACGCGGCCCGCCTGCTGGTGGCACTGCAGGCGTTCTCCATCGGCGGGCTGGTCACGCGGCTCCCGGGAGACCCGCCCAGCGCGGAATCGGCGCACCTCGTGAAATCCGCCGTGCACCTGGTCATCGGCGCCAACCTGTTCGAAACGCTGCTCCTCAACCTCACAGCCATCGAGTCCGGGACCGGACCGCTCAACCTGATCCCGGAGGAGAACCGGCCGGCCTGGGAACTGGACCTGCCGGTGGCTGCCGCGCGAACTCCGGCCGGCCTGCTGGACCTCCTCACGTGGCAGTCCCGCCGCGTGTTGCTCTTCCCAAACGCCGATGGCTCGGTGTCGCGGGTCACCATCATGGCAGGCTTGAGCTTCCCCGGCGGGACTGCTGTGGAAGTGATGGAGCCAATGGCCGCCTTCGTCAAACGCGACGTGAAGAACCAGTACCCGTGGGCGCCGCTGGGATTCCGCCCGGAAGAAGCTCTCTGGCGCCAGAGTGCGGCACTCTTCCGCTTTGCGGCTGACGGCAAACCAGCAGCCACGCTCGCCTGGCTCCGCACTCTCCGCCAGAACCGCTACCTCGACGATTCGCAGCGTCAGTTGGCGTTGTTCGGGCTGTCCAGCGACCGGGCGAAGATCTTCCTCTGGCGCGAAGAGCGGCTCCCGCTGCCCCTGGCCTACGTCGAGGACTTCGACCTCATCGCGCGACTGTCGTCGGCTGTGGAAGTCGCTCGCGCGACCGGCCGGGCGCTCCGGACAGCCTCCTGGGCAATGGCCGGCGAAGCGCTCGCACCGGATGGCTCGGCCGACCGTGACCGCGTGTCCGCGCTGGCCGACTCGCTGGCCGTCGAGCGCAGCTACTGGCCCGCGCTCGACGCGCCGTTTCGGAAGTTCATGGTTGAACTGGCCGAATCCTACCCGTCCGACGGTGGCATCGCCGCCGAGGAGACGTGGGCCATGAACATCCGAACAGCGGCCACCAACGCGTTCGAACTGGCTGCCGGTGCGCTCGAAAACGGAAGCCGGGGCTATCGTGCCGCGGCAATTCAACGGCCGCGGTTCCGGGCCGCCCTGGCGGCGGCTTTGCGGCCCCTCATGCCCCCAGTACAGGAGGTATCCACATGACATCCGATTGCGGCCCGGCCCTCGTCGGGCAGCTTGAGTCGCTCGTCAGGCGAGAAGATCGCGGGGCACTGGCTGCGCTCCGGCGAGGTCTCGGCAAGCCCCCGGGCGAGGCCCCGGAGATGTTCCCGTACGTCGAAAGCGCATGCGATCGCGCGGAAAGCCCGTCGGGCGCTCCCGGCGAGGCGTACGTCGTCGCCAGCCTCTTCGCCCTTCACCAACGTCACCACCGCGAACCTGCCGCATGGCACGGGGGCCTTGGCCGATCCATTCGGGCGTTGCGGCGGATAGACGCCGAAGAAGACCAGGGCGTCGTCCGGCGCTTCGCGGCATTGCTTGACGCCGGCGGCGAAGCTCTGCCGGAGCATCTCCGTCACCTCGTGGCGCTGCTCAAGTCACGCCGGCCCGAGGCAACCATCGACTACCTCCAATTGTTCTATGACCTCCGCGATTGGGACCGCCCGGACCACCGCGTGCAGAAGCGCTGGGCGGCGGAATTCTGGGGCCACGACGCCGGCGACGGAGACAACGCCGAAGACACGGCCGGCATCGCTCCGGACAACACGTCCGAAGACCACGACGACTAGGAAGGACCATCTCATGCTGCTCGAAATCCACATCCTCCAGAACTTCGCCCCATCGAACCTCAACAGAGACGACACCGGCAGCCCGAAGACCTGCGAGTTCGGCGGCTCCCGTCGCGCGCGCATCTCCAGCCAGGCGATCAAACGCGCCATCCGCAACGAATTCAGCCTCAACAACCTGGTCCCGGAGGATCAACGGGCCATCCGCAGCAAGCGGTTCGTCGAGGAAATTACAAGGAGGCTGGTGGCGTCAGGGAAGAATCCAGAAGATGCCGCAGCGGTCGCCAACGCTGCCATCGAGGCGATCGGACTGAAAACGGCCAGCGACAAGAACGCCGCGTACACCGGGGAATTCGGCGCCGGGAGTTCCAGCAGCGAGGTCACGTTCCGAAAGCTCCAGGTTTTGCTCTATCTGAGCACGGCCGAACTGAAGGCCTTCTCCGAGTTCGCGGACGCCAACTGGGAAGCACTCCTGGCGATGGCCCGCGCTGAAAACGCCAGCGCGCGGGACAAGAAGGCAGCCCGCGAAGCGGCGGCCACAGCCCTGAGCAAGAAGGTTATCGATGACTTCAAGGCGCGCCTCAATGGAGGGCGTGCGGCCGACCTCGCGCTCTTCGGGCGCATGCTCGCCGACCTCCCGGACCGCAACATCGATGCGGCCAGCCAGGTCGCCCATGCCATCTCAACCAACCGCGTGAGCGTCGAATTCGACTACTACACCGCTGTGGACGATCTCAAGCCAGGCGACACCGAAGGGGCCGACATGATCGGCACCGTCGAGTTCAACTCGGCCTGTTACTACCGCTACGCGAACATCGACCTTACCCAGCTCAAACGGAACCTGGGCGGCGATGACGGTCTTGTCGAGGCGGCTGTGCGCGCATTCCTGGTGGCGAGCCGGGACGCAATCCCCACCGGGAAGCAGAACTCCTTCGCTGCCCGGAGCGCCCCGTCGTTCATCATGACCGTCGTCCGGCCGGCCGGCGCCTGGTCACTGGCGAACGCTTTTGTCCGTCCCATCCATCCTGGCCGCGACACCGACCTTGTCTCGGAGTCGATTCAGGCGCTGGGGACGTACTGGGGCGAGCTGTCGCGGCTGTACGGCTCACCCGAAGGTTTCCAGGGCTACATCGCCATCGGCCAGGAGAGCGATGTGCCCGGGCTCGGCGCGGCGAGTCCGGACTTCAACGCCCTGCTTTCGGGTACGCTGGCCGCCGTGGCGGGTGCCTGAATGGCAACCCTGCTCTTCCGCCTCTGCGGGCCCATGCAATCCTGGGGCACGCGAAGCCGCTTCTCCGAACGCGACACCGAGCTCGAACCATCGAAAAGCGGGGTGACGGGCCTCCTGTGCGCAGCGTTGGGCCGACCGCGTTCAGCGCCGGTGGATGACCTCGCCGCCCTCCGCCTGGGTGTTCGCGTGGACAACGAAGGGGTGATGGCGCGCGACTACCACACCGCCGGCGCGGGGACGGGGATTATGCGCGCAAGCGGCCAGGTCTCGAAAGACGCCCAATTGTCCAACCGCTATTACCTCGCAGGGGCGGACTTCCTGGTTGGGATCGAGAGTCCGGACCCGAGGCAACTCGAGGGCCTCGAAGCTGCGCTCAGGGCGCCAGTCTGGCAGCTCTCCCTTGGCCGGAAAGCGTTCGTGCCGTCGCTGCCGGTCTACCTCCCGGGCTCGGGGATCCGGAATTCAGGACTCGAAGATGCCCTTGCGGAGGAGCCGTGGCCGCTCCCGGCACCGTTCGACCAAACATCATGGACGCCGCCGCGGGAGCCACGCCGCCTGCGACTCGTGCTCGAAACTTCGTTCGATGTGGCGGGTCACGAACTTCGGATGGACCAGCCAATCGGCGCGGCCTTCCAAACGCGCCGGTTCGGGCCGCGCGCCATCGTCCAGCGGTTCACAGCCGAAAAGGAGTACGGAAATGTATCTCAGCCGTCTACGGATTGACGCTCGCAGCAGAGTTGCGCGGGAGTGGTTGGGGGACTGCCACGCGTTGCACCGCGCCATTATGAGCGGGTTTCCGGCAACAGCCTCGGCGACGACGAGGGCGGACCTCGGAGTGCTCTTCCGGGTCGAGGCCCCATCCCAGGTGCGCGGTGGGCCTGGCGATGACGTACGGATCATCGTCCAGAGTTCGGTCGAGCCAGCCTGGGCCTTCGAGACAGCCCAGGTACGGGTCGATCCTCCGCGATCACTAGCGCCGCTCGAGGAAGGGTTTCGCGCGGGTGCCGTCTACGCGTTCCGGTTGAGAGCCAATCCAACCCGCCGCGTGGCCCAGCGCGCTACCCGCGAACTTGATTCGCGGCGCCTGACCGTGGACGGCTACTGGAAAGAGGCGGAGCAAGTGCCTGAGGCCGAGTGGACCGGCGTAACTCGGCGCGCCCAGGTCGAGAAGTCCGAGTCCAGCGGCAAGCGTGTGGAACTCACTCGCGAAGAAGACCAGCTCGCGTGGCTCCAACGCAAAGGCCGCGAGCATTGCGGCTTCAGACTCCTCACGTCCAGCGTAACCGCCGGGTCCGCGGACGCCGGCTCGCGTACGTTCGTCCGAACGCGTTCTGATCCCGCGCCGAGGCTCGGAGGATTCGGCCGGATGGACAGAAGGCTCACCTTCGGCACAGTGCTGTTCGAGGGCCGGCTCGCCATTGTTGACCCGGCGGCCTTTCGCGCGGCCTTTGACGGTGGCGTCGGCCCCGCGAAGGCCTTTGGCTGTGGATTGCTATCTCTTCAGCCGATAGACACTATGTGAAGGACCTGCATTCCCTTCCCAAAGTGAGGGACAGCCTGACCTACCTCTACGTAGAACGCTGCAAGGTAGAGCAGGAGGCGAAGTCGATCACGTTCTACGACCAGCGCGGCAGCGTCGCGGTCCCGTGCGCCTCGCTCAACCTGCTCATGCTCGGACCAGGCACGACGGTGACCCACGCGGCCATGCGGGCACTCGCCGAAAACGGATGCCTCGTGACCTGGACGGGTGAAGGCGGCGTCCGTTTGTACGCCCACTCAACCGGCGAGACACGCGCATCCCGGAACCTCATTCGCCAGGCCTATCTTGCCTCTGACCCGACCGAACGGATGCAGGTCGTCGATCGCATGTACCGGCTCAGGTTCGCCGAAGACCTTCCACCCGGGCTCAGCCTGCAGCAATTGCGCGGGCGCGAGGGGCTTCGCGTGCGACAGGCCTACACCCGCTGGAGCAACACGACAGGAATTCCCTGGCAGGGTCGCTTCTACGACCGCGGAGACTGGCGCCGCGCCGAACCGGTAAACCGCGCGCTTTCGACGGCCACCAGCGCCCTCTATGGCCTGTGCCACGCGGCGATCGTTGCCACCGGATTCTCACCCGGGCTGGGATTCATCCACACCGGCAAGATGCTCTCGTTCGTGTATGACATCGCGGACCTGTACAAGGCGGACACGACGATCCCCGCCGCGTTCCAATGCGTCGCAGACGGCACGGAGAACCTCGAAAGCAGAGTTCGACAGCGTTGCCGGGACCAGTTCTACCGCCGGAAGCTCCTTGAACGCATCATCCCGGACATCGCCGCCGTGCTTGGGGAACCATCAGTCACCGCACAGGAGTATCACTTCGAAGGCGACGGGTCCGTGCCAACTCCAGGCTGGCTCTGGGATCCGGGCGGCGATGTCGCCGGCGGCAAAGCTTACGACGTCGCGGAAGACCTCCGGGACGCCGGCGACGAGGCAGAGTGAGATGATTGTCCTGATGCTTGAACGCATCCCACGGGGCATGCGCGGAGAACTCTCGCGCTGGATGATCGAGCCACGCGCCAACGTCTTCATCGGCAACGCCTCGGCCATGGTGCGCGACAGGCTCTGGGAGATGGCGTGTGCGGAGTCAAACGGTGGGTCGGCATTCATGGTGTACTCGACGAACAACGAGCAGGGCTTCGTCTGGAGAGTTTGGGGAACGCCGACGTACGTGCCTGAGGACTTTGAGGGACTGCTGCTGGTGCGCCGCGGGAGTTGAGTGTTGGCCGGAGGATGCGGTGGCGTAACATGCGGGATGACGCTTTCAGTGTGGTCCCCACGCATGTGGGGGTGAACCGAAGCCCTCCCTTCGTGCCAGTCGTGATTGCTGGTGGTCCCCACGCATGTGGGGGTGAACCGGGAGGGGTCCGAAGATCCCTCCCTTAGTCTTAGTGGTCCCCACGCATGTGGGGGTGAACCGTAATCCTTGCAAGGCTTGATGCTCATTGGTGCGTGGTCCCCACGCATGTGGGGGTGAACCGGATTCTGATTGCGGAATAGGCTTGCCGTTGAAGTGGTCCCCACGCATGTGGGGGTGAACCGAAAACGGAACGTATCGCCATCGGCAGAAAGAGGTGGTCCCCACGCATGTGGGGGTGAACCGGCAGCGCAATCAGCCCGGGCACCTTCCGGTGAGTGGTCCCCACGCATGTGGGGGTGAACCGAGACCACGTTCACGAACAACGCGGCTGAACGTGTGGTCCCCACGCATGTGGGGGTGAACCGTGAAGACCCTCACCGTCACCTGGACGCTCACCGTGGTCCCCACGCATGTGGGGGTGAACCGGTGTTCCGCTGGCGAAGCGGCTGCTCGTTCGCGTGGTCCCCACGCATGTGGGGGTGAACCGAAGCTCCAGCGGGTGAACAAGGAGCTGGTGGAGTGGTCCCCACGCATGTGGGGGTGAACCGAGTGACGAGCAGAGAGGACAGAACGATAACTGGTGGTCCCCACGCATGTGGGGGTGAACCGGCTGAACCCCGTTGTCCAGCGCGTCGAGGCGCGTGGTCCCCACGCATGTGGGGGTGAACCGCCGGCGCGCCTTCTCTGTCACCTGGAACTTGCGTGGTCCCCACGCATGTGGGGGTGAACCGCCGACACCGCCGCCGGCAAGGCCGAACGGCTGGTGGTCCCCACGCATGTGGGGGTGAACCGAAGGTCGATTCGTTCCGGTCTGCGCTGAACGAGTGGTCCCCACGCATGTGGGGGTGAACCGAGAAGCGTGTCCGCCTGGCCGCTGCGAAACACGTGGTCCCCACGCATGTGGGGGTGAACCGACGCCGCCGCCGGTGGGTGCGCGGTGGCAGTTGTGGTCCCCACGCATGTGGGGGTGAACCGTGCGCCTCCGGGCGTTTGCTCCGCACGAACCCGTGGTCCCCACGCATGTGGGGGTGAACCGCGGTGGCACTGTGAGATCTGCAACCACGTCCTGTGGTCCCCACGCATGTGGGGGTGAACCGGGCGGGACGCCGGTGATGGGCAAGGGCGTGAAGTGGTCCCCACGCATGTGGGGGTGAACCGAAAACGGGTC
>WBZP01000747.1_pt2 | contig 18575 bp, 16 predicted proteins | sample 5204301 | NCBI WGS metagenome assembly WBZP01 (sample SAMN12412401, study PRJNA552823) | activated sludge metagenome | isolation source: activated sludge from nitrification reactor of wastewater treatment plant... | place: USA: Pennsylvania | collected 2017 | reverse complement strand
CCACACGACGACCAGGTTGCCATTGCTGTACGCCGCAACGTCGGGTTCCTGCTGGGTGCCGTTCTGCGCGTCGGCCGGATTGCCTGGCGTCGTGCTGACGCGGGTTTCAGCGGTAACCTGATTGCCGCCGTTGTCGAAGCGACGCAGATAGATGTCCCAGCCATCGGCGCCACCGCCGGAATGAGCCGACGCCCAGACGGCCGCGAACCCACCGCTATAGCCAGCCAGCGCAGCCGAATCTTGCGTGCTGGTGGTCGTCCCGTTGACGACGAAGTTCGTCCCCAGGGCGACGCCGCCGGCGTCGAAACGCTGTGCGATGACACCCTGGCCGGAGCCATCGACACCGCTCGAATCCCTCCACGAAACGACGAATCCACCGCCACTGGTTGCTGCGACGTGCGGGCTGTCCTGAATCGAGCTGCTGACGCCATTGATCCTGAACTCGTCACCAAGCGCGACGCCGGCATTGCTGAAACGTTGGCCGTAGACACCGGCGCTGCTGCCATCCTGGCCTTCGGACGCCCAGACGATGACATAGCTGCCGTCCGCCAGCACGGCGAGTTCGGGGGTATCCTGCGTGCTGACCGGATAAGTGTTCACTCGCTCCTCGCCGTAGACCAGCGAAGCGCCGTTGCCTTCGAGCTCGCTGACGACATTGATCGTCAGCGTCGATGCCTGACTGGTGCCCCCGTCGCCATCGGAAACGCGCAGGCCGACGGTCCGGCTGGCGGCCGGGTTCTGCGAGCTGCTGGCATAGGTCAGATTCTGCACCAGCGACTCGACCGCCTCGACAGTCGCTCCAGCGGTCAGATTGATGACCAGATTGGCGCCATTGACGCCATTGTTCGGCGCTCCGGCAATCGTGCCTATCGCTACGCCGCCGAACGAAACAGTGCCCCCGGCAAAGCCGATCTGGCCGGCACCGCTGCCCAGATTGCGCACGCCCAGTTGATCGCCTGCCTCACCACCCTGCACGTAGAAGAGATCGACCCGGCCACCGGCAAGGTCCGCCGAGTCGGCATCCTCCAGGCTGATCGCCGGATCGAGGATCTGCGGCGTTGCGTTGACCAGGTTCTCGGCAAAGGTCACGCTGCCAGCAAAATCGCTCAGCACCGGGTTGCTCTGGCGCGCCAGCTCGCCCGCACTGCCGAAGATCTGCTGCGCGATCTCGTAGGTGTTGATGCCGATGCTGCCGCTGACGGTGTTGTAGTCCTGGTAGGCGACGACGAAATTGCCACTGCCGAGGTCACCAATGACCGGCGTCGACTCGGTACTGTTCGTGCCGGAAACAAGTTTGCGCTGGCCGTCGATGGCGACGCCGCCGCCGTCGTACTCGCGAATGTACACGTCGGCCGTCGTCCCGCTGCCGCTGACATCGGAGTTGTCGTTGTACCAGGTCACGACGAAACCGCCGGTAGACAGCCCGGTCACGTCCGCTTGATACTGGCCGCCGGTGGTCGTTTCGTTGACCAGGAACTCGCCGCCCACCTTGGCCCCGGCGGCGTTGAAACGCTGGCCATACACGCCGGCACTAGATCCATCCTGGTCGTCCGAGCGCCAGACGACGACGAAGCCGCCGTCACTGAGCGTCGCCACACGCGGCTCGTACTGGTAGCCAACGGTCGTCGTATTGACCAGGAAGGTATCGGAAAAGGTGCCCGCTGCGGCGTTATAAGTGCGCCCGTAAACACCATACAGCGTGCCGTCATTGCTGCTCAGATCGGTCCACACGATGACCAGGTTGCCATTGCTGTAAGCCGCGACGTCGGGTTCCTGCTGGGTGCCGTTCTGCGCATCGGCCGGATTGCCTGGCGTCGTGCTGACGCGGGTTTCAGCGGTAACCTGATTGCCGCCGTTGTCGAAGCGACGCAGATAGATGTCCCAGCCATCGGCGCCACCGCCGGAATGAGCCGACGCCCAGACGGCCGCGAACCCACCGCTGTAGCCGGCCAGCGCGCTCTGGTTCTGCGTGCTGCTGGTCGTCGTATTGACAACGAAATTCGCCCCCTGGACTACGCCGCCGGCAGCGAAACGCTGTGCGATGACGCCCTGGCCCGAGCCATCGACGCCACTCGAATCGCTCCACGAAACGACGAATCCACCGTCGCCCGTCGCCGTCACCCGCGGGCTGTCCTGCGTCGAGTTGGTGACCGCATTGATCCTGAACTCGTTGCCGAGAGCAACGCCGACGTTGCTGAAGCGCTGGCCGTAGACGCCGGTGCCGCTGCCGTCCTGACCTTCCGAGGCCCAGACGATAACATAGCTGCCGTCGGCCAGCACCGCGATGTCGGGCGTGTCCTGCGTACTCGTGCGGTAGGTGTTGACCGGCTCCTCCGGGTACGCCACCGGCACGCCGTCCAGGTCAGCGGTGACATTGATCGTGACCACGGAGGATGCGGAAGCCCCCCCGTCGCCGTCCGAAACACGGAGACCAAGCATGCGGGAAGCAGCCGGGCTCTGCGACGTGCTGGCGTAGGTGAGGTTCTGGATCAGCGACTCGACCGCCTCGACCGTTGCACCGGCAGTCAGTTCTATGACCAGATTGGCTCCGTTCACCCCGCCAACGATCGTCCCGATCGCCGTTGCGCCGTAACTGACGAGCGCCCCGGCGACGCCGATCTGGCCAAATCCATTACCCTGATGGCGAACGCCAAGCTGATCGCTGGCTTCGCCGCCCTGGACATAATACAGGTCGACACGGCCGCCGGCAAAGTTGGCCGAGTCACTGTCGCTCACGCTGACCGCCGGGTCGATTACTTGCGGCGCCGAGTTGACCAGATTCTCGGCAAGAGTGACCGTGCCGGCAAAGTCGCCGACCACCGGGTCGGCCTGGCGCAGCACCTCGGCCGGATCGCCGAAGATCTGCTGCGCAACTTCGTAAGTGTTGTTGCCATTGGCGCCGTTGTCGTAGTCGCTGTAGGCGACCACGTAGTTGCCTTGGCCAAGGTCGGCGACGCTCGGCTCGGACTCGGTGCTGTTGCTCAGAGAAACCAGTTTCACCTGGCCACTGAGGGCATTACCGGCGCCATCGTACTCACGCACATACACATCGCTTGTCGTGCCGGTCCCGCCCACATCGTAATTGTCGTTGTACCAGGTAACGACGAAGCCACCCGTAGACAGACCGGTGACGTCGGCCTGATACTGGCCGCCGGCGCTTGACTGGTTGACCAGGAACTCCGGACCGACCTTGCTCCCGGCGGCGTTGAAGCGCTGCCCGAAAACACCGGCACTCGACCCGTCCTGCACATCCGAACGCCAGACGACGACGAAGCCGCCGTCGCTCAGTGTGGCGACGCTCGGCTCGTACTGGGCGTTGGCAGTCGTCGTGTTGACCAGGAAGGTGTCGGAAAAGGTACCGGCTACCGCGTTGTAGGTGCGGCCGTAGACGCCATAGCTGCTGCCGTCGTTACCGTTGAGGTCGGACCACACGATGACGAGGTCGCCATTGGCATAAGCAGCAACAGCGGGGTCCTGCTGGGTGCCATTCTGCGCGTCGGCCGGATTCCCAGGCGTCGTGCTGACGCGGGTTTCAGCGGTAATCTGGTTGCCGCTGCTGTCGAAACGGCGCAGGTAGATGTCCCAACCATCGGCGCCGCCGCCCGAATGAGCAGATGCCCAGACGGCGGCAAACCCACCGCTGTACCCGGCGACCGAACCCTGCGATTGTGTGCTGCTGGTCGTTGCATTGACGACGAAATTGCTTCCCTGCACCGCCCCGTTGGTGCTGAAGCGCTGGCCGACGACGCCTTGACCAGACCCGTCTACCCCGCTCGAGTCGTCCCAGATGACGACAAAACCGTCGCCGGTTGCGGCAATGTGCACGTTGTCCTGCGTCGACTGGGTGGCCGTATTGACGCGGAACTCGGACCCCAGTGGAACGCCCTGGGCGGTGAAGCGCTGCCCGAATACGCCCCAGGTGTTGTTTGCGTCCTGGTCGTACGAGGCCCAGACGATGACGTATGACCCATCGCTGAGGACGGCGACTTCGGGCGATTGCTGGTTGCTGGTCTTGAACGTGTTGACTTGCTGTTCACCAAAGATTTGCATTTTGTTCTCCGAAGTTCAGTCCCTGGCCAGCTTTCCAGATGCCCGGCGCAGTTCCTGCGCGGTCGCGTGGAAGTTGGAGTGGAAGCGGTGGTTAGGTATTGGCCTGCCGAGTCCTCAAGGATGCTTGCACACAGGAAGCGGTACCGGGCGATCTGATGGCCCGGGTTCGTCGCGGCTACCCGAGAGGGGAAAGCAATTTTCCTGCCAAAAAAACGAAGAACATGAATAAATAGCTATCTTCGCTTCGCTGAGAAAGACGAAATCACCGCGACTGTAAAGAATTCCGACAAACGGCAAGGCGCGCCATGGCGCTGGCGATGACTGCCGGCAAGAGATCAGTCTCCGCCGACAGACTTGCCCTCGCCTAGAGCCAGCCAGCCGCGCAGGACGCGATAGGCAACCCAAAGCCCGAGAAAGAGGATCAACGCCCACGCCAGGGGAATCCCGATCAGGGTCACGATCAACAGGCCGTAGACCAACAGCCAGAGCAGGGTGAACCAGAAGGTTCTGATCTGCCAGCGGAAATGGCTGTCGAGCCAAGTGCCGCGAACCTCCCTGCGCTTGACGTAGTTGAGGATGACGGCAAGCAAGGAGGGAACCCCGAAGACGAAAGCGCCGGCGACCGACGACGCGCCAGCGACGCCGACGACGACCGCCAAGGCGTGCAGGCCGTAGATCACGTGGCACCAGGCGCGAGGACCGTCAAGGTTGGCTGCCGGAATCAAATCTTGTCGCATTCTGTTCTCCTGGGCCGACCTGGCTGGCCGCCATGTCGACCCCTGTCGATGTTGGTTGCTCGAGGACGTCCTTGCCGGCCGCCCGCATGCGCTGGCGGCTAGAGCCCGAGGTCGCCCCACAGCGCATCGACACGTTCGCGCACAGCCCTGTCCATGGTGATCGGCCGGCCCCATTCCCGATTGGTCTCGCCAGGCCATTTATTCGTCGCATCGATGCCCATCTTGCTGCCGAGCCCGGCGACCGGACTGGCGAAATCGAGGTAGTCTATTGGCGTATTCTCGGCGAGCAGCGTGTCGCGTGCCGCATCCACGCGCGTCGTCATGGCCCAGATGACTTCCTTCCAGTCACGGACGTCCACATCCTCGTCGACGACGACGATGAACTTGGTATACATGAACTGGCGCAGGAAACTCCAGATCCCGAACATGATGCGCTTGGCGTGCCCTGGGTATTGCTTCCTGATGCTCACCGTCGCCAGGCGATATGAGCAGCCTTCGGGCGGCAGGTAGAAGTCGACGATTTCGGGAAACTGTCTCTGCAGCAGAGGCACGAACACCTCGTTGAGCGCCACACCGAGCATCGCAGGTTCGTCCGGCGGCTTGCCGGTATACGTGCTGTGATAGATGGCGTCGCGCCGCATCGTCAGGCGCTCGATGGTGAACACCGGGAAGCGTGCCTGTTCATTGTAGTAGCCGGTGTGATCGCCGTAGGGCCCTTCGAGCGCACTCTCCCCCGGGTCGATGTAGCCTTCGAGGACGATCTCGGCGGCAGCCGGCACCTGCAGGTCGCAACCGAGGCACTTGACGACTTCCGTCCGCGCGCCGCGCAGCAAACCGGCAAACTGGTACTCCGAGAGGTTATCGGGCACCGGTGTGACGGCGGCGAGAATTGTCGCCGGGTCGGCACCCAGAGCAACCGCCACCGGAAAAGACTGGCCCGGACTGTGCAGGCAGTGGTCACGAAAATCGAGCGCGCCACCGCGATGCGCCAGCCAGCGCATGATCACCTTGTTCGGGCCGAGCACCTGTTGCCGATAGATGCCGAGATTCTGGCGCGTCTTGTGCGGCCCGCGCGTCACCGTCAGCCCCCAGGTGATCAGCGGTGCCGCATCTCCCGGCCAGCACAACTGGATCGGCAGGTGCGACAGATCGACATCCTGACCCTCGCGTACGATCTCCTGACAGACGGCCGACGAGCGCACGCGCGGTGCCATGTTGAGCACCTGTCTGAGGACCGGCAGTTTGTCCCAGGCGTCCCTCAACCCCTTCGGCGGTTCCGGCTCCTTGAGGTAGGCCAGCAGCTTGCCGACCTCGCGCAAGGCGGTGACAGACTCCTGCCCCATGCCGAGCGCCACGCGGCGGGGCGTGCCGAAGAGGTTGCCGAGCACCGGCATGGCGTGCCCGCGCGGCCGCTCGAAAAGCACGGCTGGCCCGCCGGCGCGCAGCACGCGGTCGCAGATCTCCGTCATCTCCAGCCGCGGGTCGATCTCGACGCCGATACGCTTGAGTTCGCCGAGGCGCTCGAGTTGCCCGATGAAATCGCGCAGGTCCAGATATTTCATGCCGAAGCCAGCCGCTCAGCGGATACGATAGGCATAGTGGCAGGCAACGCAGGCTGCCGTCAGCGACGGCAGAGCAGCAATCGTCTTTTCCCTCTCGCCGGTTGCCGCAAGGCGCGCGAAGGCGCTCGCCGCCTGGTGTCCGTCAATCCCGATCGCATGCATGGCGGGTGGCATGTGCGGCCCTGGGCGCGCCTCGAAAGGCCGAGCGCGGTGCTTGCCCATCGCCGACAGGCCGAGTTCCTTCTCCGCAAGCTCGCCGGCTTCGGCGAGCTTTCCCGCTGCCACCAGGCCGAGAATCTCGTTCACGGCCAGCATGTTGGCCCGCATTTCCGCGCGCAAGGTCGCCTGCGCCGCCGCCGGCATCGCTGCCAGTTGGCGTGTGTCCTCGGCCCCCGCAGCGACGCTCACCCCGAGCAACAGCGAACAGAACAGACCGGCTTTCATCCCGCACCTCCTGTCGAAACCAGAAAATCGAGTGCAATACCGGCAAACACGCTGGCTCCCAGCCAGTTGTTGTGCCGAAATGCCTTGAAACAGCACGCTGCATCACGCCCGCGAATCAGCCGATAATGGTAAACGGCAATGCCGGCTGCGGAAAGCAGCCCGCAGTCGAACCACCGGCCCAGGCCCGACTGATGTCCGACAAAGCCGACGAGCGCCAGCGCCAGACCATAACACAGCATCACGGCTGCTACGTCGGCTCGTCCGAAGGTGATCGCCGACGTGCGGATGCCGATCTTGATGTCGTCGACACGATCGACCATGGCGTACTCGGTGTCGTAGGCAATTGCCCAGAAGACATTGGCCAGCAGCAGGCACCAGGCCTCCTGCGGCACCGTACCGGTTTGTGCGGCATACGCCATCGGGATGCCAAAACCGAACGCCACGCCCAGGTAGGCCTGCGGCACGGCGAGAAAACGTTTGGTAAACGGATAGCTGACGGCAAGTGCCAAAGCAGCAAGAGAAAGGCCCACCATCAACCAACTGAGCAAAGGCAGAACGAGCAGTGCCGCGCAGCAAACCAGTCCGGCAAAAAGCAGCAAGGCTTCCCTGGCCGAAACATGGCCGGCAGCAAGCGGACGGCTTTTCGTCCGCGCCACATGGGGATCGAATTCCCGGTCCGCCAGGTCGTTGATGACGCAGCCTGCCGAGCGCATGAGCACCGTGCCGAGGACGAATATTGCGACCACCAGCCAGTCCGGACGGCCATCACCGGCCAGCCACAAGCCCCACAGAGTCGGCCAGAGCAGAAGCAGAATGCCGATCGGTTTGTCGAGACGCATCAGGCGCTCATAAAGATCGATCCGCTGGCGCCAGCCCTCGCCAGGTGCTGCCATGTCGTCCACGCGTTGCTAGCCCTTTCTGGCGCGCATCGCTGTCGGCACCTCACCGGTCTTCGCGCAAGAAACAGCGCGGAAAAGGAGCAGACGATAGAGGGCGAGACAGATCAGCCAATCGATCAGCCCGGTGGCAACGGTGTGAGACAGGAAATGCGCGCCCTGAATCATGCGGCCCAGCCCGAGAACAGAACCAAACAGGAGAACTGCGCCAAGCACCGAGCGAGCAAGCCGCGGACGGTGGTCACGCAGGAAGAAAAACAGCGCCAGCAGCGAAAATCCGCTTGCCGCGTGCCCCGCCGGCCAGCAATGACCAGCAGGTTGGCCGCCTGGCGCCTCGCCGCCAACATGCACATAGGTGTAGCGGCCACCAAATTGCTCGAGATCCCATGGACAGTGTACCCCGGTCAACTCCTTGAGCGGCGTGACGACCGCGGACGCGCAGCCAATGGCGGCCACCAGGTAGCCAAGCGGCCGGCGCCAGGGCTGCCACTTGCGGTCGGTCCAGGTCAGCAACCAGGCGAGCGCAACGAGCAGGCCGAACCCGATGACGGCTTTCTTGAGAAAATCATGCATGATCGTCTCGATCAGCCACACGTGCCGGCCGACAAAGCCGAGCCCAGGCTGGTAGAACCAGCTTTCCACAACGAAGTCGATCGGCGCCGTGTCAACAAGAATCAAGACGGCCAGGAACAGCGCCGGGACGACGGCGAGCCAAGGCGATAGCGCCTGCTGCGAGCCGGGATGCTGAATCTCGGATGTGGTCGAGCGTGCTGCATGGAGCATCAGTGGCGCGCTTCCTCGGATCTGGGTCGGCGAAAGCCAGGCTTCAGCCTTCGTCATAGCGCCGGCACGATCCGGCAGCGACCGGCGGCATGCGCCATCCCGGGCATTCAGCTGGCGAGCGCCACTATACTATAACGCCGACGTGGCGGCACTCTCCGATCGACCACGTCCTTTCCGCCCGTCGTGTCTCGCCCGCCTGGACGCGACGGGCGAAGGATCTGACGAAACCATCGCCGTGCGCCGCCAGGCATGCACGCACCCGGTGAGGAAAGGCGAGACCGTGCGTGCTCCTCAGCTGTGGGGAGTCAGGCCGTCAGCCAGCGACATGCGCCAGGCTCGCCAGCCGGGTATGAGGCTGGCGAGCAGCGCAGTGGCGAGGATCGACGCGAGCAGGAGCATTTCGTTGGCGCTGGGTGGCCGCAGACTGAGAAACACGCCGAACTGCGCCTGGGCGAACGGAGCAAGCGGGACGATGGCGGCAGCGAGTAGCGCGCAGCCCGCCAGCACGCCGAGAGTGGTGATCAGCAGACCTTCGGCCAGGAGCATGACGAAGATGTCCCCTGGTCCAGCGCCCAGGGCACGCAAGATGGCCAGTTCACGGCGCCGCTGGTCGAGGCTGGCGAGCATCGTTGCCGTCAGACCAGCGAGCCCGACGAGCACGACGAGCGCCGAGAGGGCAAACAGCGTCTGCTCGACCATGACGAGGGTCTGCCACAGTTCGTCGAGCGCCACGCCGGGCAACACCGCGAGCAGGGCCTCGCCCGGGAAGCCATTGATGTGGCGTTGCACACTGAAAACGCCGGCGCGGTTTTCCAGGCCAAGCAGCACGGCGGTGATTTCCTTCGGCTGCAAATCGAACTTGCGCACCAGCCCGGCGGGTATCTGCAGACCCGGTAGCGGCGCGCCGCTCGCCCAGTCCAGATGAATGGCCGTAATGGCCTCAAGGCTGACATGCACGGTGCGGTCAGCGGGCGTGCCGGTCGGCGCCAGCACACCGACGACGGCAAAGGGCTTGTCCTCGTGTTCCGGCCCGGCCTCGGCCATGCCGTGCGTAACGACGACGCGATCACCAACGCGATAGCCGAGTTGCCGCGCAACCTCGCTGCCGATGACTGTTTCGAAAATGCCGTCGATGCTCCCGGCGAAGGAACGGCCGGCGGCGAGAGCAAGCGGGCGACCATCCGCATAGCGAAGGCGCTCGAAATAGTCAGGGCTCGTCCCAAGGACGGGAAAGCCGCCATGCGAATCGCCGAGCGACAGGGGAACGGCCCAGGCGACGGCGGGATGCCTGGCGATGGCTTGGTAGCTGTCCCAGCGGATGTTGTTTGTCGCGGCGCCAGAGTGGAAGACGGCGTAGAGCATCAACTGGACGCTCCCGGTTCGCGCGCCAACGACGAGGTCGACGCCGGCGATCGACTGCGCGAAGCTCTGGCGCGCATCGTGGCGCACACGTTCGACGGCAAGCAGCAGGGCGGCGGCGAGCGCAATGGCGCAGAGCGTAATGCCCAACGTGAGACGCCGCGCCCAGGCGCTCTTCAGGGCCAGGACGAGCACCGCCTTCATGCTGTCGCTTCCCGGACAATGCGGTTGATTTCACCGAGCGCGAGCACGCGGTCGAAATGGGTGGCGAGGCGCGCGTCGTGGCTGACGAACAATAGCGTGGCTCCGGCAGCGGCCGCCTCGCCGAGCAGCAGGTCGATGAAAGCCTGCTGACGCGGCGCGTCGAGCGCCGACGTGGGTTCGTCGGCGATGATGATCTCGGGCCGACCGATCAGCGCGCGGGCCGCGGCCACGCGCTGCTGCTGGCCAACGGACAGATCAGAGGCCGGCTTGCGCCAGAGTCCGCACGCAAGATCGAGATGGGTCAGCAAGCGTGCCGCCTCGGCTGAAGGATCGCCGGCGCGCCGCTTGCGCGGTGCCGAGAAGGTGCACGGCAGCAGCACGTTGTCGAGAGCCGACAGCCAGGGCAGCAGGTTGAACTGCTGGAAGACGAAGCCGATGTGGTCGGCGCGGAAAGCGTCTCGCGCCCTGCCGCCCAGCGCACTGGTCGTCTGCCCGAGCAACTCGATGCTGCCACGCTCGGGCAGGGTGACGCCGCCGAGCAGCGCGAGCAGGGTGCTCTTGCCGGAACCTGAAGGTCCGTGCAGAAAAACGCGTTCTCCGGCAGCGATCTCCAGCGCCGGGATGTCGAGGCAGGCATCGCGCCGGCGAGGCCAGCGATAGAGGAGATCGCGGATGCGCAACGCGCCGGAAGTCATGCTGGCGGACTTACCAGACCAGCATGGGCTTGTTCGGCGCCAGGCGCATGGCGCCCTGGCCGCCCGGCCCGACGCGCTGGGTTTCGAGGCGGTAGAGGCGCTTGAAGTCCTTGAAAAGCGTCGTCTCGACACTCTTCAGCGCAGCCACGTTGGCGCAGCGATAGACGTAGCTCGCGTCGATGTCGGCGTGCTCACCTGCCGCCTGGTGCGACTTGCCGTCGAGAAAAGGTAGAGCGACTTCCTTCCGCTGCAGTGTGCATTGGGCGGCAGCGCTCGGCGCGAACGGTACCGCCTCGAGTACCCTGGCGGCCGCCGCCAGCGCGGCCTTCTCCTTGTCGTTCTTCGGCGCACGCTCAAAGCCGACTGCTGCGTCGAGAGGCAGCTCGAGGTGCAGCGTAATGCTGTCCTTATCGACGGCCACATCGAGGCGGCCTTCGCCATGCACGTGCTTGTGCTGGGCGAAGGCCGGCAGCGCATAGAGCAAAGCGGCAAGCAAGACGGGGTGTTTCATGGGCGGTCTCCAAAAATCAATGGGAGTGCCCGCTGCCGAGCAGCATTACCGCGATGCCGCTGGCGAGCAGCAGGCCATGCCAGAGGATGCCCTGCTGCTCTCGCTTGAGGCGCGGCATCAAATCGGCAATCGCGATGTAGACAAAACTGGCAGCGGCAACGGTAATGATGTAGGGCACCCAGGCTTGCGCGCCCTCCAGCGCCAAGAAACCGGCGATACCCCCGACCAGCGAAGCGAGACTGGAAACACCGTTCCAGAACAACGCACGCGCGCGTTGCCAGCCGGCGGCGAGCAGAATGGCAAAGTCACCTGCTTCCTGCGGCACCTCGTGCGCGACCACGGCCAGCGTGGCCGCCCAACCGAGCGTCGGGTCGGCAAGAAAGGCAGCGGCAATCAGCAGGCCGTCGGTGAAATTGTGAAAACCATCACCAACGAGGATGCCAACCGCCTCGCCGCCATGCAGGTGGTGATGATCGTGCGTGTGGTCCTCGCAGAAATCGCTGTCGGCGTGGCTGTCGTTGTCGTGTGCGTGGCGCCAGATAGCGAACTTCTCAAGCGCGAAAAAGCCGAGGATACCGGCCAGCAGAACGGGAAAGACCTCATGCGGCGTCAGCCCCAGCTCGAGCGCTTCCGGCAGCAGGTGAAGCATGGCGGTGGACAGCAACACGCCGATTGAAAAGCTCACGGCATAGCTGAGCCATTTTCTCGGCAGACCGAACAAGACCAATGCGGCGGCGACCAGACTGAGCAGGCCGCCCAAGAGGCAGGCGAGCAGAATCTGGACAAGCAGCGCAAGAGAGGTCATGGGAGCGGATTGGAGCACAACTCGGCTGCAAATGCAACATTGTTGCAAACAGTCGGGTCATGTGTTCTCATTGACGCATGACCACGACAGTTGAGTGCAGCCCTGGCCAATGGGTCCGGACGCATGCCTGATCGAGCCAAGCTTCAGCGCTGGTGTGCCTGGATGTGGCTGGCAGCGTGTCTGCTGGGGACGCAGCTCGTCCACGCCGGGCATGGCATCGAACATGCCTTGCAGGCGCACGACCAGGCTTGTGTCGACTGCCTAGCGTCACCAGGCATGCTGGCTGTGCCGGTGCGCCCGGCGCAGCCATTGCCTCCGGTTGCCGCCCGCCTGGGCGAAGCGCCCGCCATTCTGCCGGCACCGACTTCTGCCCGGCACTTGTCGTTCCGCAGCCGTGCCCCACCGCTGATCCAAAGCCGCTGATGCCCACCATTTCAACCGCTTTGGAGTATCGACATGAAGCAAACCCCGATGTGGACGCTGGCTGCTGCCGGCGTTCTGACCAGCTTGTCCGCCATTGCGGCAGACGACGATCTGAAAGCCCTGCGCGCCGAAATCGTGCAGATGAAACAAGCCTACGAGCAGCGCATTGTCGCGCTGGAAAGCCGTCTCAAGGAAGCCGAGACCGCACGTGCCGCGACACCACCGGCAGCCGCTGGCCAATCCGCCGGGCAGGTCAGCTCCGGCAGCGCCTTCAATCCGCAGATGTCGCTCATTCTCGACGGCGTCTACTTCCGCGACAACAAGAAAGGCGGCAGTAGCGATCGCTACGAGCGTATCGACGGCATCAACCACAGCCACCAGCACGAAGAGCATGCGCATGGCGAACTTGACCGCGGCTTCAACCTGCGCGAAACGGAGCTGGCTTTCTCGGCCACCGTCAGCCCGTACTTCGACGCCACGGCGATGCTGACCATCAGCCAAAATGGCGACGTCGAACTCGAGGAAGCCTTCTTCGACACACGCAGTCTGCCCTACGGCCTGCAAGTGCGCGGCGGCAAGTTCCTCTCCCGCATCGGCTATCTCAACGCGCAGCATCCGCACACTTGGGACTTCGTCGACCAGAACCTGCCCTACCGCACGCTACTTGGCGAACACGGCCTGGCCGACACTGGCGTCCGCCTGACCTGGTTGCCGAAGACCGGCAGCTGGTATACGCAACTGGGACTGGAGTTGTTGCAGGGCACCGAGCAGATCTTTGCCACGAGCGGCGAGGAAACCCCTGCTGCACGTGCCGATGGTGCCCCCCTGGCTGCAACGAGCGCCGGATCGCTGGCCGGCAAGAAGTCCGGTCCGCGGCTGACGACGTTGTTCGCCAAATTCGGACCCGATCTCGGCAACAGCCACGCACTGCAGTTCGGGGCGTCCTACGCACGCTCCAGCCAGCATCAGGAGGTGCATGATCACACGCTCGCGCATGCCGACGCCCAGGTTTTCGCCCTCGAGGGCAAGGGTAGACTGTTCGGCCTGGATGCGGTCTACAAGTATGATGCCGGTGGCTTCGGTGGCCGGGGCAATGTCAAGCTGGTGGCCGAATACCTTCGCCAAGACAAGGATATGAAAATTGCGTTCCATGAGAATGGGGCGCTCCTCGGCGAAAGGCGCGACTTCACGCAGGACGGTGTGGTCGTGCAGGGTACGTACGGCTTCCTGCCTCACTGGCAGGCCGGGGTACGCTACGACGCCACCGGCCTGACCAACAGGCTCGACGGATCAGCCGGCAACATCTGGGAGAAAAACAAGTCCGACCGCTGGACCTTCGCCTTGACGCGCAACATCGGCGAATTCTCCTTGCTCCGCCTGCAGGCGTCGCGCGCCAATCTCTGGCTGGACGGCGTCAAGGAGAACGTCAACCAGATCTTCCTGCAGTACCAGCATAGCCTTGGCGCCCACGGGGCGCATACGTTCTGAAGGAAACAGCGATGAAAGTCTTACTGTTCTTTCTTGCCCTGCTGATCGCCTTGCCGACCTGGGCGCTCGACGTGGTGGCTACCACCTCGAGCATGGGCATGCTGGCGCGCGAGGTCGGAGGCCCGCCGGTCAAAGTGACCGAACTGGCTGCACCTGAGCGCGACGCGCATATGCTGCAAGCGCGACCATCGATGCTGCGCGCCTTGCGCGATGCGCAGCTGGTCGTCGCTGTCGGCGCCGAGCTGGAAGTCGGCTGGCTGCCCGCCGCCATCCGGAGCGCCGCCAACCCGGTGATCCTGCCCGGGCGACCCGGCTACTTCGAAGCGGCAGCGCAGGTACCGCTGCTCGATGCCGGACAGGCGGCCGACCGCGCGCACGGCGACGTGCATCCGGCCGGTAATCCCCACGTCAACCTCGACCCGCAGCGCATGGCAACGATTGCCAAGGCACTGGCAGAACGTTTCGCCCGCCTCGATGCCGCCAACGCGGCGGCCTACCGGGAACGCGCCGAGCGCTATGCCGCTGCCACCGATGCCCGCACGCCAGAGTGGAAGCGAAAAGCAGCCGGCGGCTCCGGCGCGGTGCTCTACCACCAGGATGGTGCCTACCTGCTCGCCTTCCTCGGGCAGCCACTACTCGGCACGCTCGAACCTGTGCCCGGCGTGCCACCGACAGCGGCGCACATCGAGGGACTGGCCACAAGACTGAAGGGGCGGCGCGGCGTCGTTCTGCATACGCCCTACCAGCCGTCTGCGGGGGCCGAGAAGCTGGCCGGACTGCTCGCATGGAAGTCTGGCATCGTGCCACTCGACCCGCCGTCCGGGGCTGGCGCCGAGCAGTACTTTGCCTTGCTTGATCGCTGGATCGAGGCGCTGGCGGCCAAATGACGGCCTTGCTGACGCTCACCGACGTGGTGACCGGCTATGCGCGCGCTGTCTCGCCGGCGACAAGCTTGTCGGTCGCCCGCGGCGAGGTCGTCGGGCTTGCCGGTGCGAACGGCATCGGGAAGTCGACCGTGCTGAAGGCGATCCTCGGCTTGGCCCGCGTCTTTGCCGGCCGCCTCGAATGCGCGCCGCACGCCCGCATCGGCTACCTGGCGCAGCAACCGGTACGCCTGCCCGAGTTGCCTTTGTCCGGCCGAGAGATGCTGCGCTGCTTGGGCGCCGATGCGCTGCAGCCGCCAGCCCGCCTGGCGGCCAGATTGGCAACTCGGGTGGACCGGCTGTCGGGCGGAGAGTACCAATTACTCTGCCTTTGGGTCTGCCTCGCCGGTGCAGTCGATCTCGTCTTGCTCGACGAGCCGACGAACAATCTCGACGGCGACCATGTGCAGGTCGCGATCGCGGAGATCGTCGCTGCCCGGGCGCAGCGGGCAGCGCTGGTTGTCAGTCACGACCGCTTGTTCCTTGAAGCGGTGTCCACCCGCATTGTCTTTCTCAAGCCGAGCGATGGATAGCCTTTTCGTGGTGCCGTTTTTCGCCGGACTGGCGGTGGCCATCCTGCTGCCGCTCGTCGGCAACTTGCTGCGGCTGCGCGACGAATGGCTGGCAACGCTTGGCCTCGCCCATCTCGCTGCCGCCGGCGCACTGATCGGCCTCGCCTGGGACTTGCCGCCGATCGTCGGCGCACCCATAGGCGCTGTGCTGGGCGGCGCCCTCAAGCATGCCGCAGGCGGTCGAGGCCACTCGGCCTACGGACTGATGATTCTCGCCGGCTGGTCGGCAACGCTGCTCGTTGCAGCGAATACGGTGCTCGGCGAAGCGCTTGCCCACGCCGTCGTCGACGGGCAGATCTACTTCGCAGGCGGGCGCGAGCTGCTGATCGATGCCACCCTGCTGCTCGCAGCCATGCCGATCTTGCGCTACCTGGCACCCCGCCTGGTCGCCGCTCGGCTGTTTCCCGAGCGCGAATCGGCGAACCGTCTGCCCGTTTGGCGCTGGCACCTGGGTTTCGATCTGCTCGCCGCCCTTGCCATCGCGCTCGCCACGGCAACCGTCGGCCTGATGGCGTCCTTCGCGCTCATTCTCGTGCCCGCCTGGATCGCGTTTCGCCACGCGCGCGACTGGTGGAGGGCAAACCTGCTGGCGGTTGTGGTCGGCGTCTGCGGCTATGCGCTCGGCTTCTCGCTGGCCCTGGCCTCCGACCAGCCCTTCGGCCCGCTCTTGACTGCTGCGCTGCTTGCCCTGTTCGCCGTGGTCGAGGTCGGCGGGCGCCTGCGAAAGCTGGCCGCACGTGGCGAGTGACTGACGCCGGCCCTGTCGCCAGCGACGCGACCTGCCGCGGTCTCGGTCTACTTGTTGGCGGCGCGCGAACCCGCCAACGCAGCAAAAACGCCGAGGCCAATGAACATCAGGCCGCCGAAAAGTCGACCGACCTGGGCGCAGCCAAGGCCGCGCAAGCGCGGCGCAAGCAGACCGGCAGCCAGGGCATAAACGCTGTCGGTCAGGGCGGCGATGACGACGAAGAAGGTACCCAGGGTCATGCTCTGCAGAACGAGCGACGCGTCGGAGCTCAGGAACTGCGGCAGGAACGCGGCAAAGAAGATTGTCGTTTTTGGATTCAGCAAAGCGACGACAAGACCGTCACGGAACACGCGATTGAGGGAAGTCGCTGCCGGGACCGCGGCGGCCGGCTCAACCGGGCGCGCGCGGAACATGCGCACGCCAAGATAAACCAGGTAAAGCGCACCGGCGTACTTGACGAGCGTGAATGCCGACGCCGATGCGGCAAACAGCGCAGCCAGCCCGAGCGAAGCGGCCAGGGCATTGCCGAGGTTGCCGAGGGCAACGCCGAAGACAGACAGCAAGCCATGGCGCCGGCCTTGGACGAGGCTGCGGGTGACGATATAGAGGACGCCGGGACCGGGGGTAACGGCCAGAATGATGCTTGACAAGAGAAAGGCCGAAAAAAGGGGCCAGGGTGGCAACAGTTCGTGCATGGCGGTAAATCCCCAGTGGCAGTTTGTTGACCGGGCGCGTCGAGGCTATCGCACGGCGTGGTCCACCAGCAAGGCCGCGAAGAGCAAAGCCAGGTACATGATGGACCAACGAAAGGTTTTCGCTGCAGCGCGATCGGAGTAGCGCCGCCAGACCATCCACGCATAAGCGAGAAACACGCCATCGAGGATCAGCGCGGCAAGCAGGTAAAGCACGCCGCTCATTTCTACGGCGAAAGGCAGGAGCGTGACCAGCGCCAGCCCGACAGTATAAAGGAAGACGTGCCGACGAGTGTATTCGGCGCCGTGCGTCACCGGTAGCATCGGCAAACCCGCGGCGGCGTATTCGCGCGCGCGGTAGAGCGCCAACGACCAGAAATGCGGCGGCGTCCAGACGAAAATGATCAGGAAAAGCAGCCAGGCCTCCATTGGCGTCTGGCCAGTCACCGCCGCCCATCCGAGAACAGGCGGCATGGCGCCGGCCGCGCCTCCGATGACGATGTTCTGCGACGTGCGCGGCTTCAGGTAAATCGTGTAGATGAGCGCGTAGCCGACGAAAGTGCCCAACGTCAGCCACATGGTGAGCGGGTTGACCAGCCGGTAGAGCAGCGAAAGCCCAACACCGCCAAGGACACCAGAGAAAAAGAAGGTCTCGAAGACACCCACCTGGCGTCTGGGCAGAGGCCGTGTGCGCGTGCGCGCCATGGCGGCATCGATGTGCTCTTCGATGAGGCAATTGACCGCTGCCGCTGCCCCGGCGACGAGCGCAATACCGGCCGTGCCGGCGAGCAGGATGGGCAAGGGAACCATGCCCGGCGCAGCCATGAACATGCCGATCACGGCGCAGAAAACGATCAGCGACACGACGCGCGGCTTGGTCATCGCGGCAAAGGCACGCAGGCGCTGGCAGGACGTGGGCAGCACAGGATTGCCGGGTTTCATCGACGGGCGACCAATGGTTTGCGGTAAGCAAGTGTAGCACCGGACAACGCGGACGGAGGGCCCGAAGAGCGCCGTCTGCGGTCGGTGAACAGACCGACGCGACGATACGCGCGAGCGCCAACGCGGCCCGCCGGTTGCGTGTCCGGCACGCGGTCTAGTGAGGAGGCCGGTCTCATCGGTGTGTCGTCTCCCGGCGAGAGCTCAGCGGACCAGCGCCGGATAGTCGACCAACATGCGCGCCAGATCCTGCGGCGGCGAGAACACTGCCTTGAGGCGCCCTTGCGGATCGATCAGGTAAATCGCCGCACTGTGGTCCATCAGATAGGCGGAACTCTTGTCCTCATCGTGGCGCAGATAGTAGACACCCAAATGCTTGACGAGCGGCGCCACCGCTTCGTCACTGCCCGTCACGCCGACGAAGTCGGAATCGAAGGCAGCCGTGTAGTTCTTCAGCGTCTCCGGCGTATCGCGCGCCGGATCGAGCGAGACCATCACCACCAGCGGTGGTTTGATCTTGCGCTCCACCAACTTCGATTTAAGCTCCTTGAGCAGCAGGAGCGCGGTCGGGCAGACGTCCGGGCAGAACGTGTAGCCGAAGAACATCAAGGTCCACTGGCCGCCGAGCGCCGGGTTCTCGAACTTCCCACGCACGCTAAGCAGCGAGAAGGCCGGCAGCGGTTTCTCATCATTGAGCACCGTGGCCGAAGACAAGCGCTGCTGGCCGGGGTCAAAAGCCGGCGC
>WBZP01003048.1_pt1 | contig 18581 bp, 12 predicted proteins | sample 5204301 | NCBI WGS metagenome assembly WBZP01 (sample SAMN12412401, study PRJNA552823) | activated sludge metagenome | isolation source: activated sludge from nitrification reactor of wastewater treatment plant... | place: USA: Pennsylvania | collected 2017 | reverse complement strand
CACGAGATAATCACGAGCCCCCTCCGGCGTGCTCTTGGTCAGAATCGGCGTCTCAACCTCCAAAAAGCCTTCGGCATTCACAAATTCTCTGGTGGCCTGTGTAATGCCGTGCCGAAGACTCAACAGCTGCTGCATCCTGGGGCGACGAAGATCCAAGAACCGATACTTCAGCCGGATGGACTCCGTGACATCCGCATCGTCTTCGATTAAGAAGGGCGGCGTCTTAGATTCGTTGAGAATCTCCACCTCGTCGACAAAGACTTCGATGTCACCGGTCGAGAGATCAGGGTTTTTCGACTCATCCGGTCGCGCCATGACCTGCCCGGTCACGGAGACAACACATTCACTGCGGAGCGCGTGAGCCGCTTGATGACACTGAAGATTCCGTTCAGCATTGAAGACCACCTGCGTAATCCCCGTGCGATCCCGCAGATCGATAAAGATGACCATGCCATGGTCTCGCCGGCGCTGCACCCATCCGTTCAAAACTACGGTCTGGCCAATCTGGGCCTTCTTCAACTCTCCACAGCGATGCGTACGAATCTTCATGCCCCCCTGACTTTCTTCGAAGAAAATTGTTTCGCTCGTGCCGGCTTGGCCCATCCCGCTTGCCGAACTGGGCGCTTCGATTTTGGCGTCGGCTCTTCTCCCCGCTCGACCGCGTCTTTCCGTTCTTCTACGAGCTCTCGGAGTGCGTTTGCCTCCCGATCGCTCAAGAATCGAAATTCCCCTGGGGCAAGCCCGCCCAAGGACAAGGGCCCCATCCGTATTCGCTGTAATTTCAGCACGGGATGTCCGACTGACTCCAACATCCGTTTGACTTGATGTTTCCGCCCTTCTCGGATGGTGACCTCCAGCCAAGAGTTCTGCTCCGCCTTCTTCACCTTCTTCACATAGGCGGGACCGGTCATGCCATCTTCGAGCCTCACCCCCTGCTCCAACTGTCTGATCTCCTCGTCCCCCAACACTCCCTTCACCTTGATCAGATAGGTTTTAGGCACATGGTATCGCGGATGTAACAGGGCTTGGGCCAGCTCACCATGATTCGTTAATAACATCAACCCTTCGCTATCAAAATCCAATCGTCCGACTGGAAACACTCGCACCAGGACGCCGTGCAAAAAATCCTTCACGGTCGGGCGCCCGCCCGGATCATCTAAAGTGGACATCACGTTCTTCGGCTTATTCAACACCAGATACACGAACGGCTGTGCGGAAGTCAGGTGTTTGCCATCGACCTTCACGTGGTCGCGCCCGGCATCGACCTTTGTTCCGAGTTCGGTCACGACCTTGCCGTTGACCGTCACGCGACCGCTGGCGATCATCATCTCCGCCTTCCGGCGAGACGAGAGACCCGTACTTGCAATGAGCTTTTGGAGACGGAGTTCCATTGTTTTTATTGACCTTCCTCTTATATCTTATTGTGGAGAGCTCACTCTCTTAGACTTCTACAATAAGCACCACCTAAGAAAACCTCGACTAATTCGAAGTTTTGAGGATAAATCAGCCGAATCACCAGAGGCTCGAGAAAAGGTCACCTAATAATCAAAATTACACTCTTCCAAAATATCACAATCTCCAACACTTATAGACCTTTTTACAGTCAGGACAAGAAGGCAAGCACATGCGAAGCTAGATGAATGGCACCAGCCTCTGTCAAGTGTCCATAATCAAAGGCGGCAAGCGATGGATTACCATTTAATGGCACAACAGCTCGACAGATACCATCCTCATTACAAAAAGAGTCTAAAGCAGAAACAAAAACAACTCCATTTTGATCCGCTACCGACTTCAGATGCTCATCTATCTTTCTTAACTCTCCATAAAGTGGAGACCGCAAAGCGACATTTTCCTCCATTAGCACCCCATGCTTCAACATAAGCAAAGGCAAACTACCTGTCCACAGAGGCACACCTCCAATGAGTACAATCTTGGTTTTCGGGGAAAGCTTCCTAATAGTCGAAATGGTATCGGACAACAGAGATAACCTACCACCATAATAAGAGTGCCAATATCCATGCATAATCATAATCTCAGGCTGAAGACGACGAATCTCATCAATAATATACTTATTTGTTTCACCACAATACTTCGCAGTCACAAAGTCTCGTCCATAAATGGGCGGACAATTATTTGATGTATATTGGATTACATTGGAGCGCAAGACCCGCAAGCCAATAGATAAAGCTGCTGCGTGAGAATCCCCCCATACAAGAAGCTTGGGAGCATCACTATCTACATCCGTACACTCTCCTGCAAAGTTTGAGGGTGGCTGGCTAGCACTATCTAGAAAGCATCGATTCCTTCTTGCCTTACCCGAAAAATCGTAAGAAACGAAGGAGTAAACCTTTTGTTCTTCAACGGTCAGCGGATAGCTTTTCTTCATATGAGGGAGAGCAATTCCCACAATACCAAAAACTAATAACCCCACAAGCGAGAGCGCAACAACGCCCCTTCCACCGTATCGCTGCTGCCTAAAGGGCAGCTCCACAAACCTCCAACTGCAATAGGCTAAGCCCAGGGAGAGTAGTGACAATAGAGCAAATACAACTCTGCTGGGCTCTTCAACACAATACTGCCTAGTGAAAGCAAAAATTGGCTGATGCCAAAGGTAAGCGCTGTAACTAATCAGGCCGACCATTACCATTATCTTCTGGCTAAGAAATTTCCCTACAACAGTTATACTGCTAGAGCACAAAATAACAAGAGCTGCACCACCAGTCGGAACTAAAGTATAGAAACTCGGGAATGGCATTTGCTTGTCGAAGAAAACCGTCGAATAGCAGATAAGACAAAGACCTATCACGCTTCCTAATTGGAGAAACTTTTCAGCGAATTCCTTTTTATGCCCCATTATATCTACACTGTAATAAGCGACTACACCACCAAGCAACAACTCCCAAAACCGTGTAGGCAACATATAGAAGTTTAGCGATGGAACATTTTGAGAACCCCATTGAGCCATCAGCACGCTAAGAACGGCAATCCCCAATACAACTTTTATCCAGCGCCACCCCAAACGCCATATAATCACCAGCACAATCGGAGCAATTGCATAATATTGTTCCTCAACGGCTAAACTCCATGTATGAAGCAGCGGCTTCAATTCAGAGGCAGTATCAAAATATGACGAGTTTCTCCAAAAATAAATATTTGACGAAAAAGTGACTACGGCAACCAGGCTATCCGCAAAGTCGCGCAAATCATTCGGATAAAGAATAAGCCACGCAAAAGGCAAGCAGGAGAACAGCACCAAAAATAATGCGGGCAATATTCGCCTTGCTCGCCTTTCATAAAAATTCAAGACACTAAACTTGCCCTCTTTCAGCTCCGACAAGATAATGGTGGTAATCAGGTAACCGCTAATAACAAAAAACACATCCACTCCAACAAAACCACCACCAAAAAGTGAAAATCCTGCATGAAATAATATTACTGAAACAACCGCAAGAGCACGCAGGCCATCAACCTCTGGGCGATACTGCATCAAAGCCATCTTTCCAATTTCAGCTTCACAAACCAAATTCTGTTAAAGAGCAGCCCCATGAAACAGCCATCAGTCGAGATCGACCGATAACTCCTCCGCTGTCCAACAGGTCTTTCCCGGAACACCATGAGACGGAATTCATTCAACATAGCCTTATGGAAGCATTCGTAAAGGCCGATGATCTGTGGATGTCGCGTCTTTGCCTTGGTGCGATCGATATTCTCCACCGCCAGATAGAGGGGGACTTTACCGTACTCTCAGGGCAAGTGTTAGCACTTACAGATGATGCAGCCGCTGAAGCCAACATTCCTCATGCCAATCCCCCCACCGCCATCTCTTTGCACGTTGCTCGACAAGAACGGATCTTTCTTTTAACTTCCGGCTCACTACGCATTCCACGGTCTCCACCATCCACGAAAACGCGTTTAGCGGAATCACTCTGACCAGGCGAAGAGTGCCCCGTCCTACCCCTACATTCTCAAAAACCAATCTGAGTTAAATTCTCCTACAGCCTGGAGGACCTTCCTGAAATGTTTCGCTATTCCGGGGCAAGAGGATCTTCCGCCGAAAACATATCATCGACACCAAAGTCGTACTGAGTCTTGTAAACAACATGTGCCCGTCGATGGAGTTTCATCGGCAGCCATCATCGCCCTAGACGAACAACAGAGATCTCCCTGCCTCCATTGTCAGACAGAAAACTCCTGCTGGATTAGAAGAAGCGAATAACCGGCACAACCATTGTGTCAAAGTCCGCTCACTTGAGATACTCATACTTTCAGTGGTAACCTCAAAAGAGTTCCTCAATCTACAATGAGAATTGCCAGACCGAACGGCACGCTCCGAAATGAAATCGAGAAAAGTATAAAGAGAGATACCCATATGAGCAGCATTTCCCCACCCGCCTCAATGTTGGCTCACGACCGTCTCACTGGCGAGAAGTCCTTCATATGGCTTCCTTCGTCCGATTATCGGGCTCATCAAACGCCACAAGCCTCGGACAAACCGTAAACCCAAACGCCCCCTTTCCTTACCCCAAGCTCCCAGATACCCAAATAATGAATGATAGCTTCAGAGATGGATCGTTTCTATAATTATGTTCCTGATTTTCAGTGGTGAATCCCATCGACAAACCAGACCTGTATTTGAAGATTCCTACTCCCACTCAATCGTACTCGGCGGTTTCGAGCTGATGTCGTAGACCACCCGATTCACACCCTTCACTTCGTTGATGATCCGGTTCGACATGCGACCGAGTACCTCGTTTGGAATCTTCGCCCAATCGGCCGTCATCCCATCGACGCTGGTCACCGCGCGAATCGCAACGACGTGCTCATACGTCCTCTGATCGCCCATCACTCCCACCGTGCGAATCGGCAACAGCACGGCAAAAGCCTGCCAGATTTCTCGGTAGAGCCCCGCACTCCGAATTTCCTGATCGACGATGGCTTCCGCTCCGCGAAGAATTGCCAACCGTTCCGACGTCACCGCACCCAATACGCGAATGGCCAATCCCGGTCCTGGAAACGGCTGCCTCCAGACGATGTCGTCGGGCAATCCCAGTTCTGTTCCCAACACCCGCACCTCATCTTTGAAAAGCTCTCGTAGCGGTTCAATCAGCTTGAGCTTCATACGCGCCGGTAATCCACCGACGTTATGGTGGGTTTTGATCGTAGCGGAAGGTCCCTTGAAGCTCACGCTCTCGATGACGTCCGGGTAGAGCGTCCCCTGAACGAGATACTTGCTGCCTTTTAATTTCTTGGATTCCACCTCAAACATCTTGATGAACTGCCGGCCGATGATCTTTCGCTTTCGTTCAGGATCCGTCACATTCTTCAGTGCAGCCAGAAATGGTTTCGTCCCATCGAGCACGCGGAGATTCAAATGCAGCTGTGAGGCAAAGGTCTTCTGCACTTGCTCCCGTTCGCCAGCCCGCAGGACACCGTTATCAACAAAAATACAGGTAAGCTGATCCCCGATCGCCCGATGCGTCAGCGCTGCTGCGACAGAAGAATCCACCCCTCCGCTCAACGCACAGATGACTCGCTCTTTGCCGACCTGTTCACGAATCTGCTTGACCGCCGTGTCGACATAGGACTGCATGGTCCAAGTTGGTTTGCAGCCACAGATCTCGTACACGAAGTTGCAGAGAATCTTCGTCCCCTCCGGCGTATGCGCCACTTCAGGATGGAACTGTAAACAATAGATCCGCCGCTCGGCATCGTCCCGCTTCATCGCCGCAACGGGAGAGTTACCGGTATGCGCGATCGATCGGAATCCCGGCGGCATCCGTTCGATCCGATCCCCATGCGACATCCAGACCGTCGTCAGCTTCTTGCTCCCCACGCCTTGAAAGAGATCACTCGCATCATCGATCATGAGCTCTGCACGACCATATTCACGATGGGTCGACTTGGCGACTTCTCCTCCAGACAGATGCGTCACCAGCTGCATTCCGTAGCAGATCCCCAAGATCGGGATGTTTTGATCAAATAGCTCCTTGGCAATGATCGGGGCCTTTTTTTCGTAGACGCTGGACGGTCCGCCGGACAGCACAATGCCCTTCGGCCGATAGGCCAGGATAGTCGCCAATGAGGCCGTACAGGGGAAAATCTGCGAGTAGACCTGCGCCTCGCGAATGCGGCGGGCAATCAACTGCGTGTACTGCGACCCGAAGTCCAAAACCAGAATTCTATCGTGCCAGAGTTCCATCTTGATGCGGTAACGAGTAAGAGGTGAGGCGTAAGGGGTACCTATTCATCACAGGACTGGTTAGGACTCGGCCCCCTCACTCCTTACTCCTAACCCCTTACCGAAACTATTCCCAATCCATTCGATAGTTCGGCGCTTCTTTGGTAATAATCACATCGTGAACATGACTCTCTCGGAGACCGGCGACGGACTGCCTGATGAATGTGGCGTTCTTCTGGAGATCGGAAATCGACTTACACCCGCAGTATCCCATGCCTGATCGGACACCACCGACCAATTGATACACCACAGCCGCCAAGGGCCCCTTGTACGGCACACGCCCTTCGATTCCTTCAGGAACCAACTTCTGCGCCGGGCGTCCCCCCTGTCCATAGCGATCGCCGCCTCCGCGCTCCATCGCGCCGATGGACCCCATGCCGCGGTAGACCTTATAGGTTCTGGCCTGATACAGCACGGTCTCTCCGGGAGACTCTTCCGTTCCGGCAAACAACCCACCGAGCATCACCGACGAGGCCCCCGCCGCGAGCGCTTTGGCAATGTCACCGGAAAACTTGATGCCGCCATCCGCAATGACTGGAACTCCGGTCCCCCGCAAGACCTTGGCACAATCAGCAATGGCCGTCAGCTGAGGCATGCCGGCACCGGACACGATCCGCGTTGTACAGATCGACCCCGGCCCAACTCCAACCTTCACCGCATCGACTCCGACTTTCAGCAGATCCTTTGCCGCCTCTGCCGTGCCAATGTTGCCCGCAACCAGCTCAAGGTCCGGATACAGCTTTTTGATCATCTTCGCCGTATTCAACACGGCTTGTGAGTGGCCGTGGGCGGTATCAATCACCACAAGATCCACACCTGCCTTCTTCAACAGGGTCACGCGTTCTTGAGTATCTTGCCCAACACCGACCGCTGCTCCGACCCGCAAGCGTCCATGCCCGTCCTTGCACGCATTGGGATATTTAATCCGCTTTTCGATATCCTTGATGGTGATGAGGCCTTTCAATTCATACTGCTTGTTGACGACCGGCAACTTTTCAATCCGGTGTTCATGAAGAATCTCTCGCGCCTTTTCGAGACTGGTACCTTCCGGCGCCGTCACGAGACGATCCCGTTTCATCACCTGCGACACTTTCAGGTCCATTCGGCTTTCAAACCGCAGATCTCGATTCGTTAATATCCCTACCAGCTTCCGGCCCTTAGTGACGGGAATCCCGGAAATACGATATTTCGCCATGAGCTGATGCGCGTCTCGGATAGTTTCATCAGGAGAAATCGTGACGGGATCCATGATCATCCCGCTTTCGGACTTCTTGACCCGATCCACCTCCATGGCTTGATCCGCCGGAGAGAGGACCCGATGCATAATACCGATTCCCCCCTCACGGGCCATCGCAATCGCCAATCGCGATTCTGTCACCGTATCCATGGCCGCACTGACCAGCGGAATATTGATCCTGATGTTCCGGGAAACAAAGGTGCTCGTATCGACTTCATTGGGCAGAATCTGTGACTTAGCCGGTACCAGAATCACGTCATCGTAGGTCAGTCCCAATCGCGGCTCTTTATCAAGCATCGTTCCCTCGTCAGACCTTCTGAGTTCGTTGCGCTTTTTCCAGCTCGGCCAGATCCTCTGCTTCGTCTTGCAGCCGCTCGCTCCCCTCTTCCGCCGGCATGAACTGCTGCACTCTGGTGTTACCGCTATCGATAACAAACACACTGCCTTTGGCATCGACGGTAACCCCGTACGGGAAATTAAACTGCCCGTCACCGTTGCCGAACCCGCCCCACTGGGTGATGAAATTGCCCTCACGGTCGAACTTTTCGATCCGATGATTTCCCGTATCCGTTACATAGACATCGCCAGCTCCATCAACGGTGATCCCCCATGGCGAGCGCAGCTGCCCGGCCTCCTGCGCCAAGGAGCTGCTGGCATGTCCGGCTGCCGGACTGCCTCCCCATTTCGTCAAGAGCTGCGGCAAGACGTTGGTACTGGTGTCGAATTTCTGAATGCGGTGATTGCCCATGTCGACGACGTAGACGGTTCCGTCCTCCTGGTCGACAGCCACTCCGCGTGGGAAATAGAACTGCCCATCGCCGTTACCGAAGCTGCCCCAGGCCATGATGAACTCGCCCGTCATGTCGAACTTTTGCACGCGAAAATTGGCACTGTCGACGACATAGACATAGCCCCGCACACGGTCGACGGCAATGCCCCAGGGGGCATTGAACTGCCCCTCGCCATTCCCACGTGAGCCGAATTTCATCAAATAGCCACCGAGTTTTCCATCGAACTTCTGCACGCGATGGTTGTTGGTATCGACCACCCAAACATCGCCCTTTCCGTCGCAGGCAATGCCGGTGGGGTTATGGAAGTTGGAATTCGCTGAACCGAAACTCCCCCACAAGATAATAAAGTTGCCCGCGCTGTCGAATTTCTGTACGCGATTGTTGCCGTTATCCACGACAAACAGCGATCCCTGCTGATCCACGCAGAGTCCGTACATCGGCGCCATGAATTCTCCGCCGTGCAACAACGATGCACCGCGGCCAGGCTTCCCCCATTTTGCGACACAGAGATAGCCCGAGGTATTGACAAGGATGGTGGTACTCGCCGGGGTCGAGACGTTGCCTCCAATGTCCTTAAACCATACATAAATCGTTTTCTGGCCGTCGGCTGGAGACAGAATAAACGGGATCGTCGCTCCAAATTTGATCGCCGGCGTCACTTCCACCCATCCCGGCGTGCCGGCCATGGGTGTCAATGGGCTCTCGGAAATGAAATACGCCCCGACGCCTGTGTCCAAGTCCGTCGCCGAGATGGTCACCACCACATCCGGCGAATTCGTCATGAAGGCCCCGTGGTTAATCACAGCATAGGGGTTCTGCGGAGCCGTGATATCGATCAGCACAGGCATCGCCGTCACTTCTTCGGACAACCCGCTTTCCGTCCCATCTTCAAACGATGCCGTTACAGCATAAAAATAGGGGGTATCATTGGTAAGCCCCTCGTGCGTGTAGGGATTCGTCACGCCTTCAATCTTGGTAGCCCCCTCAACCGTAATGTGGGGTGAGGTACTAAAATAGAGGTTGTAGGCCTGCGCGCCCGACACCTCCATCCAGCTCAGAAAGACCTCCGTGTCACCTGCTTTGACGGCAAGACTGCGAGGTGGCTGTACCACTCCGAGATCTGCAGCCTGTGCAGGCTGCTCTTTGCCGCGGTTTAATTCCTCTTCAGTCGGCACATACTTGAGAATGCGGTTATTCCCGCTATCGACGACGAAGACACAGCCTTCCTTGTCCACGGCGATCCCGTAGGGGAAGTTGAGCTGCCCTTCCGTCTTCCCGCGATTGCCAAATGAGCAGAGAAAAGTCCCGTTCCCATCGAACTTCTGGATCCGGTGATTGCCACTATCGACCACATACACATTCCCCAGGGCATCACAGGCGATCCCCCAGGGAGATCTGAATTGACCGGGTCCACTCCCCTCACGCCCCCACTTTGTCAGAAAACTTCCACGCGTATCGAATTTCTGAATACGGTTATTGCTTTCGTCGGCCACATAAATATTTCCGACAAAATCCACCGCGACCCCGCGTGGGAAAAAGAAGGCACCATCGAAGCTGCCGTCTCGCCCCCACTTCAACAGCGGCTGCCCGTCGGCTTGAAACTTCTGAATCCGCGCGTTGCTCGTGTCGGACACATAGACATTGCCGTCTTGATCAGTTGTGATACCCCATGGGACATCGAACCGCCCCATCTCCGCGCCGCGCCAGGCAAACCCGAACTTTCCCCAGGCCTTCTGGGCGTTGCCTTCGAGATCGAACTTCTGCACGCGATTATTCCCGCTGTCTGCCACATAGACAACATCGTCCGGTCCGACAGCCAACCCACGAGGGTAGTAGAACTGCCCTTCTTGCGAACTGGGTTCACCTCCCCATCGAGCCAGAAACTTCCCCGTCTTGTCGAACTTCTGAATAGAATGGTTGTCGGTATCCGCCACATAGAGATTGCCTTCCTTGTCGAGCGTGATACCGGTCGGAGAACTGAGCTCCCCATCATCGACTCCCTCGCATCCAATCACCATGGCGAGGAGATACGGCGATGGAATCGCCATGACTTCTTGAGATTCGAGGCTTTCACCTTTCGACGTCACCACCGTGACGACATAGTGGTAGCAGGTGCCATTGGCGAGGTCGTCATGGACATAGGGACTGGAGGCCCCTTCCAAGCAGGTCGCCTTGTCCTTCTTGACCCCGATGGCGCTCTTAAAATCTTCGGGACCAGCGATGGGTCTGGTCAGCTCGGAAAACTTGATCTGCACACCCTTTGTTGTCTGAAAGTAGAGATTGTAGTACATGGCATCCGGAACCGGATCCCAGGTGATGGTAATGCGCCCATTCCCAGGCTTGGCGTGAACCTTTTGTGGGGGCAGCGGCAGCTCTTCTTCTTCAGCTACCGAATCTCCAGCACCCCATTCTCCTTGGAGCCCATCGATACATAGGCGACGATTGAAGCGATGCAAGTCATCACACAACCAGGCGTTCATCACAATATTGCCTCAGTGTTACTCGTGGAAATGGTTCAGAAACGGTGGAACTTTCAAATATTTAGATTGGTTCAGCACTCTAACAAAGCGATGGAAATAGAGTCAAGGCAACGACTGTGTGGCCATACACATCTTCTAGCTCAGACAAGACATGTCACTATGGTATCTGAGGCCGGATCGATTAAAATACCCATGCTACTCGATAGGAAACTCCCGTGAAAGGTGACCATCCCCTCACGCCCCCATCCACGGACGTGGGATAGATCTAAAGAAAGGAGCCTGACAGCAAAACGATGTGGAATTTCATACTCGGTGTTATAGTGGGCACCGTTCTCACCACCATGCTGGTCCAAGCCGCCGGGAAAGATGGAGTCGGTGGGACTACACGGCCTCTAGGCCTGAACGACGAGAGAGAGCGGCACTTTCAGCTTCAACTCGAACAGATGCGGCAACAGACGGAGCTGGAGCAGGCACGAATGCAGGGGAAAAAGAGACCCTGCTAACAGATCATCGGGCCACCGAGCTGATGACGTCTGGGGTCATTCTCAAGTGACCGGAGAGCTCCCAGCTGCTGGATCAATGACCAAAGAATACGCACAAAGGTGAATCAATATGAGAATGTTTCAAGTCAAACAGACAGTGAGCTATGAACTCACCTTGGCTGCAGGAACGGAGCAGGAAGCCATACTCAAAGCGAAAAGCATTCCACTAGCCCAATGGACTGCGGAGCCAGAGGAAGTCACGGCGGAGATGCTCGATGAAACTGACGAAATCGATGATTACTAACCACTACCCTTCCCACACTCCAGCATGAACAATCGATGATCATACTCAGCCGTACACGATCCATAAAGAAGCGCATAGGAGGGGACGACACCATGCATATGTTACGAGTCATCTACGCAATACCGTTATGTCTCGGGCTTGTTATCACGCTCGTCACAGGAGCGATAGCTGCTGAACAGACCAGGGCAAGTGGTCAGCCGCAGGCTTTGGATAGGAAGACTGCCGATCATGCACGATATATCATCAAAATCGCTGGTTGTAACGATTGTCATACGACCGGCTACGCGGAGGCCGCAGGGAAAATCCCAGAGAAAGACTGGCTCAAAGGAGATGCTATGGGATGGCGGGGGCCCTGGGGTACCACCTATGCAAGCAACTTACGGCTATACATGTACAAGCTTTCAGAGGAGCAGTGGGTTCGGATTGCTCGCTCGGTCGAGTTTCGTCCCCCTATGCCCTGGTTTGTCCTGCGCGAAATGAAGGAGCAGGACTTGCGTGTTATTTACCGGTTTATCAGACATCTAGGACCAGCTGGTGACCAAGCGCCTGCCTACGTCCCTCCAGATCAGGAACCTAGTCAACCGTTCATTCTGTTTCCTTCAGCCTCCCAATAGAGAGGCTGCGCCCCCCCTCCTGCCAGACCGCTTTGGCCTGAGGGGAGGGAGCCGCTGGTTTCAAGAACGACGGGAGATTTCTATCCATTTCACACTTATCCAGGGGCCCAATACCTATACCGCCACGGACCGTTCCTTTGGCGAATAATCCAGCATGTAGCTTGGAAGTGAGTTGGACGCCACGCCATTTAGGATCACATGGATGGGCTTTTGCGCCCGTAGCGAACCAAGTGCCTGCTTGACCGCCTGCTTTGACGTCACATTTGCCCGTACGACAAGCACATGGAGGTCGCAATGGCTTTCCAGCACATTCATGGTTGCCACGGGGAGAATGGGAGGCGCATTCAGAAGGATGTAATCAAATTCCTCTCGCAACTGTGACAGCACTCGGCTTAGTTGCCCAGCCCGCAGTAATTCATTAGAACCAGCAACCGATTGGCCTGCAGGCATAATCCAACAGGACACATCGGAGAAGGCCCCCATCGCTTGCTGTGGGGGAATATTGCTCCGTAAGCAATCAACGAGTCCATACTCGACGGGTGCTTCGAGGAACGCCGCCATTTCAGGAAATACAAAATCACAATCCACGAGGAGCACCCGTCTTCCAAAATCTCGGGCCAGTGTATACCCAAGATTGATCACGGTCGTGGTTTTGCCCTCACCCTTAATTGCACTTGTCACAGATACAACGAGCGGTCCACCCGCTCCGTTGGCGAGCTGTAACCGCGCTGCGGCCACTCGATATTGCTCGGCTGCCATGGAACGCGGGAAGAGTTTCGTGACAAATCTCCGATCAAGCTCCTGGAAGCTCGATTGCGCTACGGCGGATCGATTGCTGAGTGCAACCTCAGATCGGGAGTTCATGGTCATGCCGAGAGAAAGCCTCGGCAATGCGGATCGCTGCGGTAAATCCGAACCGTTACCTGTCTGCCACAAGGATGAAAAATCAGGAATGGCAGCCAACAGCCGAGGCCCCGCAAGTAGAAACTCTACATCCTCTGGACCTCGGAATTGTTCCGTTAGTCGTTCTCGCAGAATCGCCAGCCCTCCCCCCAAGGCACATCCAAACAAGAGTCCCAGCGCCAACACTTTCACTTTGCTTGGGACAACTGGTGCCAACGGAAGCATGGCATGCTCGATGATGCGGAACTTCCCGCCTTGCTGTCGTTTCTCGATATTCTCCTGGACGCGTGTGTTCAAGCGTTTATCGAGAATTTTTGCATAATTGTCTTTCAGATTAGTGTAGTCACGTTCAAGAAGCAGGAGTTCTTGTTCAACGATGGGAGACCGCTCCAATCGTTTTTCAAGATCTTGCCTGGAGGCTTGTAATTGCCCGAGGCGCCGCTGGAGCAGCGAAATCTCCGTCCTCTCCTCGCTCTGCAACTTCGCGAGGTCCTGAAGATATGGATCGAGCGGTGCCTTATCCGACCGGATTGCGTCCCGACCATACACATTCACTAACTCATCCTCGACTTGTCGGATTTCTTCCTTTACTAAAACAACCTCAGGATACCCGTCCCAGAACTCAGCCCGCAATTTCACAAGTTGTTCTCGCAGTTCTCGCAGCCGCTTAAACAACGGATCTGGCTCCATGGATCGTGAGGTTACAAGACTAGGACTCTGCTGCCCAGACGCTCGGTACTGCTGCACCGCTTGATTCAGCATGGCAAGCTTCTCGGAATGGCGCTGGAGATCCTCGTTCGTCTTCACGAAATCCACTTCCACACGATCCAGCGAACGCATATTGGCTTCCCCCTGACTAGGAAGGCCACCTACGTGTGTCTTCTTAAACTGACTGATGCGCTCTTCTTTTTTCTCTAATTCACGCTTCATCTGCTGCAACTCTTGATCCAAAAACTCTCCAGCACCCTCAACTTCCTTCTCACGTTCCTTATTCGTATCCTCAATGAATTTGTCAGCCATGCGCGTCGTCACCCGCATGGCCGTTTTCGGATCCCGATCCATATAAGAAATAACAAATCCTTCCAAGAAGGTCGAGGCGCTAAAGCCAGCAGATGCATCCATTTTGACACGTTCAACTCGTGTCCTGCGGGCCACCTCATAGAGAATATCTGCCTGCCCTTCTTCGTCCAGTCCATCGGTATATAAACCCGTCTCCCTGGCAACTTCCCCCAAAAAGTCTGGACTGATGATTTGTCGCTGGATAAGAAATAGGATTTGATCAAATTTATCTTCGAGGTCGCCCTTTCTCCCTCCACTATCGAACCTATCGATGACACTATTAATGCCCTTTGGGCCTTCGGCAACGATTAACGTGTTCGATTGATAATACTTGGTCGCAATGAGGTAATACGCCAACGCCAAGACCAGCGAAAGCGCAAGTGATCCAAGAATGACCCATTTATTACGCGAGGCGATGAGCAGATACTCACGAGCGGCACGAAAGCCATCTTGCTCTACGTGTACGGGGGCCTCAGAGTGTTGCATGGTTACCTATGCTCCAAGTTTTGTGGGAAGATACGACCACGATGTGGACCTGCAATGCTTCTCCCTGTCGCCATCACTGTTTCACGAAAGAATCGACCCCGCTTGGAATTGCTTCCAGTTCAGACTCAGAACCTGCCGTCGCAAACATCGGAACAATTTCCTTCAGCTGCTCAAGCACGACAATGGGCTCATCATGAGAGCTGGCAACTTCCAGCGCCGATAGTTTCTCTCGAAACATGTCGAAGTCGAGAGGATTGACCGTCCGGATTTGCAAAATCTTGTCCAGCGGGGAGTTCACCGCGATCTCTCCCTCACCGACTAACTCCTCATACAGCTTCTCTCCCGGACGAAGCCCTACAAATCGAATAGGAACATCTCTACCGGGGACAAGTCCTGACAAACGAATAAGACTTCGAGCAATATCGAGCACTTTGATTTGCTCCCCCATATCGAGAATGTAGGTATGACCTTGCTCCCCAATAGTGGCCGCCTGGAGAACCAGCTGCACCGCCTCCGGAATCAGCATGAAGTAGCGTCGGATCTCCGGGTGCGTCACCGTCACCGGGCCACCAGATCTGATCTGTTCCTGGAAACGAAGCAAGACGCTCCCACTACTGCCGAGAACATTTCCAAACCGAACGAGAAGAAATCGCGTCCGACTGGTTCTGGCAATGTCCTGAATAACGAGCTCAGCCACTCGTTTGGTCGCACCCATCACACTCGATGGGTTGACTGCTTTGTCAGTCGAAATATGGACGAATTGCTCTACTCCATAAAGACTGGCCGCTTCAGCCACGATACGCGTGCCAATGCAATTATTCTTCACAGCCTCAACAGGATTCGCCTCAACAAGCGGGACATGCTTGTGCGCCGCTGCATGAAACAAAATCTGCGGACGGTATTGCTCAAGTACGGTCGAAAGCCTTTGTGAATCTGTAATATCCCCAATCAATGGAATAATTGAGAAGGGATACTTCTTATCATCAAGTTCCTTATGGATGTTATAGAGGCTGTTCTCGTGACGCTCATACAACAACAGCACCTTTGGCTCAAACGACGCAATTTGGCGAGCCAATTCTGACCCAATCGACCCACCTGCACCAGTAATCATGACCGTTTTATCTCGCACTAGCTGTCTCGTGGCACGATTGTCGAGATTCACAGGGGCACGAGACAGAAGATCAGGGATGGACACATTTCGTATCTGACTAACAGCGCTTTGATCCGTGAGAAGCTCCTCCTTGCCAGGCAAGGTCTTAATTGACACATCATATGGCTCTAGCTTGATGACCAGGTCCCGAAGGAACTCCGGTGTCGGATTGGGCACCGCAACCACAACAACCTCTGGCTTGAGCGTTTCCATCAGCTTGGAGATATCTTGCATGGCCCCCAGCACGCGAACCCCGTGAATGCGCTGATTGAGGAGTAGACCATTGTCGTCAACAAGCCCAATAGGTTGGCAATTAAATACACTGCGCGTCTTCATCTCTCGCACAACCCGCTCGCCCGAATCTCCAGCACCAATCACCAACACCCTTCGCCGTTTCTGAAATACGACTTTATCCCGCAAAACTCTCGAGGATAATCTCACTCCTGCAAGGAACCCCACTACGAGTATGGCATCGATAGCAAATATGGAACGCGGGTAGCTGTAAATCCCCATCACCCAATAAACCCAGCCGACAAACGCAACTGTACTCGCCAGGACACCCTTCAGAATATTCTGAAGATCCCACAAGCTGGTGTATCTCCACAAACCTTCGTTCAGGCCATACAAAGCAAATGCAACTCCCCTGACGGCAACCAACCCCAGTACAGTCTGCTCAAAGACGTAGCGCTCGCCCTGAGGAATATTCCCATCGTATCGCAGGAAAAAGGCTAGGTAGTTAGCCAGAATGATAAGCCCTACGTCGATTACAACAATAATGGGCCGCCTCCATCTGATAATGAAAGAAGACAGGGCTGACCATGGAGAATCGACCGAAACCTCAACTGCAGCCTTGAGCTCCGGAAGCGTAAGAACCACAAGGGGCAATTTGGCAATACGAAGCACAGTCTGCAAGATAATGGCGAAATCAAGCCGCAAAGACATATGGCGGATATAGAGCTTTGCCAGCCGTAGCTTTTCCGGAAGAACTTTATGCTGATACTCTTCCTCAGGGTTCGCCGAAGCGGCAAGAATTGCGGCTTCATCAATGTACTTCAACGAAGCCAAGTCCGTAATACCAGGTCGCACCGTAAGCACTTCGGCAAATTCCGCACGTGCACTCTCCACATAACGAGGAACCTCTGGTCTTGGCCCCACAAGGCTCATATCCCCTAGAAGGACATTCCATAACTGTGGCAATTCATCAAGCTTAAGTCCCCGCAAAATATGCCCAACTCTCGTGATACGACAATCTCGACCAACAGTAACAAGTGGCCCGCCCACTGAATCATTCGCGACCATTGTGCGAAACTTTCGAATCGCGAATGGGCGGAATCTTTGCCCGACACGAATCTGCCGGAAGATCACAGGCCCTGACGAGTCAAGCTTGATCAACAGAGCAATCAGAGCCAGGAGCGGCGAGGTGATGATCAATCCAAGAGTTGCCAAACAAATATCACACGTACGTTTCATTAGCGTCGGCTCCTCATCACAAGATCACGAACGATCCCGATGACTCGATCAATCTCATCTTCCGTCATTTTTGAATACAGTGGCAACGAAACGATCCGCTGGAACATCTTGCTCGAGACTGGGAAATCTTCAGGTCGGTAGCTTCCCTTATCTCGGTGATAGGGATGCAAATGAAGAGGGATGAAATGCACACTACACCCAACACCAGCTTCCTGAAGTTGACGAATGAACTCATCACGGCTAATCCGCAAGCGGTCCAACTCCAACTGGATCACGTACAAATGCCACGCATGTTGCACGTGTGCTGCAGCTTCAGGGCAGACAATCTCAGGCAGATCTTTAAACCCTTCCCGATACCTAGCCGCATATTGCTCGCGCCCCTTCCAAAACCGATCGCACTTCTTCAGCTGAGCCAACCCGAGGGCAGCAGCAATATCCGTCAAGTTATATTTAAATCCAGGTGACAGAATTTCGTAATACCATGACCCCTTCGAGGAATAGCGATTCCATGCGTCACGACTAAGTCCGTGTAAACTCATCATCCGCATACGGGCAGCCCACTCAGCGTTATCCGTAGTAATCATTCCCCCTTCGCCTGTAGTAATATTCTTTGTCGCGTAGAACGAAAAACATGTGATATCGGAGATGCTCCCAATCATTTTTCCATGATATCGTGCCGGCAGCGCGTGTGCCGCGTCTTCGATCACATGCAAATTGTTCGACTTCGCAATCGCATGAATAGGCTTGAGATCGCACGGATGTCCTGCAAAATGGACAGGAATGATCGCCTTTGTCTTCTTCGAGATGGCTTTCTCAATCAAATCCGTGTTCAGGTTCAAGGTACCTTCAGTACAGTCCAGTAACACGGGCTTGGCTCTAAAGTACGTCACTACCTCGGCTGTCGCCGCAAAGGTCATGGTCGGAACCAGAACCTCATCACCTTCACCTATACCAATGGCCTCAAGGGCAAGATGGAGAGCAGCCGTGCAAGAATTAACAGCAATGGCATGCTGGGCCCCAACCATCGCAGCAAATTCTCTCTCGAATTCTCGCACCTTAGGACCCGTTGTCAGCCAGCCTGATCGAAGAACTTCAACGACTTCAGCGACTTCCTCTTCACCCACATCAGACCTATGAAACGGCAGAAAGTCTTTCATTCACTGAACTCCTCTCTGGCTAAAGGCCGCTCACCAAACAAGACACACTTTCCCATAACTTCAAAAATTCACAATCCTTCTTTGGGGGGGGGCAGAAGAAACACGGCTATCCTGAGAAGGAGACTTTCCTAGAGTGGAACACTGTCCGCCCTCATCATACAACACTAGAAAACTTAAGGCTATTAGAGAATACTGAGATTAAAACGTTAT